>Ga0164242_10001591_pt1 | contig 26938 bp, 20 predicted proteins | sample OricomgcompostMG_FD_108783 | JGI IMG/M metagenome (GOLD analysis project Ga0164242, IMG submission 108783) | Miracle-Growth compost microbial communities from Emeryville, California, USA - Original compost - Miracle growth compost (MG) ...
CACCCCTACCTAGCTTTCCAAAGCACACATCGACGTATCATATACGTGCGGTCGTCTGCCCACGATGCCTGACTATTCAAAGTCTTATTATGGCTGTGGAGAGGTCAGCGTTGTATGTCCCGTTGAGGCCACTGTGCTCGGCTACTACCCAAATCTAGGAGCCAACGCCACGCTTGCTGTTGGTTTCGGCCTCTGCGCGCTTGTCACGGCGGCCCTCGGAATCTGGAAGAAGACATGGAGCTACACGGCCGCCGTGTCCGCCGGCTGTGCCCTCGAAGCAGCTGGTATGTCCTTCCCCGCCTGCATTTGTCGATAGGGTTTCTACGATGTGACCTACTGTGAGAAGCCGTCAATAACCAGTGACATTTAAAAGGCTACGTCAGCCGGATCAAACTCCGCGAGAACCCATGGAACAGTGGCGCGTTTGAGCTGCAGATGGTCGTCATCATCATGGCCCCCGCACTCCTGTGCATATCCATCTATTTAACCTTGAAGCACGTTTGCCTCTCTATCAACCCGGACCTCTCTCGCTTTAAGCCCTCGCTCTATCCTTTTATATTCGTGCCCTTGGACGTCTGCTGTCTCGCGGTGCAGGGCATCGGAGGTGGTTTGGCCGCCGTAGCGGCGCCAAAAGACGACATAGACCTCTTGTTACATGGCAACCGCACCATCCTCGCGGGCATTAGCCTCCAGGTCATTGTGCTGAGCGGCTTCGGGATGTTGTCGTTGGATTACTTCTGGAGGACGTATAAGTATATCAAGCACGGGGACCCGTCTCCCAGCGCGCTTGCGGTGTGGCGGGACGGGAAGCTTCGCTTCTTCTGTTACGCGGTTGGGTTTGCATATATTGGGATCCTAATCAGGTGTAGCTATCGGTATGTACCCATGCTGCGACATTTTCCGCGACAGTAGCCCTTGAGTGTTCCGGTTGATAACAAGCAATATAGGATAGCAGAAATGGCTGGTGGTTGGGGGTAAGTACCTATCTGAAATCAATGCGCGGCGTTGGTCCCGATGAGTGACTACCTAGGTCACAACCGAAGCGGGATTTATTTGCTGACACCACCTAGAAACCCGATTATGAGGGATGAACCAAGCTTTATCGTGCTTGAAGGATTGTAAGTGATTCCAAATGCCTCTTAAATTACCCTCAAAATACCTCGGTTTATCGTAGCTCATGAATGGCAGCATGGTCCTCCTCCCGGCGATAGCCCTGGCATGCTTCCCGCCAGGGGTCTTGTTCCCGCCTATGGCGAGCAGAATGCGTGAAGGCATTGTGATCAGATGGCGAAGGTACCAGAAACGTGGGGTCGACCCGGTGCAATCTGAGGTGCGGTTTACCTCCTCCTCAAGTGACAAGTGACCGTCATGGGCGACTTTGAGGTCCTGAGACGTCAGGGGAAAGAATCTGGTAAAAGGAACGCCAAGCTACTCGGTTGATACCAGTCAGATAGGAAGGAAGGGATACAATGCTCATCATTTCGCGTATTGCCGGATTTTGATCGCGTCAAGAACGCAGCCTGACCTAAAAGTGTCTGGCACAGCCCAAGCCTGGTAATCGCTAATGGTCCGTGCATAACACCATAATCCCTGCGGCGATTTGTGGCGCTGTCAAGCCAATCAGTAGCCTTAGAATACGAGGTGAGGTTAGTCGTGATCCCAAAGTGCGGACCACCGTCTCAACAACATTCCGACTTTGCGGTGGAAGCATCCCTTTTGCCCTGGGGTCGGGCCGAGGACTGAGTGCTTGCGCAATACCAAGCGGAAGTTTTGTGACACGGCCGATTGAAAGGGGCGGAAATCCGCTAGCGACTCAGCTCAGCAAGCTAATTTGAGACCGGCATGTGAACATGCCCCAGACCTCCTTCGTGGGTGCCTTCGTTGAACGCGTTGGGTGGGATTCGCGCTCACCAACCGCCGACTCCTTGGCGTATCGGGATACTTTGATACCCCGATCCCCGGTTAAGAGGCAAAACCCCAGCGGTATATGTTAAGACAATCCCGTTCCTCGTCTCTCAGTCGATCCTGTGTTGTCTCCCCTCATAACTTTCGGCACAGCAACCCACGCCGCAGGAACCACTCCATTTCGCAAACAGATATCTCGCTATGGTGGCACTATCCGACGTCCGGTCCTCGAACGATCGAATTGCTTCATCGCTCCCTGCCGGCCTTGTCGCTGTCTTCGTCGGCGGGACCGGCGGCATCGGCGAGACGTCCCTGAAGCAATTCGTAAAACATGCGCGTCAACCTCGGGTCTACATTGTCGGCCGTTCTGAGGAAGCGGGGAAGCGGACCGTTTCCGAATGTCAGTCGTTAAACAAGGAGGGCGAATACAACTTAATCAGCGCGGATGTTAGCTTGATTCGTGCCGTGGACGATGTATGCCGTGACATCACGAGTAAAGAGCCCGTGATCAACCTCCTCTTCCAGTCCCAGGGAACTCTAACGTTTGGCACGGGTACGTCGGCCACTCCTCTCGGGGAAATTATGTCACCACAAAAGGTGGCAGAATATGCAGTTTAACTAACCCAACTCGCGCCTTAGAAACTCCTGAGAAACTCCACATGGCCTCCGTGCTCGCCTACTATTCTCGCACTCGATTCATTGCAAACCTACTTCCCCAACTCCAAAAAGCCCCCTCCCTACGCCGCGTAGTGACCGTGTTCGCTGGCACAAAAGAGGGTAAGATCGATATGAACGACCTTCAAGCTTGGAAGGTTTCGATGCTCTCCGCGCGCGGCCACGTCACCTCCATGATCACTTTGACGCTCGAGACCCTTGCCAAGAAGGCCCCAGAGGTGAGCTTCGTCCACGCCTTTCCGGGCTCGGTCAAAACCAACCTGGGAAGAGACGCCAAAGGCGTCTTGATTACGGTCGCCAAAGTGGTTCTCACAGTCATCGGGCCAATGTTCTACATCCCTATCGAAGAGGTTGGGCAGCGCCATTTGTTCCTTGCTACAAGCGCGCGGTATCCACCTGGCACGGGCGGAGCTTCGGGTGTGCCGTTGGAGGGGGAAGCTTTGGCGGCGCGGGGGACAGACGGAAAGAATGGAAGCGGTGTCTACGCGGTTGGCTCGGACGGAGAGAGCGCAGATGTGAAGGTCGAGCGGTTACTGGCCTCGATGAGGAAGGAGGGGATCCCCGAGAAAGTGTGGAGTCACACGGAGGGGATATTCGAGCGAGTTACGACGGGTAGCGTAGCGTAACAGGTTTGTCTTATATATTTCTAGCCAAATCTTGCTATCGAGATAAACCTCCACGAGTGAACGCTTACCGCCCTATTCAATAGTACTGAAGGGTCTAGGAAGATTTGGCTCCAAGGCTGTTAGCCGTTGGTTCATGTTGTCAGAGTCAAAGAAGTTAGAAATCTAACCTCACAAGGGCTTTGCGTGATAGCCCCGCTATGCCAATGCTAAATTCGACATGTCCACCTTTCAGCCTCTCGTGTGAGTTGCCTTGAACATCCGGTTGATCTCGAGCGCGGTTAACACCCTGGAACGCCATTATGTTCATGCCTCCAAAGTCAATGTCGTCCGGGTCGGGTTCAGGAATTTGGCCGCAGCCCTGGGACGCCGAGGGAGGCACGTATCAAGTGTAGTTGAGCAGGAGCGAGCCTGGGACTAACAACACTTCATTTAGTCCCCGAATAAATACGACAAAAGGGGAGTAAGTTGTTTCGAGTTGTCTAGTCCGGCTACGCAATTAGTTGATGTCGATGGAAGTGGGTTGGTTCTGTTAAAAAAGCGAGACCCCTATGAATGTTAAAGAATTATTCTAGAGAATGGAAAGCATTTCCTCTACCATCGCGGGGTTACGTGGTTGTATCTGTACAGAATTGGAGATATTGGGTGTAACCTAGTTTCGCCTGGGGACAATCCTGGGCAAGATGCTCGATATTTCAATAACGCAACATGAAAAAAAAGCGGTTCCGCGACGATGGTACCGAGTTAGCATGAGGATCCGGTCAAGCTATTGCCTCTAGACACCACTGTTAGAATAAGCCCCTATTCCCGATTTCCCACCTTGAGTTTGAGGTGTTGCTCTGCCACATATTATTGCCTTCCCTCACCATCACCCAATCTTTCTTTCTCTGTTTGCCTTCACTTTATATAATTGGCCTAGAAATTACCTTACGAGTTTCCCTCAGCTTGCAGTTCTCTCGAGCTTCGTTGGACGGATCACACCTGGCCACTTGGCCAGTTAGAATTCACCAATACGGATGCCGTTTAAGCTCCTACGCACCACACTGGTCAGATGATGCATTGAGGGAGTGTAAGTATCAAGGTACCTTCGGAGGGGTTTAACGGATTTTCAGTTGCATATTAGTGGTTGATAGAGAAGACTATCACACATGCACCGATGTTCGGAACGATGTGCCTCGTAAACATTTATGCAGCGTCTCTAATTCGTTGAACTCTTAATAGTTCGAATTCCCTAGGTAGGTATTTAAAAGGTGCCCCGGCCTCCAACTCCGCACATATTGTCGGCTCTGAAGCTGGTGGATTTATTTACTCTCATTTGGTGCCTGCCAAAAACCCTAGTACCTTCTTGACAAGGAACTTCCGTGGCTCGGCTTGATCATCATTACCCAACGCATGCGAAGCACCCGGTATTATCCCACTGTGCTCTTGATCCCATATCTGGTTCACTCCATTGTTATCAGTGGCATTCTGCCACCTTGATAGCATGTTCTCTTTGTCTACCCAATCTGGAACAGCCTGGTCCGCTCCCGAGGATAAGACCATCAACTTGTGTTTCAACAGTCCTCGCTGGCTGACCATGCCAAAGGTCTTCGCTAGTTGCTTGGAACTTAGATCCGAACTGAACATGTCATCCTCTCCTGGCGACTGAGGACTTTCTGGGCTGATGAGACTCAAGAACCTACGACAGCTGACGGGAGTGTTTGCTGGATAACCGAGTTGAGAGGTCATCGATAAAGGCAGCATGGTATCGCTTGACTTGTTTTGGCGAACACCTTCATTCGCCATGGCTACCAGCTTCTCATATACCACTCGAAGCTCACTGGGAAGCTTGTCTCCGAACCCATCCTGTAAGACCCAGTGGATTGCTTCCCTGTCGGATACCGCTGCTTGCATAATCGCTCCATCGATCGCGGGGCGTTCGATGTGCGCGAGGTCGGGGTCAAAGGCAGGGGTGCTCGTGTGAGGGTTTGGTTGAGATAAGTAATGGAGCACACATTGACTGCCGGTAGAATGTCCCATGAGGACAACCTTGCCGTCGCCGTTGCCGAATTTGGTGGCCTTGTAGTCCTTGATATATCGTACACATTGCGCGATCTCATCGGTGTCTCTGTCGAGGTGTCCAAAGCCCCAGGCTTGATAGGCGGAAGTGAGATTTAATGTGAAGATTGACCATTCCTCGGACTGCAACGCGCTTGCCAGATCCGATAGATAGGGTGTCGTAGCAATGCCATCTCCCAGACCTCCAATGAAGAGGACACTGTGAGGTTGACGAATGGTGCTGGAGGTAAACTCAAACGCGACTTGAGTCTCGGTCTACGCATCACATGCAACAGAAGTTGCGTTAGCCACATCCGGGATACCACAACGACGAAAAGGGGCGAAACGTACGAAATGATGCAAAATACCGGGGAAACCCCCTTTCGGCCAGAACTTGGAATACATGATGGACCACGAACAACGAGTACCTGATCTTTGGAAGGGTGCCACTGAAATCGGCACGAAATCTCTACAGGGATTATGGAAAGCCCGATGATGGGAGAATCATGTCGCGCACTTCATTGACCTAGCACAGTTGTGTACCATGGTAGGCCCGAGGTATCAATTTCGGGTAAGACTCCGACATCGGCAGGCTAATCACGCACTCGAACGACGGCGGCATGAGCCAAGGCAGCTGGGAGCATTAAAGCAGGGATCTCAACGGCCCCCCCCACGTGCCGGGGCCCACCCCTAGGCTCTAGCTGGATCTGATAAGATGGCGTTGAAAAATCTGATAAGATCGAGTGATTGGATCCGCAACGAAGCCCCTGTCCGGGCTCGACCGGGTCAAGGTCACCGCACCAAGAAGCTGGTTCAGTCAGGATACTATGTGTCATTGCAAAAATTGCACCACGCCTGCCTCCCTGGTCCATGTAACGTCCTCCTGTACCTGGGAGGAAGGTGCAGGGCTCCGTGATTACCACCCTCCTCCCACCCCCCCAAACAGCCGGACATGCAAATTCTTACGTTTTCAGAATTGTTTGGACTCCTGGCTAATTCAACCATGCATGTACGGCCAAGCCAGGTCAACGGAACCGACGTGCATGACCGATGAACTCCTCTAGTGTCGGGACTTACTCCCGATTTAGAATGGCGAGGTCGAAAGCCCGGAATCTGGCGCACTGTAGATATACTTCGTTGTCATTTATGAAACTAAGTCCCAAGCCCATGTACTGTACTTAGCTTCGTGGCCCATGTATTTATCTGATGATCGGTTTAATTTTTTTTAATTACCAGTCGCGCCCATAGCGATTGGACGGGAACTCCTGTGACATTGTGGCCCCTTTGCTGGTGGATCAAGGTTATTACCATATGACGTCTACTGAGTACTGTGCATGCCCTTCCACCAGTTAGTCTCGATTCGCACAACACTCCAGTGATCCACGTCTTCTTCCCGTATCAAACTGTATCAGGACTTCGAGCAGGATGGGATCGATCCACGTCGAGAGTATGCCAGGTCAGGAAGGGCTGGGCATAAGGGAGGTTGACGTGCCGTTGATACGCCAGACAAACGGCGATGGCTTCAGATCGTTCAAGGTCATGGGCCTTGAAGCTGACCAGATCTCCTCAACCGGTATGAGAGATGAGATCTTGCTGTTATCCTGGCTTATCGTCCTCCTGAGGACCCGGGAAGACAGCGAGGTCTGTTATAATTGGGCTTACAAGAGTCGAGATGGTGTGGTGGAAGGTGAGCCGGTGAACAGACGGCTAGTAACAGACGACATTGTGCCAGGCCGACAAAGTACTGTTGGACAGGTTGCGGCGAAAATCTCTCGCCACACTTCGGTGGCCACATCAACGCCTTGTACATCAACATCGGGTCCCGCATCGCTCCTCTTGAGCACCGGCTCATTCTCCCAAACTTCTGAGGGAGTTAAGGATGAAGTTAGTAAATGAATGAACCCCCTTGGTTACTACGTCACAGACAGCTAACTGTGACGACTAAAGTCTACTATTCACCTCGAAATTTGCTTTGATAATAGCTGTCTCGAAATTCGCCCGGTCTGGCATAGCGACGGCATTCCACAGTTCACAGTTAGGCGGTATGTCGAGACTCTGGTCGACACTATCAAAATTTGTCTTTCGAATCCCGACGCATCCATCGAGGATTGTCTCGGCCCAACCACACATGACTTAGACCAAATATGGGGATGGAACCACCTACTACCCCCAACCTACGACTTTTGCATGCATGACGTGATTTCTGAGCGCGCTCAAACATGTCCAGACAAACTGGCCATCTCGTCCTGGGACGGTAGCTTGTCATACTCTCAAATCGACCGGTACTCAACGTTCCTAGCTTGCTCGCTCAGGGAATCGGGTGTCGAGTTGAACGACTTCCTCCCCGTGTGCTTCGAGAAATCAAGATGGACAATCGTTGCCGTCCTTGCGGTGATGAAAGCAGGGGCGACCATGGTGCTTATGGACCCGACACTCCCCCTAGCCCGCCTCCAAAACATGGCGGAACAGGTGAGTGCCAAGGCCATGCTCTCGTCCTGCAAACAGCAAGACCGGTCAACATCGATTATGCCGGACGGGAAGCTATTTGTCGTAGGGGCGGAGACATTTGCAAGCCTATTAGATTCGCAGGTACTTTCGAAAGTACCTATCGTACCACCCTCTACCTTGATGTACATCATCTTCACTTCTGGCAGCACGGGCACTCCCAAAGGAGTTCAAATTTCTCACCAAACCTATACTAGCAGTGCCATTCCTCGGGCACGTGCAGTTGGCTACACGGAGGACTCTAGGGTTCTTGATTTCGCATCCTATGCTTTCGACGTCAGCATCGACAGTATGCTACTGACCTTGGCAAACGGTGGTTGTCTTTGCATTCCTTCGGACGAAGATCGACTGAACGACATCAACGGCGTGATCCGAAATATGCAGGTCAACTATGCCGGCATCACTCCTTCCATGGCTCGGATCCTGGACCTGGATGTTATCGCATCGTTGAGTGGTCTTGGTCTTGGTGGCGAGGCAGCTTCTGCGAGAGACGTTGCGCTCTGGGGCCAATACACTAGAATTATTATAGGCTACGGTCCTTGTGAATGCACGATAGGCTGCACGGTCAATAGCAGTGCTGCCAAGGGTACAGATTACCTCACCATCGGGCCGGGCAATGGAGCTGCCATCTGGATCGTCGATCCAAACGATCACGAATCCCTAATGCCAGTCGGTGCGGTGGGCGAGCTACTCGTCGAGGGTCCGATCGTGGGCCAAGGCTACTTGAACGATCCCGAGAAGACTGCGGCGGCATTTATTCGAGATCCAGCGTGGCTCACGGCTGGCCACAATGGCTATCCCGGCCGGCAGGGGCGTCTGTACAAAACCGGAGACCTTGGACTATACGACCCTGACGGTTGCGGTGAGATTGTCTTTGTTGGTCGAAAAGATACGCAAGTTAAATTGCGTGGACAACGGGTCGAACTCGGAGAGATCGAGAGCCAGCTTACGGCCAGGCTGCCCCCAGAAACCAGCGTGATCGCTGAGGTCATTGTTCCTTTAGGATCTGGAGGCCAACCTACGCTGGTGGCATTTATTGCGCCTCAGTCCAAAAAGGGACATGAGCTCGTAGATATAGAATCTACTCAACTTGCTGGCGAGCTGCGCGAAATGCTGTCGAAAGCTGAGGCAGACCTGGCGAATGTACTACCGCGGTACATGGTGCCAACAGCATACATACCAGTCAACCACATTCCGACTTTGATCTCAGGCAAAACCGACCGCAAGAGACTCAGACAGTTCGGTACCACGGTCGACTTACGGCAACTGGATCAAGCCTCAACGAGCACCACTGAGGACCGGCAGCTGAATGATATGGAACAACGTTTGCGACAAGCTTGGAGCCAGATATTGAAACTTGAACCTGATGCCATTCGACTTGAAGACAATTTCTTCGCACTCGGTGGCGACTCCCTGGCCGCAATGAAGCTTGTGTCTCTTTGTAGAGAGGGAGAACTGGAACTTAGTGTTACCAGCACCTTCGACAACCCCACACTCTCGGCGATGGCCGGAACTGTCCGTATTTGCGACTCGCAAGCACGGATGGACAGGCCGGCATTTTGTATGATTCCCCAGCCTGTCGAGAGCGCCTCCATTGAAGCATCACAGGCTTGTGGGTCGGAGCCGACGGACATCGAAGATATTTACCCCTGTACAGCCACGCAAGAGTCATTGTTCACCTTCTCAATGAAATCGACCCAGGCCTACGTTGCCCAGAGAGTTGCATGCATTCCATCTCACATCAGTCTCGATGATTGGAAGAAAGCCTGGGAGGTGGTTATCGCAGCAAGCCCTATCCTGCGCACACGCTTGGTCCAGCTCCATGATAGCCCTGGCCTCCGGCAAGTTGTACTGAAGGAAAGCATCCTTTGGAGGGATTCCACCGACTTAGCGCAGTATCTAGAGAACGATCGGAACGAGGCAATGGATCTCGGGCAGAGCCTAGCTCGATATGCCATCGTCGAAGATACGGACTCCGGAAAGCGATATATGGTTTGGACTCTCCATCACGCGCTCTACGATGGATGGTCGGAGCCGTTAGTTCTCGAAAAGGTCCGCGATGCCTTGCAAAGTCAGCGTATCGAGACACAGGCAGATATGGGATCCTTTGTCAAATATGTCCGCGATACCGACGAAGTCGCCCTGCAGGAATTTTGGCGACGAGAGTTGCAAGGTGCTGTCGGGCCCCAGTTCCCGCGTCTGCCTTCTCGAGACTTCCTGCCGGCCCCTGATACCATATTGGAGCATCACATACCTCTCGAGACAACTACCGGATTGCCTTTTACGCTAGCAACATTGATTCGTGGCGCGTGGGCGCTCGTATCCTCGCAGTATTCGGGAGGCGATGACGTCGTATTTGGTGAAACGATCACCGGTCGAGACATCCCGCTACCAGGTGTCGAAGGAATTGTCGGCCCCTTGATCGCAACGCTGCCTATCCGGGTACGAATCGATCGAACAGTCTCGGTTGCATCTTATCTGCAGTCTGTACAGCAAGGAATATCTGCCCGTACACCGTATCAGCATATGGGGATGCAAAACATCAGAAAGGTCAGCCGGGATGCACAGTACGCGTGCGAAGCCCCTTCAGGCTTGATCATTCAGCCAGAGCCAGAGTATGTGGGCGGCGAGCTTGGCTTTAGCCAAGGAGACGTTGTGATGGAAGCTATTCATTTTAACCCATATTCCCTCATGCTGGCCTGCGGAATACAGAAAGGTGGCTTCAGAGTCTGCGCAAGTTTTGACAGCAACCTGATCGAGGTCGCGCAAATGGAGAGAATCCTCGCACAGCTGGAAACAGTCTGCTCGCAGTTGACTAAGGATCTTTCCCAAACCATCGACAAGATATCTTGCCTTCCTGAGGCAGAGTTGAACCAGATCTGGTCCTGGAACCAGGATCCTCCATTGCGTTTGGACGAGTCACCGAGGAGGCTTCGAGCGGACGCCAACATCAAGCAAGGATCGATGTACCCCCGAGCGGCTGTCCCTTGGGTGTGTAACCCACGGAACCCATCTTTATTGTCAGCCATCGGCTGTGCCGGCGAACTCTGGCTTGAGGGGGCTTTCTTTTCAGGCGAAACCATTGAGTCTCCTGCCTGGCTCGTCGCTGGAAGCTCCAAGTGTGTCGGTAGGACCGGCAGACTGCAGCCAACAGGTGATATTGTTGAGCTGAGAGAAGATGGAAGTTTAGTATTTGTGGGTCGAAAGGAGAATGTCGTCCCAGTTCAGGGGCATGCGGTGGCTACCGCAGATCTCGAGGTCCATTTCACGAAGTATCTCCCGCCGCCTATTCGTGCTGCTGCAACCGTCTTCCAAGCTTTGCCCGACAAAACTCAGGAGGATTCAGGGCAAGAGTTGGTCATTTTCATAGAGCAACAGACATCTGAGGATGACGGCGTTGAGATAATGTCCGTGAAACACGACCTGTCTTGCGCGTCGGACTCGCAAACCTTTGAGACAACCATCTGTGCCACGGTCTCAACCAGCCTTGCCATGGCAATTAGAAGGCTCGATAAGTTCATCCAGAACTCTCTCGCCTCGAATTTGGCCCCCTCCGCATACATTGTTATTGACAAAATGCCAACCAAGACGGAAGAGGTTGATCACAGCCTCCTTCAGCAGCTAGCCTCGAGAATTCCTCGGCATATACTCGACCAGCTACGCGAAGGCTTTAAGGAGGCGTGGACAAAGACCTCAACTGAGCCAAAAATGACCATCGCGGAGAGTACTCTACGGTCATCCTGGGCAAAGATACTTGGACTTAGTCCGGAGCAGATTGACGTCGACGACAACTTTTTCCGCCTTGGTGGTGACTCCGTCCTCGCCATGAAACTGGTATCAGATCTCCGTATGCAGGGACACAAGTTGACCGTGGCTGACATCTTCCGGCACATGCGCCTTGGTGACGCGGCCAAAGTCTTGAAAGTGAACCAGGTCTCGAAACAGGAGACAGTTCAGCCCTACAAACCATTTTCGATGCTGGACTCCTCGGATAGAGAAACATTCTTATCTGAGGTTGTTGGTCCTAAGCTCGCCAATCCACTTTGGACTATCCAAGACGTGTACCCGGTAACAGATTCTCAAGAACTCGACATCAGAGCCACCATTCAGGCACCGCGAACCTCCATACAATATACCATGCTGTACTTCAACGACCAGGGCATCGATCGAAAGAAGCTGCTCCAAGCTTGCCAGGAGCTGGTAAAGACCCATGACATTCTACGCTCAGTATTCATTAAACACGAATCGATTTTCCTGCAGGTTGTTTTGCGGTGGTTAGATGTTCCTGTGACCACCCAACGAGCTGATAAGGATCTGGAGCAATTTGTCACCGACCTTTGCACGGCGCAGGCGGAATCAGAATTTCAATTAGGATCGTCGTTCCTCCAGATCTTCCATGTTGAAGGTAACGATGGCCGAGAGTGCCTAGTCATCGGGTTATCACACGCTCAGTACGACGGCATGTCTCTGCCCAGGCTGCTCCGAGATTTGGAGACCTTGTACACCGGGGGTAAGATGACCGAGTTTGAACCCTTCTCGTCGTACATGTCAAGAATCTGCGAGGAGGGTGTCCAGACCAAGGCAGTCAACTACTGGAGTAAACTTCTGGACGGCTCATCCTTAGTCTCCTTGGACGGAGTATCTGCACAATCCCAGCAAAAGGCAATGTTTAAAACAACCCCCGTGGAGGTCTCCCAACCACCCAGAGATATCACCATGGCGAGCTTGCTAAACGCAGCATGGGCATTAGTTCTGGCTCGCCGTCTCCGGACACCGGATGTGACATTTGGTAGTATCACCTCGGGCCGAAGTATTGATTTGGCCAATGTGGAAAATGTTATGGGCCCATGTTACCAGTTCACCCCGATCAGAGTCCCTTTCCAGCCCCAGTGGACGGCAATGGACCTCTTACAATTTGTTCAACGGCAAACCGCCGAGTCTTCTGCTTACGATTTCCTCGGCTTCGACAAAATATCTAAGCAGTGCACGCAGTGGTCATCGGAAGGACGATTCTTCGACTCTATCGTCCATCACCAAGACTGGGAAGACTTCGACGCCATGCCTTTCGCAGAGGGGTCTTGCAGGGTGGAGATCTTGGCTCCGCATGGGGATGCCTCATCTCCTATAAAGGCTGTCTCATTCCTCAAAGATGGGCAAATGCAGGTCGGTATTGTCGGTAGCGAAACAGACTCGGCGTTTGTGGACTCAGTCCTTGGTGAGCTGGCGGGAGCTGTTCAAGAACTGGTAAGCCTACGGGCGGAGCATGTTATGCTGGATGGTCAAATCTTTTAGGATATGCAGCCGATTTCTCCTCAAAACGCAAGGACGATAGGTTTCATTGATAGATCAAGGGTATATTTCATTCTTTTCTCCTTTCGTTTCCTCTAAAGTATCATGAGCAATATTTCTTTGCCTTTCCTCTCTCTCTGTCATTACCAAAACTTAAGCTTTTCCAGTTTTGTATTACCAGTAAATATGCTGAAGACAAAATGATTTGGGTCCGGCTGGCGCCAACAATCTCGTAACTGAATAAATTATAAATCTAGCAAAGTTCTATCTATTTCGACCTTGATCTCAATCGCTGTCTCAACCACCGACCACACCTTCTTGATGATGAACCCTTCCAATCACTCTGCCACCGTTTGATGCATAACGTTTGACCTGTAGCTTGCCGACCTTTGGAGCAATTCCGCGTGGGTTCCAGAATCAACACATTGGCCGTCTTCAATTAAGAAAATGCAGTCTGCTTTCCTAATCGTGTATAGACGATGAGCAATTGCAATAACGGTGATGCCCCTGGCCGCCTTATCAAGACCAGCTTGTAGCAGCTTCTCTGATTCAGCGTCCAAAGCACTGGTCGGTTCGTCTAGAATCAGGAGCTTAGGTTTCCGAACGAGGGCGCGAGCAATCGATAACCTCTGCTTCTGACCTCCCGAGAAGCGGGTACCATTCGGCCCGCAAAGAGTATTGTAGCCTTCAGGTAGCGCCTCAATAACGTCGTGGATGTTGGCAAGTTTACATGCCTCCACGATCTCTTCCGTGGTCGCTTCGTGCCCAGGTCTAGCACCAAGCCCGATGTTGAACTCAACGGTCCCCTCAAAAAGCATACTTTCTTGTGGTACCAAGGCAATGGTGTCGCGGAAAGATACATCTCGGCGTTTTGTCATGTCGACACCATCGATCAGGATAGCTCCGGAATGTGGCGTATACAGACGTTCGACGAGTGAAATTATGGTCGATTTACCGGCACCGCTGGGGCCAACAAGGGCACAGAAGCTCCCTGGCTTGATATCAAGGCTTAAACCTTTCAAAACCTCTGCGTCTGGCCGGGCAGGGTACGCAAAGCGAACATCCTGGAACTGGACGCTCGCGGCCTGGTTCCCAGATAAATGAGAAGTTTTTGGTTCGCCATCCGCTTCGGGGCATTTCTCGTCTGAGGATCCCGTCAGTGAAAGACCGCGCACGTGTCCCTGCATCCCAGTCGACCCTATTTCGATTAGGCCTAAGATTCTTGCCATCGCCGAACGGGCACTAGAAAGCTCCGGTGCCAAGGCGAACATCTGGCTCCAGAGTAGCGCGCTGACGAGAAGGGAGAACACCACAATCAAGAATTGTGTTGTGCTGTAGTTTCCGGCTATAATTTGTTTGCCACCCCACCAATAAGCCAGAGCGTTCACACAGTTGCCAAAGAAATAAGTCATCGCCTGGCAGAGACTTGCCCACACGGTGACCATGAGGGTCTCCTTGCGGGGACCTTTCAAGGATCGTCGGTAGGTATTCAGTGTCTCCTCTTCAAGCGAGAGAGCCGCAACCGTTTTGATGGACATGATTGCCTCGGTGCCGATATCGACCGACTTGGTGTATGCATTTTCGTGGCGATCCTCGAATTTGCCAAGGACTCGGAGTTCCAGGATACCGGCCCCAAGGAGGAGTGGTACCAAAGCTAGGCAGACCAATGCGATTCTCCAAGCGACGATGTGCGTTAAGACAATTGCTGCAATGAGATTGACAGTGATCGAGAACAATGTGCCAATAACGGAGCCGCTCAAGCCAGCAAGAGCATTGCCATCCCGGGTAATGTAAGAGAGAAGCATGGATGGTGTTCGCCCTTTAGACTGATGCCATTGTATGTCCTGTTCGAAGAGGGACCGAAAAGATAGGACCCGCACCGAGTAGACAATCTTCTCCGTGACCCATCCAAACCCTGCCCAGCTCACCATATTGGCGAAGAGTTCTATAATTGCGAGTACAAAGAACATCAGCCCGAAGAAGCTGCCGCTGGCTCGGATGCTATCTGGGCTCTTGCAGACGTTCAGGCTTCCAACCGTATTGCCAAAAATCACGGCTTCACCAGAGAAGGCTCCGCCGACAATGGTCGCACCAAGGAGGGAGAGAGCAATGGTTAGAAGATGTGGTTTCAAAGTTGGTGAATAGCCTCGCAGTAGAGCCCACAAGGATTTAGGTGGAGTCTCAGGTTCTTCAGGGTCTTCGTCCTCTTCTGTCGAGTCGGTAACTGGAACTTCACTTGTCGAGACCCTGGCCTTTTCGGCATTTCCAAGATCCTTTTGCAATAGGCTGCCATTGTCGACCACGGTGTCTGTCAAAGAGGCTTGATCAGACTTGCTCACATTGTCACTGCTGACCGATGTTTCGTCTTTTCGGGGCGATGACCCAAGGGTTTGGAGTTTGACCAAATCGGCGTATGCCCCATTCTTTGCCATTAATGTTGCATGATCTCCTTCCTCAACGACACGGCCCTTATGCATGACGATGATATTGTCCGCATTGGTAATCGTCGAGAGACGGTGAGCGATGGTGAGCATAGTCCTGCCGCTAGAAATGTTTGAGATCGCGCGCTGAATACGCTCCTCGCTTCTTGAATCTAGAGCGGCTGTGGCTTCGTCCAATATGAGAACGGCAGGATCCTTGACAAGAGCCCTGGCAAGCGCGACTCGTTGCTTTTGGCCACCACTGATCAGCCGCCCACTCGCGCCCACGGTTGTGCCATACCCATGTTGTAGCCTCGTAATAAAGTCGTCCGCATCTGCAAGTGTCGCTGCTTTCTTGGCCAAAGTAACGATTTCGACGATATCGGCGCCTCGTTTTTCTGCCGCAGCCATGAGATCCTTGCCTTCCCTAACTTCACTTGCTAACTCGGCAAGGTCAGATCCAAGAAGCGCAGTCTTTAAATGGGCGTGGCTAGGGTTGTTGGAATTAATTAAGCCGTGTGCGATATTTTCCAAAAGAGAACGATCCAGGAGGGATGGTTCCTGTTGGACTAGACTGAGGAAACTCCTCAAGTCACGGACGTTGAGATCGCGGAGATCGTGACCACCGAAGAGGATCTGTCCCTGTGTGGGATCGTACAATCTTGTAGCTAGTCCCGCGACAGTTGACTTGCCACTTCCAGAAAGACCGACAATGGCCGTATGCTTAGAGAGGGGAATGCTAAGGTTGACCTTGTCCAGAACGGTAATCTCTGGCCTACTGGGATAGGTGAATGAGACGTCCTTGAGCTCGAATCCTCCTTCTGACTGCGAGAGATGAAGACCTGCGGCTGCGGTGCCATCAATCAGCGATTCACGGTCGATTTCCTCTCGCAGTTTTCGGTACGACGCGACGGCGGCGATAAATAAATGGATGAACGGCGCGACCTGGCTCAAGAGTAGAGTAGCTGCGATGGTGTTAATTCAAGTTTCCAGGTTAACAGAGGACGAAAGCCGACTAACCTTCGATCAGGATGAAGATGACTGTGAACGTAGCACCCACGGTGGTGCCTCCGGAGTGGTTGGCTGCTGCATCGGCGATGCGCTTGCTTCCTTGCCAAAATGCCAGGCCATTTGCAGAGTAAGCAACAAAATACAACACCCCTGACTGTATTCCAACCGCCGTAGCCTTCTTCAGACCTTCCCGCTTCGAAGATTGGAGGGCATTGGAGAACTTGTCCTCTAGCCGAGCATTTGCGCCGAATGCCTGCACTACGACGACGTTGGAAAGGGCCTCCGAAGCGATCGATGCGGCAGATGCGGCGTAGTCCGTCATGAGCCCGGAGTATTTCTCGATATAGTGGCTTCCGACAAAGGACATCAAGAAGTAGGCCGGGATCAGCGAGATCAACATGGCTGCGAGCCGGTAATCCTTGACGAAAGCCACGATGTAAGCTGTCACAAAAAAGGACACGCTTGACAGGCATATGCCCATCTTCTCAGATGTACCCGAACGGATCGTCTGGATATCGGTGCTAAGTCGCGAGGCGACCTCCCCCGGAGGGAGTTCATCGAAGTGCGAGGGCTCTTGTCGAAGCAACTTTTGCAGATAACTCTCCCGCAGTCTCTGTGCTAGCCGGGCGCCAAACAGACTCCAGCAGAAGAGATGAGCATAGATCAAGACGAATTGAGCAATGGCGAGATACAAAATCATGAGAACTTTATCGTTGACGCCGGCTTGATACTCGGACGAGGAACCGGACTCAGAATCGGCCGATTCCTCAGCACAGGTCACTTCATTGAAGTCGTTGAGGAGCTGGCCGAAGAAGATTCCAATCAAAGGGAACGGAACCCCAGAGGCTATTGCACATGCTATAGCCGAGACTAACATGCACAGATCGGCCTTTGTAGGGTTTGCAGCCAGAAGAAGCCTGGCGTAGCCCGAAAACGTGTTGACGAACTTCATGGCGGCGACTTGATATTGACGGCGTCGAGCTTGCGGCCCTCCAATTCTCCCCCGTGTCTAAGCCGCAGTAGGGCCTTTTGGGTTGGCCGGTCTCAGGAGGGTAGACTCGTCGACGGTCTCGTGTTAAAGGATAGTTGTCGCGTCGCCAGAAAGGATCGCGTGCCCAGTTTAGAGAAGGGTTGGTCGGTTCTGAGGCCGAATTGGAGAGTCTCGTCGGCATTTGAGAGATGACTTACAGGACCCTCGACACCGGCTTAATGATCGACACTAAAATTAAGCTAGGGAGCTCCAACGTGGATAATCGAAGATGGTCCAGGGTATAGCCGACATCGGGGATCGTCTACTCTACCCATGCACGAAATTTGACCCTTGTAATTGTGACCCATGTCGTAATTCTAGCCCGCGTCTGGCCGTGGGGCATGTTACTCACAGATGGCAGTCCACTTTGTCCCTCCGTGATGAGGTTTGCTAAACGATTTATAGAATACAACGCTAATACAAAAGGGGGAGTATTCCGAAGTCTTGTGGTTCTTATCCCTTGCCACGAAGAATTTCTGCGGGCGAGCGAGCTTTTCGAGCATGTTACTTTTTTTCCGTTGACCTCTCAGTCTATCCTAGTAATCACCTTCTATCAGAGGATGATAGTAGACCCAAGATCACTCGAGTTGGTATGGAGGGGTACTCTGACGAGATATCAGCTTGGGAGACGGGTAATACCCCCGATGAGAGTAGCAGTGGTCGTTTTGGCAGCGTGGAGGCCTGCCTACCTTACCTCCCTAGGTAGGTAGGTTGGTAGGTAGGTAGGTAGGTAGCCATGGCGAATCGCGCACTCATACCACTGTATCAACGCGAACCTGCGTGCAGGGAGGGTGTCAAGATAAACCAACTACTTTACAACCTGGTACACCGCAATAAAATGCGAGAACCCCCGTATACATACTCTTTTGGGGTCAGGTGAAGTCACATTGAGACAAGTTTTCCAGGCTGATGCAACCATCATGCATCGCCGTGTAAATACAACCCTCTCAAACCTCACCACACCCCCAATATCTATTCTAGAGCTTGGCATTCCACGCGGCGCGATCAGCGGACTCCAGAGGTCGCTCTCGCCCATCCCAAAAGATCGGACATAGTTGAAACCACTTTTCTCTGCTACAAATCGAATGGACCGATCGTTTATGGCCCAGATCAACGTATTTTCCGATGGCCAGGCCCTGAGCATTTTCGTAGGATAGAATAATCGCACCCGTCGCCTTCGGCTCGCCCACCACGTTCGCGGTTCGAGGCTCGTCCAAGAAGCAGTAATGAATACAGCTAGAGTACCACGCGTTGACACGCTTCGCGCCGCGGAATGAATCGTCTCCAACGAGCGAGTGACGCCCGCGATCGTAATCGCCGGCATCGTAATGCGCACCGTAATGGTCTTCCTGTGGTAGACAAAACGACAAGCATTAGCGGCGGGCCGCAGAGGAGGAGACTGTCGCGAGCAGCGATGGGATTTATTTCAATTACCTTTGAATAGTACAGCTCATAGTAAGCGAAGCGAGTCCGATCGAAGCGTCCGAACAAGCAGAGGACGTGAGGGTCGAAGTGTAGTTTGCGCAGGTACTCCCGATGCTGGTCCAAGGTCCCCGTCTCGTTCCAACCTGCAGCAACACGCGGGTCATTTTGCCACGCATTAAAAAGCTCCAAGTGCTCCTTGTCTTGCCAGTTGACCACTTCGAGAGAGAAGTGCATGTCGATTTCGGGGATGTAGCGACTGTAGGCAATTGATCCGGGGTGTGGCTTGGGTCGGCGTATCGGATGACGGGTGTAAACGGGCTCGTCAGGAAACTTGTTGGTTATCTGGAAGTTCTCAGGCATTATTGGATATTCAGCCAAGGATTTTCGCAGGTGGCCATCCGTGCCATCCCCCACCACCCAGATGGGACGAGGGCCGGTCGGAGAGGCAGCACCTTGCCAGAACGAACTCCGAAGGATCAACAACTCCTGGGCAGTCACAGCTGCCTCCCTCTTTGGATGCCTTGCCTTAGGATGCTCGACCCCCAAGCCCGTGGAGATAAGTTCGGACCACAGCACGTCCTTCCCTTCGCCATGCAGAGTGAGTCTGAAGTATTCGTGTATCGGATGAGCGAGGTATATCGCGTGGATTACGTTCCAGACCTGACCAAGAGAAGGGGGACTGTTCCCCGTCCAGCTAAAGGTGGTCCATGGACTTCTGCGCGCTCGTGCCCAAGGGCTGTTGTCGGAGATAGGAGGACGCTTCTCTTTAGGCACGACCGTTAAGTCGAGGAACGAAAGCGAGTCGAGATGTAGCGGTTCCGGCAAGGGCCGTCCATCTGCGGGCTGGTTCTCTAATGTCAAGACAAGCTTGGCAGGCGTTGTGTCGGCAACAGTGCGCACCCGATACGCTGCCAGAAAAGGATGCGGAAGCTTCACCGGAGGGTAGTTGTCTCTGGTAGGTAGTGAGGTAGATGCCATTGTGGTGAGGTTTGGCTGGGTGCTGGTGTCGAAGACGTCGCGCCGCGAATTGCAAAGCTTAGAATTGATGCAAAGGATCAAGAGCACGAGCTAATTACCGGGTAGCCAAGACCAACTGCAGACGGGCTGGAGGCGGGCCGATGTGGTGCCACCAGCTGGGTGTAAATTGCCCAGAGCTCTGGTAAACAAGTCGAATTTATCGTCCTGCGGGGTTCGATAGGTACCGGAGGATCTGGTTTCGGGGAGTCCTACCGATATCGCATGGGCCATCAACTTCGGACAGCCCCGCATGGCGTGCTGTTTTTAGCGAAAAATCCGGGCAAGATCTTTTAGTCCTCGGTATTCGTACGCATGTACAGTACAAGCCAAGGCACCGAACGGCACGAATGCAACATCAACGCCCCTGCAGAGCGCGCATGCTAACAAAATATAAGAGTTAGACCTGGAAACGAATAGGAAAGTAAAGCTTGCAGAGCTTTGTCACACTCTACCCACGTCGCGACCTAGCGACAAGCCTATTATTTCCAATGTCTCTCCGATCGCGATCTCCCCGCTTTCAACATTTTCATATCTCCTTCCCGCAGGAGCACATTATCCAGGTCACCTTAAACAGACCAGAAAAGCTAAATAGCATCAACAAAGCCACCAGCCGGGAGATCGCAGAGATATGGGAATGTTTCGACCAAGATGAGAGCTTATGGGTTGGCATCATTACTGGTGTCGGCCGAGCCTTCTGCACCGGAGCTGATCTCCACGGTAGGTGTGTCGCCGTCGACCCTGTTGACGGCATTTTCCTTCTCCTTTTTTAGGACAGGCACTAACCGTGGCCGGCACGAACAGAGTGGAACGACATGAACAAGGCAGGAGTAGTCAACGACATGGCTGCACCAGGTCTGGCTGGACTGCCACGGCGAAGCGGTAAGAAGCCGATCATTGCGGCCGTGAACGGTATATGCATGGGAGGGGGCTTCGAGATGGTGGCCAATTGCGATCTCGTAATAGCCTCTTCCTCGGCAGTCTTTTCCTTACCTGAGGCCCGGCGAGGTATCGTTCCCGTCGCAGGATGTCTGCCACGGCTGACCCGCACGATTGGGTTGCAGCGAGCCATGGACCTGGTGCTCACGGGCAGAACCGTGGGGGCAAAGACTTTATGCGAGTGGGGCCTCGTTTCTCAAGTGGTAGATGCCGCCGACGACGTTGCCGACGTCGCAGTCCGGGTGGCCCAAGACATGTGCAAAAACAGCCCAGATGCGCTGATTATTGGCCGGCTAGGAGTCCGGATGAGTTGGGAGGATGGTAGTGTGGAAGGGGCCGTAACCGCACTCGCCGACGAGTGGTACCCTCGGCTGATGGGCGGTTCCAACTTTGCTGAGGGCATCCAGGCATTTGTGGAGAAACGACCGCCCAAGTGGCTGGACTCGAAGTTGTGAGCTCAAGCAGTTGAAATTTGTTCATACATAATTCAGTCGACTCCGTTTGCGTTGGTAATAATTTGTATCCCTAAATCGCTTGGCCCTGCAGTTAAGCAAACCTGGGTGGAGTGAAGTGGGGTGGCGAAACGGCCAGGCCTCAGCCTCTCTTTTTTTCAATTGGTTAGTTTTATCTAATCTGATTGATTAGATCCGCCTGCCCTTTGAGGCCACTTTCGTGCCGCCCCAGCCGAACAAATCATGGTGGAGCAGAGCATCCGTACCGAGGGAAGCCAGCCAATGTGTAGACTACCTGATCGGGACGAGCCGGGCTGCATTTTGCGTCCTGCGTACGAATCTGTATGTGCGCAAAAAATGCCAATTTTTTTTTTTTTCAATATCACAAAGCCACGTCTCTTCAGGCCATCCGCTCGGACACATTACACGGCTGGGGCGAGTCTGCCAAGAAGGATCAGTTGGGGGTTTGATCTGGGATATTCTAGTGTATAATACCTGAGTTACAGCTCGGTTGGATTTTCTCTGGCTCCCGCGGGTCGGTTTGGAGAAAAACAACAGGATTCCCAACCAACCCCACTTACGTAAGACCTATCGGTCCACCTAAGTGGGGGGGAGTGAGTTTCCGAGCGAACCCATGTCGGCCGGTCAAAAATTTGCACACTCCCTCCTTGCCTGACTCTCGGGCGCCGAGCAGCTATGAATAGTAGTGTAGCAATGTTGTCACTTTCGGGGAGACTCTTCTTCTGGATTCCCAGGGACCAAAACACGCCACAGTAGGAGCTTGTGGGCGGAACGCACTGTATACACCTCACAATCTATCTACACCTGCGGCATGTATAACGCCACAGGTCGGGGGCCACACACCAACCGTTTCTTGCACCCCCATGCCCTCCTCTCCTCAAGAAACCGCTCTCGCTAAGGAGCACCAATGGAATGCCACCGCCTGCAAACAAAACGTGGGAGAAAACCCGTCCACCGGGTCGAGAAGTGATAGTTTCGTCTCGGCGGTCCACAACTAGCTTCTCTGGTTGGAAGTCGGCCCCGTTGGAGAAACTAGTTGGCACCGGCTGCCGATTTCGGTGAATGGTGGGTATTACACGTGTGATCTAATCTTATCAGATCCATGCCACACTCAGTGAAGAGGCCCGTCTCCCGCCCGAATATTTGTCGCGACGCAGAGAAAAACAAGTCCGGTCGCCCAACGTCAACTGTGTGCGATTAAATATCCGCAGTTCAGTTCATACCGTACAGCTTCGCCAGTTGTCGGTGTATTCAGCTCTCCAGAATTGTCTGCTTTCCCGGCCCATTGTTGGATTTCTGTCATTCTCCGAGGGCGCGCCGTCTGCCACGTTTTGTTTAAATAACCCCCCCGCGTTTAGCTCGCCATGGCGGTGTTAAACAGGTTCCGCGCGGCCTTTCGCCGGGCGCCGACCGAGGACGACGCGGTCACTTCGGCCCTCCCGGATTCGACAGAGGAGAACAAGAAGGAGCAAGCTACCGACGACGCCGCTGTCGTCAATGGCAGCGATGAATCACAACCAGAGCGAGTCAGCGAAGACGTGCAGCGCGGTGTTGCGGCGGTCGAAGCCGTGACTCTCGCCTGGTCGAAGAAGGCGCTGATCGCCGTCTTTGTCAAGTACTTGCCCCCGCTCCCGACGCTTTTACGTGTAGGTCCAACGGCTAACTTGTGTCCCTCCACAGCATCTGGTTCCTGTACTTCGTCAATGCATTCCAGGGCGCGATTCTCTCAGGCTTGGTCCCCTTCGTTACCAGCGAGTTTGAGTCTCACTCGCTATTGAACGTCATTTACATTGTCGGAGACGCCATGTCGGCTGCCATGTTCATTCCCCTATCGAAGATCGTCGACGTCTGGGGCCGAGCCGAAGGGTTCCTTATCATGACATTCTTCGCTACTCTTGGCTTGGTTCTCATGGCCGTGTGCACCAACCTGCCTACTTTCTGCGCTGCCTATGTAAGACCACCCTTCTACACTAACCTATCCAAGACGCCTACAAAGACTAACACGCGAACTCCCAGGTGTTCTACACTCTCGGCTTCGCCGGCATGACGTACTGTGTAGATGTAGTTACTGCCGATGCGTCCAAGCTGAAGAACCGAGGCTTGGCGTACGCTTTTACATCCTCTCCGTACATGATCACTGCATTCGCCGGGCCAAAGGCAGCCGACGATTTCTACTATAAGATCAACTGGCGATGGGGCTTCGGATGCTTTGCCATTATCTTCCCTGTCGTTGCCGCGCCGTTGTTCTTTGTGCTGAAGGCAAACCTTCGCAAAGCTGCGGCACAAGGCGTTCTGCCTCGTGAGAAGAGCGGCCGGACAGCACTGGAGAGTATCTGGCATTATGTAGTCCAGTTTGATGGTGAGTACATGAGCCTTTCCAGAAGTAACAGAGGAAAAGCCTTTCACGGGTTACTGACATCAAACAGCTCTTGGGGTTGTCCTATTCTCTATTGGCATCACGATCTTTTTCCTTCCGTTTGATCTCGCTGCCGACGCGTCTAATGGCTGGGCAACGGGCTATATCATCGCCATGATTGTCGTTGGATTTGTTCTGCTCTGCGTATTTGGATTCTACGAGACCTACTTTGCCCCAGTACCGATGCTCAGCTATTCCTTACTATCCGATCGGACTGTCATCGGTGCATGCTTGCTCGACGCAACTTACCAGGTTTCGTACTACTGCTGGGCCAACTACTTCACGTCGTTCCTACAGGTGGTCAATGACGTAAGCCTGGCTGAGGCTGGCTACATTAGCAATACCTTTGACGTTGTCTCTGGTGTGCTCCTATTCATCGTCGGTTTCATGATCCGGAAGACTGGACGCTTCAAGTGGCTCCTATACATTGCCGTCCCGCTCTACGTCTTTGCACAGGGCCTAATGATCTACTTCCGCCGCCCCAATCAATCCGTCGGTTTCCTGGTCATGTGCCAGGTCTTCATCTCCATTGGCGGCAGTATCTTCATCATCCTTCAACAGGTCTCCATCCTCGCTGCCGTCGACCATCAGCACGTTGCTGCCGCCCTCGCCCTGTTGTCCGTGGTTGGTACTGTCGGCGGTGCCATGGGCGCGACTATCTCCGGTGCCATCTGGACAAACACCTTCCGGAAAGCTCTCATAAAGTATCTGCCGGAGTCAGCCCTACCAGATTTGGACACCATCTACGAGGATTTGGACACTCAACTCAGCTACGCGATTGGAACTCCTGAGAGGTTAGGGATCCAGGAAGCGTACGGCTACGCGCAAACGAGAATGCTTGCTGCCGGAGTCGGTATCATGGCTCTGAGCTTCGCTTGGGTACTTTTGATCAGGAACATCAACATTTCCAAGATTGCACAAGTCAAGGGTATGGTTTTCTAAGGTTGTATACCGATTTGGAAGAGGAGGCATCGCCTTGGGCGTACTTTCATTTTCGAAGGGCGATTAGGAGCCCGTCTAGTACTATCCATGTCACTCGGTGCAAAATGACATCCAGATATATAATGCAAGGAATAATTTCGAGGTGATCAGTTGGCTAGCTCTGAATGAAGGACAGTAGTAGTTTAATCGATGTGGAAGCTCCTCCGACCACTTAACTCGGTATAACAACTTCGTACTCGCATGGGATATATTCTATCATCTCTCTGCCTCGTCCACCTTAGAATGGCCCTCCGACTCTAGAGCTGTCCGTCGTTCATACCTCAATCATTCTCGGCGAAGGAGGTGCCGTGCTTGACCCGGGGGATGACACCCTACATGCGATTGTATTACGACACAATATGCAAAGAAGGGCCAAGGGCACCCACAGGGTTATGGATAAACGGCTATCCAATGGTGGTCAAGTAAATTTTACCTTCCCTGACTAGTCTATTGGCCTCCGCTGCGTTGTCGTCGTACTGGCTATGAGATGGGAAGGGCTGCCGGGATACTTAACGAGTCCACCGAAATTTAGAATAGGGTCGTTACCTGTAGGGAGTGGATAATCCTGCGGTCGCCCGACAGGATCCTTAGTGCCCGGAGGAGTAATCGGTACCGCGGCGGGAGAGGTTGATGATGCCGACCTCGCGCGAGAACAGTTCCCGATCGGGTAAGTGTACGTGGCTTTCCTTACCCCGAAGCTAACCATGGAATCGTCGAGGAAGTCTGTTGGACAGAGTTTGATGCAGATGAACTCGAGCCTTCCAATTACTTAGTTTCTAGCTTCGCCACTTTCAGGAAAACCGGAATCTTCTCGGCGGAATTCTCCCCTAGGAGTCCACGCGCCTACTCGCATGCCCATTTAACCCTGCTAGTACGGATGCTGAAATATCCACGGCGGAAGTGATTAACGTGTTGTCTACACCATCCCAACAGGACAAACAAGGTATTAAAACGGCTATGAAAAATAGCTCTAGCGGGGCATGCTTTCGGTGCGTTTCTTCAGGCATGTGTTGAATGCGTCGAACGTGTAATCAAGATCCGCCCTCCCGCTGGTCCCTCGGCGCAATACAAATGACACCAGTCCGATGAAATCTTCATGGATAACAAACTTTGTGCCTCCCTTTGTCACCTTACTAGGTTCAAAATAGCCCTGGTGGTGGCCTTTCAGGAACGGCCCAAGGGAGCCTACAACTTGAAAAGACTTTGAATCGTTGACCTGAAGATCATTAGATAGGTTAGTGTTATGTGGGATAGATTGTGGGTGAGACTTACCAAGACTGCACATTTCGTACCGCTTCCCCTATAGAAGCATTTCACTTTGTCTCCACGCTGCAGGTCCTTTGGGGGCTTTCTGGTGTCGTTTGGCTCGATGGTCCAGGTCCAATACTCAAACCACTCGGGGTACGAAGCGAAATCTAGGAACTAGGAGCAACTTTATCAGCGACACAACTACGATGTCGAACCTCATCCCCAACAGAGGCGAACTCATACATACCACTGTTCTTACTTCATTGGGCGACCGCTCGATCTCAATCTCGTGGTGGATACTCTGGGTTTGACCCATTTCTTGTCAAACTGATCATCAGTGTTGGAATGTATAGGCTTCCAGAAACTTGGTCCTGTCGATCAAAGCCTAGCTGTATAATTTTGTCGAGGATGTCTCGCAGTTTTTATCATCTTCGTCCGTCTTGGTTCGGCTTTGTATTTCGTATTTCGTATTTCGATTTGAAAAGACAAAATATTGCTGCGAAACGGGGCGTCAGGTGCGGGGTACAATGCCCAGCCAGCGTAACTAACTCCTTTGTGAGTGTGTGTCATTGGCGAGCCTTTGGCCTCGGTCAACCACAGCATCTTCCCATGTTAGGCCGACTCGTCCTGCCCGCTCAAGCACCGGTGTAGGGTATCTACAAAGGTAGCAACAGATCACGCATTAGCCTGCTTGTATAAGCCGTCATAATTTGTGCCAGGAAACAGTGGGCGTTCCTAGTGCAGGCAACCTGGAAATTTCTATGAGACATGAATTGAGGATCTTATTCCCACGGTGTCGGAATACAGCGCCAGTTACCCCCCCTGGACATAGTGTCTATAGAAAAGGTACCTGACTACTGAGCCAAAACGAGACGAACAGATAGCTCATTGGCCAGCGGTACCTTTAGGAATACTATAAGGGGTACGTGAAGGGGGGTTAAAACGCA
>Ga0164242_10001592_pt1 | contig 26933 bp, 27 predicted proteins | sample OricomgcompostMG_FD_108783 | JGI IMG/M metagenome (GOLD analysis project Ga0164242, IMG submission 108783) | Miracle-Growth compost microbial communities from Emeryville, California, USA - Original compost - Miracle growth compost (MG) ...
ACCCTCTTTTCGCGCAGCGAAGAGAGGGTGATCCAGCGCAGCGCAGATCGGGTGAGTAAAACGTTAAGCACTCTCCCCAACCCTCTTTTCGCGCAGCGAAGAGAGGGTGATCCAGCGAAGCGCAGATCGGGTGAGTCCCGCGCGATAGGGATGGCAGCGGAAAGCCCGGAATGCAGCGCAGCGAAATGAGGACTTACAGCGTACAGCCCGGGCCGAAGGCATCGCCCATCAGCTCTACTCAAAACAAAACAGCAATCGCTTTAACCATTTATATAAACGCATCAAAACGCAAAAGCGTTATGCCGAACTTGTTTCTGCATCCCGCGTGAAAGGAATAAGCCAGGTAGATGTGTTTGATGGGGTGCCGAAACAAGTTCGGCATTACTGTATTTTTTAAATGCGATTTCCCTGAACAAAACAGTTGCACGGCGCCTATTTGACAATAAAAACCATATTTTTGCTGCATGCTGGAAAGTAAAAAGATTATTTTAGGTGTTTGCGGCAGTATTGCAGCCTATAAATCGGCATTACTGGTGAGGCTGCTGGTTAAAGCAGGTGCCCAGGTGCAGGTGGTAATGACACCCGACGCCGCCAGCTTTATTACGCCCTTAACGCTTTCCACACTATCAAAAAAACCGGTCTTGGTTGATTATTTTAAAGCCGATACCGGCGAATGGAACAATCATGTAGAGCTGGGTTTGTGGGCCGATCTGATGGTTATAGCCCCCGCCAGCGCCAATACTATTGCCAAAATGGCCTCGGGTTTATGCGATAACCTGCTAACGGCCGTTTACCTGTCGGCTAAATGCCCGGTTTATTTTGCCCCGGCTATGGACCTGGATATGTGGAAACACCCGGCCACACAGCAAAACATTGTTAAACTTACCGCTTACGGCAATGTCCTTATTCAACCCGGCAACGGCGAGTTAGCCAGTGGCTTGTATGGCGAGGGGCGTATGGCCGAGCCGGAAGAAATTACCGGCTTTATTACCGGCGAGATAAAAAAAAAACTCCCGCTCGCTAACCAAAAAATCATGGTAACAGCCGGGCCTACTTATGAGGCTATTGATCCTGTCCGTTTTATCGGCAATCATTCCTCGGGTAAAATGGGTTTTGCCATTGCCGGTCAGCTGGCGAAATTAGGGGCCGACGTAACGCTTATTTCGGGCCCATCAGCACAAAAAAGTCATTATGAGGTGCGGCGAATTGATGTGACATCGGCAGCCGAAATGCTGGAAGCGTGCCTGCAATATTTCCCAGCGGCCAAAGCTTGTATCATGAGCGCGGCCGTGGCCGATTACACCCCGGTAGCGGTAGCGTCGCAAAAAATAAAAAAACATGACGCGGGCTTAAATATCGAACTAAAAAAAACGGTCGATATTTTAAAAACACTGGGGCAGGCCAAACAAGCAGGCCAGCTATTGGTGGGTTTCGCGCTGGAAACTGAGAACGAGGAAGCTTACGCGATAGATAAGCTGCAAAAAAAGAACCTGGACTTTATTGTGCTTAATTCCCTGAACGATAAGGGCGCCGGCTTTAAAACTGACACCAACAAGGTGACCATTATTGACCGCGCCCAGCATAAAACCACTTACAACCTGAAAACCAAGGATGATGTAGCTTTGGATATCTGTAATAAAATTATTGAGCTGATTAACGCATGAAAAAACTGGCCGCCTGTTTTATTCTTTTTTGCTGCGCGATAACCGTCCGCGCGCAGGACCTGAATGCCCGTGTGCAAGTGTTATCGCCCAAGCTACAAACTACTAATAAAAGGGTGTTCCAGACATTGGAAACCGCCATGAAGGATTTTTTAAATGGCCGTAAATGGAGCACCGACCAGATATTACCCCAGGAACGCATTAACTGCAGCTTTATACTTAATATTACCCAATGGGATGGCAGCAGCAAGTTCAGCGCCGAGCTGCAGGTGCAATCATCGCGCCCGGTTTTTAACGCCAATTACAACACTACCCTATTGAATGTAAATGATAAGGACTTTGATTTTACCTATACCGAGGGCCAAAGCATTGATTACTCCGACCAGAGTTTTCAGAACAACCTGAGCGCGGTAATGGCTTTTTACGCCTACATTATTGTGGGTATGGATTACGACAGCTTTTCCCGCTTTAGCGGTACCCCCTATTTTGCCGCCGCCCAAAATGTTGTAACTAACGCGCAATCAAGCTCCTACAAAGGGTGGAAAGCTTTTGATAGTAACCTGAACCGCTACTGGCTGGCCGAGAACCTGAACAATAAAGTTTACGCCGATTTGCGGGGATTTATTTATGACTACCACCGCAACGGCCTTGATGTTATGGCGGATAACGCCAGCAAAGGGCGAAAAACCATTGCCGGTATTTTGCCCGTGCTTGCCCAGCTGGACCGCCAGCGGGTAGGCTCCATGCTCCCCACTATATTTTTTAGCGCCAAAGGCGATGAACTGGTATCCATTTTTAGCCAGGCCTCTCCGCAGGAAAAAGCCCTGGCCATTAACACCCTGAGCCAGGCCGACCCGGCTAACGGCAACAAATACCAGGCGCTGCAGCACAACTAAATATCAAGCCTTTTGGTTCAAAAAAGGCTATATAAAAGCGCATGCCTGGAATATCACTTCGTTAATGTGTAATCTCCCCAAAAATCTGCAGGAGCGTTCATGTATTCATAATTAAAATCTACCGGCGCTCCGGCGTCTCTAACTACCACCGGCGGTGCCGGTGTATTCGGGTTACTGCTTGTCGTAATTGCGGCGCTCGCCAATTTGATGTTATATCTGAATTTTTTACCGCTAACAACTGCGGAAGTAAAATATTTTAATGGAACAGCCAGTTCATACACATATCTCATTTTTTCATCAAACCGGCTTGCTGCCCGTATACCTTCGTTATTATAAATAGAAATTAGCGGCTCCGTTATTCCGGGTATTCCATCTATCTTAATTTCTTTAAAGGCATCCGTTAATTCTTGATTGGCTATTGCTATAAGCGAATCAGCTTTTTTATTGCCGGGTGTCTCCTCGTCCAGTCTCATCATAAAATAGCTTGCCGCGCTGGCTTTAATATTTTCGCGGTCGGTACTGTATTTATTGAGCGGAACCGGGAACGCAATCAACAAGTCGTTGGGCTTTTCCCCGCCTTCGGCTGGCTGTTTTACCGTAAAAGTTATCCCTGCCTGCAATACTTTTGCGTTACCGCGCCTTTCCGCCATGCGCACCGTTAAGTATAGGTTTCGATCATCATTAGAAAGCGTGTAGGACAGGCGGCAGGTAGGATTACTTGCCTGGAGCTGATCGTGCCACTCCTGAATCCGGCCGTCAATTTTTATATCGGCAGGGGCAAGCACACTCGCCGCTTGTACCTTAGGCAGCTTTTGCGCATCAACAAATAAAGCAGCATTTAAAAATAAAAAAGCCAATATCAGTTTGAGATAGCATGGGTTAAAGTGTTTCATATGCCGGTAAGGTTATGCTTATAAAAAATTAGAAAATGGTAATCGAATATACCAAATCCCTCACAACTAAACAATACGTTATTTATTACCGCACCATCAATTATTAAGCAATATCCTTATATGATCAACATTTTTAAATAAAAACGGGAGACCCTTTTTGAAAAAAATCAAAATATATTTTGATTTACGAAATACATCGTATATCTTAGTACGAACAAATTCGTATTATAGATATCGGCCATGAATATTAAACCAACAGACAGCGAACTGGAGATTTTACAAATCCTTTGGAATAAGAGAGACTGCACCGTTAGGGATGTGCACGAGGAATTACTTAAAACCAAGGATGCCGGTTATACCACCACCTTAAAACTAATGCAAATTATGCACGAGAAAGGCCTGGTGGAACGCGATGCTACTGCCAAAACACATGTTTACAAAGCCGTGGCCACCCAGGAACAGGCGCAAAAAACAGCCCTGGATAAAATTATATCCACCGTTTTTAAAGGTTCAACTGCCGAACTGGTGATACAGGCACTGGGCAACCATCGCGCGTCATCTGACGAGATTGACGCGATAAAAAAATATTTGCAAAAGTTTGAAGATTAAAAGTTAAACAGTAACAAACAAATCGCTAAACATGATATAATGCAAAATTTGTTATATAACATCAGCCAGGTTTTAGGTACCACCATATTGCACTCGCTGTGGCAGGGACTTATTATTTTAGTTTCATTGCGTTTGTTTTTGCTGGTGAAACCGGCAACATCAGCAGCAATAAAGTATTGGGTAAGCTACGCGGCGCTTTGCATTATACTCGGCTGGTTTATTGTTACCCTATTTAACCAATTGGGACAATATGAATGGCTATCAACCACTGCGCTGCAAATTCCGCCGCTAACATTGCCGGTTGTAAATATCCCGGTCAGTAAACCCTATTTCACTATAGCGCAGTTTATGCCTTATTTAGCTGTGCTGTATGTAATGGGCTTAATATTTAATATACTAAAGTTATGCCTGGCATGGAATAGTATTTACCGCATAAGGCAAAATATTAGTGAAGCCGGATTTGAGCATATTGTAAGCCGCCTATCCAACCAATTAAATATTACAAAGTTTGTAAAAGCTGCCTTTAGCGAATGGGTTAATGTGCCTTGCGTTACCGGTTTTATTAAACCGATTATACTGTTGCCGGTATCAATTACCTGTCATTTGTCAACCCCGGAAATTGAGGCGATCCTGTTTCACGAACTGGCTCACATTAAACGGAACGACTACCTGTTAAATTTTATACAGCAGGTTATCGGTATTCTTTTATTCTTCAATCCTTTTGCCCGTTTAATTACTAAAATAATTAACCAGGAACGGGAAAATTGCTGCGATGATGTAGTTATACAAGTTACCGGCAGTCCGTTTATCTATGCACAAGCCCTGCTAAAACTACAGGAGAGCAAACAACAAACCCGGTGGCAACTGGCCCTTGCCGCCAAAACCAAAAAGTATGAATTATTAAACCGAATTGAACGTATCATGAAAACTAAAACACCAACCGTAAATATCCGCCCGGTACTGATTACCGTATTGGCGCTTACCTGTGCCATAAGTAGTATAGCCTGGTTAAACCCTGAAATTAAAAATGGCAAGATTGTTATTAAAAACGCGCCGGCTATACATAAAGTTACGACGGCTATTTTAACCCCCGAAACTATAGTAACCAAGCCGGCAAAACCCATTCGCAAACACAAAAAAAGCATCACTTTTAAATATGTAGCCGATACCGCCCAAACAACCGCTGTTGATGATACCATCATTAAAAACAAAAAATATAAAATTGTAATTGAAGACGAGAATGGCAATAAAAAGGAGTACAACTCGCTAAAAGAGCTGCCCGAAAAAGACAGAAATGATTTCCTGGGCAAATCCGCGGGTTTTAAATTCGACAGGATTGATTCAAATGCCTTTACCGATTTGCATAAGTTTTATACCAGCGACCATTGGAAGAAGCAGGTAGAAGAAGCCCAGAAAATGGGCTTGGCCATGAGCAAAAAAATGAATACGCCCGAATTTAAAAAGTTTCAAAAGAAAATAGCGGCCCAATCATTAGCCATGAGCAAGCAATTTAACTCTCCCGAATTCAAAAAGCTTCAAAAAGAAATGACTGAAAAAACGGCGGAGTTTGCTAAAAAAGTTTATGGCCCCGAGATGCAAAAGATGGCAGAAAACCTGGCCAAAAAAGGCGCAAATCCCGATTACTATAATAGCCCGGAATTTAAAGATCAATTAGAAAACCTGGGCAAATATTATGATAGCCAGGAATTTAAAGATGGCATTAAAAAAATGACCGATTATTACAATAGCCCGGATTTTAAGAACCAAATGAAAAAGGTAACAGATTACTACAATAGTCCGGAGTTTAAAAAACAAATAAAAAAAATGACCCAAAATTATGATAGCCCAAAGTTTAAAAAGCAAATGGAGAAAATGGGGAAAAGTTTTGAAGACATTAGGGGTAATCAGTTAGATAATACAAGTAAGCAAGGTACAGATAGCGATGAGGGAAAACACCCAACTGATACAGTTAACCAAAAACCATAATAAGCAGATAAGCATAAATTTTAACAGATGCCGGACGCAAATGCGCCGGCATTTTTGTTTCCACAAAACTGCCATAAACACCCGTTAATTTGTAATTTAGTATCCTTTAACAAAGGGATACGCTTTTTATGCTGCAACAGCTTAGTATTACTAATTACGCTTTAATTGATAACCTGCAAATAGGTTTTGATGCAGGATTGAATATACTTACCGGCGAAACAGGCGCGGGTAAATCCATTATCCTGGGCGCGCTTTCGCTGATATTGGGACAACGGGCGGAAAGCCGGTATTTTTTTAATCAGCAGAAAAAGTGTGTAATAGAAGGTCAGTTTAAAATTGAGGGCTTTCACCTGCGGTCGTTTTTTGACGAGAACGACCTGGATTATGAGCAGGAAACCGTTTTGAGGCGCGAAATAAGCGCCGACGGCAAATCGCGCGCTTTTGTGAACGATACCCCGGTTAACCTGAATGTTTTGAAAGCCCTTGGAGAAAAGCTGATCGAGATCCACTCGCAGCATGCTACGTTGGAAATTAATAATCCGCAATTTCAGTTACTGGTAGTGGATAGTGTGGCTAAGCATGAGGAAGCACTTAACTCCTACCAAATTAGGTTTAAGGCTTACAAAAAGCTATCCGCTCAACTTAAACGGCTAATTGAGGATGGTGATAAAGCCAAAGCCGATCTGGATTACTACCAGTTTCAGTTTGATGAGCTGGAAAAAGCATCACTTGCGGCAGACGAACAGGAGCAATTAGAACAGGAACTTTACGCGCTTAATAATGCCGGCGAAATAAAGCGCAACCTGCTGGGCGCCCATTACCTGATCTATGAAGGAGAAACCGCCGCCTTAATCCAGTTGCGCGAAGCGGGGCACCAACTATCATCAACAGAGAAATTCAACTCTGCCATTGGCGAACTTTATCAGCGTTTAAACAGCTCCATTATCGAGCTAAAGGATATCGCATCCGAAATTGAAACTATTGAACAGCAAACACATACCAACCCGGTGCGTGCCGAAGAGGTGAATGCCCGGTTGAGCCTGATCTATAATCTGCAAAAAAAGCATCGCGTAAGCACTAATGCCGAATTACTGCAGATACAGGATGACCTGTCTGAAAAAATACAGCAGGCCATGTTAAGCGACGAGGCCGTACTGAAACTGGAGAAGCAGATAGCTGAGGAAAAAACGGCGCTGGAACAATCGGCCGCGGAGTTATCGGCCAACCGGAGTAAAGCCATCCCGGCTATTGAGCAGCAGGTATTACAAACCCTGGCCGAAATGGGCATGGGCAATTCGGCCTTGAAAATTGAACTTATTCAATCTGCCGCGCTGGGAGAGAACGGAATAGACCAGATCCGCTTTCTGTTTACCGCAAATAAGGGCCATGCGCTGGCCGAAATGAGCAAAGTAGCGTCGGGCGGCGAGCTTTCCAGACTGATGCTGAGCATTAAATCGCTCATTGCGCGTTATACGGCCCTGCCTACCATTATTTTTGATGAGATTGACACAGGGGTATCCGGCGAGGTTGCGCACAAGGTGGGGCAAATTATGGAACAATTATCGCAAAACCTGCAGGTGATCAGCATTACCCACCTGCCGCAAATTGCCAGCAAGGGCCAAAGCCACTATTTTGTTTATAAAGATGATGATGCCGCCAGTACCTATACCCGCATCCGCAAGCTTAACCAGCAGGAGCGCATCAGCGAGATTGCCAAAATGCTAAGCGGCGAAAAGCCCGGCGAAAGCGCCATGCAGAACGCGAAAGAGTTGTTAGGGGTGTGATTTAGCGATTAGTGCTATAACAACTTAAACTGTCGTCATCGCGAGGAGGAACGACGTAGCGATCCCCGGTATTGCCACGCTACGCTTACAGCAATGACGTAAATGATTATTCACATACATAGTATTTTTATAAACCAATTATACGCCATGAGAAAACAACTGACCCTCACCAATTTCCTGCTATTGCTAATTGCCTTGCCCCTGCTTTGCCTGGCCGCTTTTACCATTAAACAACAAACAGTTCCCGGCGGCTTTATATTGGAGCACGAGAACGATATTAAGCGCGATGAACCCGGTTCGCACAACGGCGGCGGCACCACTACAGCCTATCCGTTTTTTAGTAAGGACAAGACTTTGAAGATCGCTTTCCGCAAGCGGGTGATGCACCCGGGTTCGGCTATTGGCTATCATTTGCAAAAGGAGGACGAGATCTATTATATTTTAAGCGGACATGGCATATTGCAAATGAACGGCAAGGAGATCCCCGTAAGCGCCGGCGACGCGATACTCACTAAACCCGGGCGTAGTCACGGCCTTAAAACCATGGGAAATGAGGATTTGACAGTACTGATCAATTACGATCTATAATAACTTAATATTTAGTTTTCAGTATATTTGGTGACAAATGAAGTTGTCATGAATAGTTTATCCACTTGCTTTTTAAGGCTTTCAATGATTGGCATTACCCTGCAGTTATTCCCCTTAAATGGAGCGGCACAGTATATTTCAAGATCAGCAAACCCAGCTTATAAAACTGTTTATTTGGATACCATCCATCTGAGGGGTATCGTTTTAGATTATACAGGGAAACCCCTAACTGATATGGCTATGGCATCATTAAGTTATTATCATATAACTGGTAAAAATTTACTTGCTAAAACAGACGGCAATGGTAAATTCACCCTGGATGGCGCCAACCCAAATGATACACTTGTAACTTTTGGTGTCGGATATCCGACAATGTGGTTTTATAACCGCGGTAGCCGTTATGTAGAGATTACACTGCCACAGTTAAAGCCAAATCCGATCAACAGTGAGGCCGATCCTATTGCCATACAGGCTAAAGCAACAGGTCAACATAAAAAACTTAAACTTACGTATGAGGAAATAAACTGCTATGACTGTGGCCCCGGCCCTATGTATGAAAGCCCTGCTCAATTTCCGGGAGGGAACGACAGATTATTAGCTTTTATTAAACGACAATTAGTTTACCCCGAACAGGCCATAAAGAACAATGTACAGGGATTAGTAAAAGTCAGCTTCTGGATAGAGAAAGACGGCAGTATAATTAGCCCTCATATCATACAGGGCATTGGTTACGGCTGCGACGAAGAAGTTATACGTTTGATTAGCAAAAGCCCGAAATGGAAACCCGCCTCAAGCCGTTTAGTTGTTCCTGAATCGATCGTTGTTGAGTTTAAACTAACTGATAAATAATTATAACTTTACATCACTTTATAAACAAACAAATTAGCTATGGCTTATAATTTATTAAAAGGTAAAAAAGGCATTATTTTCGGCGCGCTGAACGAGCAGTCGATAGCATGGAAGGTGGCCCAGCGCGCCGTACAGGAAGGCGCTGAAATTGTATTGTCAAACGCTCCTATCGCTTTGCGCATGGGCGAATTGAATAAACTGGCCGAAGAATGCAATGCCCCGGTTATTGGCGCCGATGTAACCAATAACGATGACCTGCTGAACCTGTTCACCAAAACACAGGAACATTTTAACGGCGGTGTCGATTTTATATTGCACTCCATTGGTATGAGCGTTAACGTACGCAAAAGCATCCATTATACCGAAAATAACTATGATTTTACCCATAAGGGTATGGATATATCGGCCCTGAGCCTGCACCGTGTTTTGGCTACCGCCATGAAACTGGATGCCATAAACGAGTGGGGATCGGTAGTGGCTTTAAGCTATATAGCCGCTCAGCGTGTATTCCCTGATTATAATGATATGGCCGATAATAAAGCTTACCTGGAAAGCATTGCCCGTAACTTTGGGTACCAGTATGGTGTAAAAAAACACGTACGTGTAAACACCGTATCGCAATCGCCAACCCGCACAACGGCCGGTTCGGGTGTTAAAGGGTTCGACGGCTTTATTAATTATGCCGAAAAAATGAGTCCGCTGGGCAACGCTGATGCCGACCAGTGTGCCGACTACTGCGTAAGCCTGTTCAGCGACCTGACCAAAATGGTAACCATGCAGAACTTATTTCATGATGGCGGCTTCTCGTTCACCGGGGTTACCGCGGCTGTAATTGAACAGATGGAGAAATAGTTGATCATAGATTAGTTTCTTTTTATATATATTTAATGTCATTTCGACCAGCGGGAGAAATCTTATACATGCGATAATCAAGCCGCATAAGATTTCTCCCGCTGGTCGAAATGACATTTTTCTTTTCCATTCCTCCTTAAAGGGGATGGTAAAATTAAAAGGCCGGATGCTTGCGCATACCGGCCTTTCCTCAACTAATCCTCACTCACATTATGAAAACACACCATCTTATTTCACAGCTATTTCTCTGGATTGAATTTTAGCTTCTTCCTTTTTAGCCAGATTCAATTTCAAGATACCATCGGTATATTCAGCACCGATTTTGCCGTAATCAACGCTATCAGGCAAGGTGAACGAGCGTACAAATGATTGATAGCTATATTCACGTTTACTGTATTTTTTTCCTTCTTCTGTAGCTTCGGCCTTCTTTTCAACCGATACGCTCAGCACGTTTTTATCCAGGTTGATTTTGAAATCTTCTTTGTTTAAACCTGGCGCGGCCAGTTCAATATGGAATTCATTTTCGGTTTCGGCGACATTAACAGCAGGCACTTTGGTAAGCAGCCTGTCGTTTAAAAACGAATCGTTTACTATCGCGTCAAAAACATCGCTGAACCATGGATTAACCGCATTTGCTTTGTGTCCGTTGTTAAATTTTACTAAAGTCATTTTTATATCCTCCTAAGTTTTCTTTTTATTAATTTCGTAATTGGTTAATCAAAGCCAATACCAAGGCCTTTTTAACTCAATTTACAGACAGTTTGTCTGTTCAAATTATTTTAAACAGACAAAAAGACATATCATGCCTGAAAATTTAGCTGATTACAAGTATAGTACGCCCATACCTATTCGTTTTTCTGATATAGATGCCTTCGGGAATGTAAGCAATACCATCTACCTCACCTTTTTTGAAATCGCCCGCTCAAACTACTGGAAAGAGATTATTAAATGGGATATGATGAAAACAGGTGTTATCCTGGGCAAGTCGGAGATCAACTATTTGAAACCAATAGTGCTGGAAGACCAGATTAAGTGTTATGTACGTACATCGCGCATCGGCAACAGTAGCTTTGATGTAGCCTACGTACTGGTAAAAATTACCGCTAACGGCGAGGAAATATGTACCACCGGCAAAAGTTTATGCGTTAGTTATGATTATACCGCTAAAAAACCCATCGGCATACCCAAAGAGGAACGCCAGCGCATGATAGAATATGATGAGCCGGGGTTGATTACAAATACGAATTAACCCCCAGCGCCCTAAAGGGGTAGCAATAATACTAATTCCCCCTTTAGGGGGTTAGGGGGCTCAAAATATCTTTCCCGGGTTCATGATCCCGTTCGGATCAAATACCGCTTTAATTCCGCGCATCAGGTTCAGGTGTACCTCGGAATATTTTAGGGGCATAAATTCTTTTTGTACCAGGCCAATACCATGCTCACCCGAAATGGTACCGCCCAGGCTAACGGTCAATTCAAATATCTCGCGGATGCCCGATTTTAGCTTGGTATTCCAGTCCTCATCGCTCATGCTGCCTTTTATAATATTAACGTGCAGGTTACCATCACCGGCATGGCCGTAGCAAACTGATTCAAAACCATATTTAGCACCGGTTTGCTTTATCCCGTTTATTAGCTGCGGCAAAGCGGCGCGCGGCACTACAGTATCCTCTTCCTTGTAAATTGAATTTGATTTTACCGATACAGCCATAGTTCGGCGCAAGCGCCACAATTCTTCCTTCTGGGCAGCTGTATCGGCAAATAATACGTCCTTGCAATCAAAGGCTTCAAGCACATTATTAATCTGCTCGCAATCGGTAAATATCACATCGGGATTGGTACCATCTACCTCGATCAATAAAAAAGCGCCCGTATCATCCTTCAAATCAAACGCGATACCGTCATTGGCTATTACCCACTCTACCCCTCTGCGTTCCATAAATTCCAGGGCCGATGGGACAACTCCCGCCCTGAATATGGCCGAAACTGCCGCGCAGGCCGCTTCGTTAGTAGGAAATGAGGCCAGCATCAGCGCGTCCTGTGTAGGCGCAGGTATCAGCTTCACTACAATTTTGGTTACTATGCCAAACGTCCCTTCCGACCCTATGAACAGTTGCGTTAAATTATAGCCCGAAGCATATTTTAAGGTATTGGCGCCTGTCCAGATGATCTCGCCGTTGGGCAAAACCACTTCCAGGTTCAGTACATATTCCCTGATGGTGCCGTACTTAACCACCCTGGGCCCGCCCGAGCCGTGCGACACATTGCCGCCAATAAAACAGCTGCCCTTACTGGCCGGGTCAACCGGGTATAGCAGCCCCTTGGCTGCCACGGCATCCATAAACGCCTCCGTAATTACACCGGGCTCAACAGTAGCCTGCAGGTTGGCCTCATCAATTTCAATAATCTTGTTAAAACGCTCCATCACCATTAACAGGCCGCCGTTTACCGGCAATGCGCCGCCGCTTAAGCCAGTACCCGCTCCCCGTGGGGTAACCGGAACCGAGTGGGTATTGCAAAGCTTCAACAATTGGGCCACCTGCTGCGCAGTTTGCGGTTTAACTACAACTTCAGGGTAATAATGCAGGTCTTCCGTTTCGTCGTGACTGTATTTCTCCAGCTCGACTTTCCCGGTAAACACCTGGTCGGCTCCTGCTATCGCGATGATTTTGTTCAGTATATCCTGGGTAATGGGGGTGTATTTCATCAAATATTATTATTTATTATTGGTTACCGTTACAGCCGAATAAGCTACGCGGCCTTTTAATGGAGGGTGGAGTTTTTTTAATTCAACCCGGATGTTTTGCAAAAAAGGATAATCATTTCTTATCCGGTCGGCAATGGATTGCGCCACCGTTTCCAGCAGTTTACGCGGATGCAGCATTTCCAATTCGGCAATGGTATATAATTGTTCGTAATTTACCGTATTGCTGATCTGGTCGCCTTTCATATCAGCATTTGGCTCAAACTCCACATCTATATCTAAAACAAACTGATTACCGGTTAGCTGTTCCTCGGGATAAAATCCGTGTTTTGCAAAAAACTCCGCTCCGTGTAAGGTAACTTTTATCATTTTTCAAAGTTAATGATTTTTACTCACCCCGACGGCGCTCCGCTGGTCGATTCTCTATGCTTCGCAAAGAGGGTGGGGATAATTCTTTCTGCATTTTTACTCACCCCGACGGCGCTCCGCTGGTCGATTCTCTATGCTTCGCAAAGAGGGTGGGGATAATTCTTTCTGCATTTTTATTTACCCTGACGGCGCTCCGCTGGTCGATTCTCTCTGCTTCGCAAAGAGGGTGGGGATAATTCTTTCTACATTTTTATTTACCCTGACGGCGCTCCGCTGCGCGGGAAAGGGATTCGGGGAAGATTTAATTAAAATAATTTCTATCTTTCGGTTATGCCATCAATTATTGAATTATGCCGGGAATTAAGACAACGGGAAACGCCGGCTGAAAAATTGTTGTGGCAATTATTGAGAAACAGGCAGTTGATTAATTATAAATTCCTGCGGCAATATCCCATTTGTGTCCGCTCGGAATTTGGTCGTAACTTATATTATATTCCTGATTTTTATTGTCACAAAGCCAAACTGGTTATAGAAGCCGATGGCCCAATTCATTTGTATAAAAAAGAGTATGATAAAAATAGAGATGAAGTATTGAATACCATGGGATTAAATATACTGCGGTTTGATAATGAAGAAATATTGAATCATACAACTATAGTTTTGGATAAAATAAAAGCTCATTTATAATTCCCAACCCCAATTAAATCTTTTGTTCCCCCCCAAACCCTCTTTCCGCGCAGCGAAGAGAGGGTGATCCAGCGAAGCGTAGATCGGGTGAGTGAAACGTTAAGCAACGCCCAAACCCTCTTTCCGCGCAGCGAAGAGAGGATGATCCAGCGAAGCGTAGATCGGGTGAGTAAAACGTTAAGCACTCTCCCCAACCCTCTTTTCGCGCAGCGAAGAGAGGGTGATCCAGCGAAGCGCAGATCGGGTGAGTAAAACGTTAAGCACTCTCCCCAACCCTCTTTTCGCGCAGCGAAGAGAGGGTGATCCAGCGAAGCGCAGATCAGGTGAGTAAAACGTTAAGCACTCTCCCCAACCCTCTTTTCGCGCAGCGAAGAGAGGGTGATCCAGCGAAGCGCAGATCGGGTAAGTAAAACGTTAAGCAACGCCCAAACCCTCTTTCCGCGCAGCGAAGAGAGGGTGATCCAGCGAAGCGCAGATCGGGTGAGTAACTATGCCCGAGATTCGTTAAATTTGTTAATATAACCCCGTTGATCATGGCCAGACAAGACCTTTTTGAATCGCCCGATTATTATTTAATGGATGAATTATTGACCGATGAGCATAAGCTGATCCGCCAAACGGTAAGGGAATGGGTAAAAAAGGAGTTGTCCCCTATTATTGAGGACTATGCACAAAGGGCCGAATTCCCGAAACAATTATTGAAAGGACTGGCAGGTATAGGCGCCTTCGGACCGACTATCCCGGTTGAATATGGCGGCGCGGGATTGGATTATACCGCTTACGGCCTGATTATGCAGGAGTTGGAACGCGGTGACTCGGGCATACGGTCAACCGCGTCGGTACAGGGTTCGCTGGTCATGTATCCTATTTATACTTATGGTTCGGAGGAACAAAAAAGGAAATATCTGCCTAAACTGGCCGCGGGCCAATTAATAGGTTGTTTTGGTTTAACGGAGCCTGACCATGGATCGGACCCCGGTAGCATGACCACAACCATCAGGGATGCCGGCGATCATTATTTATTAAATGGCGCTAAAATGTGGATCTCAAACGCCCCCTTCGCTGATATCGCCATTGTTTGGGGCAAGGACGAAAGCGGCAAAATAAGAGGCGTAATAGTTGAACGCGGCATGAAAGGTTTTACCACGCCCGAAACGCATAATAAATGGTCGTTAAGGGCATCAGCTACCGGCGAACTGGTGTTCGACAATGTAATTATCCCGAAAGAGAACATATTGCCTAATATTTCGGGATTAAAAGGGCCGCTGGGCTGCCTTAACCAGGCGCGCTACGGCATTGCCTGGGGCGCTTTGGGCGCGGCTATGGACTGTTATGATACCGCGCTGCGCTATGCCCGGGAGCGTACGCAATTTGGCAAACCGATAGGCAGTTTCCAGCTACAGCAAAAAAAACTGGCCGAAATGATAACCGGAATTACCAAAGGGCAGTTACTGGTTTGGCGGCTGGGCACTTTAAAAAGCGAGGGCAGGGCTACTGCCGCCCAAATATCAATGGCTAAACGCAGCAGTGTGGAAACAGCCATCAATATAGCACGCGAAGCCCGGCAAATTTTAGGTGGTATGGGCATAACCGGCGAATATTCTATTATGCGGCATATGATGAACCTGGAATCGGTAATTACCTATGAGGGGACCCATGATATCCACTTACTGATTACCGGGATGGACATTACAGGCCTGGACGCGTTTAAATAATTATTCCACAATTAAGAAAATAGCTTAAAAAATAAGAAGCCTCAAATAATTATTTTATAATTAAGAAATTGACCTCACAACTAACAAGAATATTTTTCTTGTATGTTGTATATCAAGGAGGTAGCTGTTATATTTGTTTCAGACTGACAAGTATAAATGTCCCTTGCTACAATTAAATTTCCGCGTTGTAAAATACTTATATGTGCCTGTGTATTTTTAGCCGCAATGATCAGTTCATGCAAAGAAAATAAGGCCGGGTACTGGGGATATTCCAAGCAATTTAAACCGGTATTTGATTCTACAAGCCGCCTTCTGGAATTAAACCAGCCCGACCGGGCACTGGCTTATCTCGATTCATCCGTTAAATATATTCAACTAAACACAGCCGACAGGTTCAGGGTGTACGGATTTCATTTTTGGGTTAATAACAAAATCAGGCACAATAACGATAAGGCTTTAGCTTATGCCGATAATATGTTGCAGGTAATTCAACATTCGCTTAATAAGGATCATTATCTATCTTATTACGGGGAAGCCAACTTTGCTAAAGGGGATGCTTTATTTGACCTGGGCCGGTATAGCGAGGCCTATAACAGCTACTACCAGGGGTACCTGATAGGTAAAAACAGCCTGAACACCTGCACCTTATCCGATTATACTTATCGTATGGGTATGATTACCTATAAGCAAGCTAATTACAAACTCGCGGTAAGTTATTTTAAAAGGAGCTTTACTCAACGCCAGGAATGTAAAATTGAGTTTATATCATTTTACCGGCAGCAGGAAGTGCTGGACAATATCGCGTTAAGCTACAAGAATTTGAATAAGCCCGACAGCGCGTTGCTTTATTTTAACAAAGCCATGCAATACATTAATAACTATGGCCGGCAATACCCAACCAGGGGCGAGATATTGAATGTGGCCCGGGCTGTAATACAGGGTAACACTGCTGACATATTAAGCGCGAGGGGCCATTACGGACAGGCTATTGGTTTACTAAAAAAAAGCATCGCCATCAACCTGAAAAAGGGGAATGATAATAACGATGCGGCACTTTCGGAAATAAAACTGGGGCAGTTATATCTTAAAACTCAAAATGACAGCGCGCTTGTCCCGCTTTTGGAAACATTGCGCGTACAATTAGATACTATAAAAAGCGGCGATGCCAAAGCCGGCTGGAACCTGCTGATGGGCGATTATTACTTTGGTAAAAAAGATTTTGCCCAGGCTTTGATCTACCTGAAAAATTATCATCATATTAAAGATTCGCTTACAGAAATAAACCTGAGGTTGAAGGACAACAATGTGAGCGAACAGGTTGGCAATCTCGAAAAACAATACCAGATTGCCGCTCTCAGAAATAAACAGCGAACCTATTTATATACCGGCTGTGTGTGTTTATGCCTGGTGCTGGTTATCGTATTGCTGGGTTATCGTAATTGGGCCCGGTCAAAGGCAGAGATGGCTACTGTTAACATTCTTAATAAACAGGTTAACGCCCAAAAAAATGAATTAGAAAATACACTATTCGACCTGGAAAACAGCAGCCAGGAAAAAGACCGTATTTTACGTACCGTAGCGCACGATTTACGAAACCCTTTAGGCGGCGTGGCTTCGTTGATCAGCGCTATGGTTGAGGATACAGATTATAATCCGGAGCAGTTAGAGTTATTGAAAATTATTAAGGAAGCCGCATTTGACTCGCTGGAATTGATTAATGAGATACTGGAAGCCACGGATACCAACCCTACTCAGCTGCTGAAATTGCCGGTTGATATTAACCTGCTGCTTAGCAATAGTGTAGAATTGATGCGCTTTAAAGCAGCCGAAAAAAATCAGAAGATCATCCTTAACGCCCTGGAGGCACCTGAATATTTATTTATCAGCCGCGAAAAAATATGGCGGGTAATCAGTAACCTGATTAGCAATGCCATCAAATTCAGTCCGGTAGGTACCGATATTTGTGTAACTATAACCGACATGAAAACCGACATCCAGCTATCAGTGCATGATCAGGGCATAGGTATCCCCGAGGACATTAAAAACAAGGTGTTCAATATGTTTACTGATGCCAAGCGGCCCGGAACGTTGGGCGAAAAGTCATTTGGACTGGGGCTATCCATTTGCCGGCAGATCATTGAAAAACATCATGGTAAAATTTGGTTTGACAGCAATCCTCAACAGGGCACCACCTTTTATATCCGGCTCTCAAAAACAAACATACCTGTTCAAAACCCTATGCCGGTTTAACCGGCGTTTTTTAAAAATGCCGCATACCAGCGCCCCGAGGCCTTAATAACGCGTTGCTGCGTAGCCAAATCAACATGCACCAAACCAAACCGGGGGTGGTACCCTTCCGCCCATTCAAAGTTATCGGTCAGGGTCCAAACAAAGTATCCTTTAATATTGCATCCCTCCCGTTTTGCTTTTAAAACCTGGGCAATATGGGTTTCCAGGTACTGCACACGCTGGGTGTCATTAATTTGCCCGTCGGTAAGGGTATCTGCAAATGCAGCGCCGTTTTCAGTAATGTATATGGGCATTGCTTTATTATAAGCGGCAAATTTTTTAAGCACCTCATAAATAGCCGGCGGATATACTTCCCAGCCCATTTGCGTTAGCGGCACATTGCGCTTACCGGCCTTAACCAGCCGCGCGTGTATGTAGGGAGTAAATAATGAAAATCGCACCACCTCGCGGGTATAGTTCTGTACCCCGATAAAGTCAAAATCGAAAGCCATGTTCTGCTCATCACCCGGTTGCCGGTATTTGGCCATATCCTTTAAAACGGGCACCTCTTTATCAGGGTAACCCAGGCCCAATAATGGTTCAATAAACAGGCGGTTAATCAGCGCGTCGGCCCGTTTTGCCGCGTTGATATCCCTGCTTTTTTGCGAATACGGTTCGATATGCGAGCAGGAAAAGGTTGTCCCGATGTTTGCGCCGGGTAATATTTCACGTAGTTTTCTGGCAGAGGAAACGATGCTTAATACCACATGGTGAATGGCGGGCAAAAAATTACGGAGCCCGGTGCGGCCCGGCGCGTGGATGCCTAAAAAGTAACCCGCGCCGGTAAATACGGCCGGCTCATTCATTACCATCCAGTATTTTACCCTGTCGCCAAAGTTTTCGGCGCAAATAGCTGTAAAATTAGTGAACCAGTCAATTATTTTACGATTGGTCCATCCGCCCTGTTGTTCCAGTTTTTGGGGCAGGTCCCAATGATACAGCGTTACCCATGGCTCAATACCTTGTTCAATACAATAATTGATAACCTGGTTATAATGATCAATTCCCTGCTGATTGACCGTGCCGTCGCCATCTGGTAAAATACGTGTCCAGGCAATGGAAAACCGGAAATTAGGGATATTAAGTTGTTTGATGATATCAATATCATCCCGGTAACGGCGATAAAAATCGCAGGCTATAACGGCGTTTTCGCCATTAAGTATTTTGCCTTTCCGGTTTGTAAACTCGTCCCATATGGAAATTCCCTTCCCATCGTCGGAACAGGCGCCTTCTATCTGAAACGCGGCCGTGGATATGCCCCATGCAAAATCGTCTCCAAAAAGCTTTTTATCAAGTTGTATCTGTTCCATTTACACCGGGCCTGTAGTGACGCCCAATTTGTTGATTATAACCGGATAAAAAAAGCGTAACCTCAACAATTATTAATGGATAAACGAAGAACGCATGCTTTTTAATACCAGCCTTTCGCGCAGCAGGCCTAACAGGCTTAAAATATTTGCTATCAGTTTCATATTATTTGTATTTAATACTACTAAGTTACCGGTAGCCTGTAAACCACGTATTACTTTAGTGTAATGCTTTTATTAAAAACAAAAAATGCTCCCGGCTTCCGGAAGCATTTTTTGCCATTGAATTGTTCTACCTGCTATCCCGAAGAGCTTTCACCTTATCGTGCGCGCCCTTCAGTATACTTTGCTGACGTACTAACATTTGTTGCAGATACGCCGGCAAGTACTCATCTTCCAGTGCCGATTTATAGGCTTTTTGAGTAATATCCTCCCCAAATTCGCAATTTTCCAACACCGTTTTATTGTTGCCTCCAAAAGCATCCTTAAGGCTCATCCAGGCACGATGTATTTTACCGCTCACGCTGGTATCAGTTTCAATATCGCCGCCTAATGCGCCAACTTCCGTTCCCAGCTCCATTTTAAACTGATGGCTTTCGCTTATCAGGTTGGTAAACAGCTGTTTCAACTCCGCATCTTCCTGCTGTAATTCTTTTAAAGCATACTCATAACCCGCTATACGGTCATTATGAATTTGAATCAGATCGTTCAGGTTTTCAATTGTTATACTTGCAGTTTCCATAGTGTTTTACTTGTTTTATATTAACTCAACAGCAATAATTGAAAGTTGTTTAATTAAAAGGAAAATAAGGTTTCCGCATTAATAAAAGCACCGGCTTAAGTGATTATGATTAACTGACTGTTTTGTAATACACCGCTATTCAAAAACCGGACAGTGCAGGTATCAGCCCTTTTTACCAAAAAAAGAAAGTATCCAAACCAGTAACACGATAATTACTACCACCACAATAATACCCACCGCGAAACCGGCTTTAAATATCCCTCCAATTACGGCGCAGCTGCTTAAAAATGAAAGTGCTAAAGCAAAAAAAGCAATGTTTAATTTTTTCATAAGGTTATTTTAATGTTGATATTATTATTTAAACAATAACTATACCTTTTTTAAAAAATGGAATTATGGCCATTTTGGGGAATATTGCTTTCAGGAAACCATTTATACTGACTTATCGTACATTATTATGAGATTAAATTGTTAAAACATTTAACCATTATTATCTTTGTACAATTAAGTATAATCAGAATAAGAATGAGTTACGAGATACAAGAGGGAATTTTTTGTGAGAATTGTATAAAATGCGGCGCCAGGCCCGTTATTGAACAAAAGAAAAAGGGGGACTGGGTTATTTTGTGTCCCAACGCCGCGTGTAAAAATTCTGTAACCGGATCATTAATTGATTTCGAAACCTGGAACCGGATCAATAAAAAAAGCGTAGATCTTAAGTCTGGCAAAAACGACTTAATGCGCTCTGCCTGAATTTTGCCCCCGGCTTAAATCTGGTCACCTTACTGTTTAAGATCACTTTTCTTCTTATTGCCTATGTCTCGTCCCTTGTTAACTATCGAACAGGCTACTATAAGCTATTCCGGCCAGCCGGTACTCTCACCAATAAATCTTGAAATTAAAAAAGGCGAACAGTGGGCAATTGTTGGTGAAAGCGGATCGGGAAAAACATCACTCCTAAACGCGATAGCAGGTAACCTGCAATTAAGCAAAGGAGAGATCATCAGGCATTTCGCTAATCAGCCAGCCATAAATTACCATCATCTTATTGCTTTTGTAGCCGCTAAACATCATTTCCGCAACCTTTCTAATACGGCCGATTTTTATTATCAGCAGCGCTATAATTCGTCCGATTCGGAAGACGCCCTTACCGTAACCGATTACCTTAAAAGTGTGCCCGCTGCCGAAAGCGGATTACACTACTGGAATTTTGAACAAACCACCCAATTATTGCAGTTGACCCCCTTACTGGATAAACAACTCATTAAACTATCAAACGGCGAAACCAAACGGTTAATGATTGCGGCGGCTTTGCTAAAAAATCCGCGGCTGTTATTACTGGACAACCCCCTGGCGGGTTTGGATATAGCCACCCGTGCTGAATTTAATACGATTATCCACCAGATTGCCGCTTCGGGAATAACCATTGTACTGGCTACCGGTCCGCATGAAATACCCCGGGCTATTACCCACGTAGGTATCTTAAAAAACGGCACTTTAACATCAATAGGCCGGGAGCAATATCAGCCTAATGCCGAAGCAGAACCAAACGTAACCAAAACATTTAATCTGGATGGTTTGCTTAGCCAATACCCCGCGCCACCCTACCAGGATATTGTACGCATGAACGATGTACATATTCAATACGGCGCAAAAGTTGTTTTAAACGCCGTTAACTGGCAAATTAAGCAAGGCGAACGCTGGGCGTTACTTGGGCATAACGGGGCTGGTAAATCAACATTGCTTAGCCTTATTAACGGCGACAACCCGCAGGCTTACGCCAATGATATTATTTTGTTTGATAAAAAACGCGGCAGCGGCGAAAGCATTTGGGATATTAAAAAGAAAACCGGCTTTATCTCGCCCGAGCTATACCAGTATTTCCCTACCGATAGCACCTGCCTGCAGGCCGTTGAATCGGGTTATTATGATACGATAGGTTTATTCAGGCCATCAGATAAAACAAAGGCGCAAAAAGCCATGCAATGGCTTAAGGTGCTGGAGATTGACCAATATGCCCGTCAGTTAATAAAAAACATTCCGGCCAGCGCGCAGCGTTTGTGCTTACTGGCACGCGCCATGATTAAAAACCCGCCCCTGCTTATTTTAGATGAGCCCTGCCAGGGGCTTGATGAGCATCAGCAGCAAAATTTTAAAAACCTGGTTGATAGTATTTGCCAGGCCACAAACATCACCCTTATTTACGTAACTCATTATACGCACCAGATCCCCAACAGCGTAGATAAGGTACTGAAGCTGGAAGCCGGCATGGTGAGTAAAAATGTAGAAAGAATTATCCCCACCCTCTCTGCTTCGCAAAGAGGGTCGACCAGCGGAGCGCCGTCGGGGTGAGTAAAAATGTAGAAAGAATTGCCCCAACCCTCTCTGCTCCGCAAAGAGGGTTGACCAGCGGAGCGCCGTCGGGGTGAGTAAAAATGTAGAAAGAATTGTCCCCAACCCTCTTTGCGGAGCAGAGAGGGTCGACCAGCGCAGCGCCGTCGGGGCGAGTAAAAATGTAGAAAGAATTGTCTCCAACCCTCTTTCCGCGCAGCGAAGAGGGTCGACCAGCGCAGCGCCGTCGGGGTGAGTAAAAATGTAGAAAGAATTGTCTCCAACCCTCTTTGCGGAGCAGAGAGGGTCGACCAGCGGAGCGCCGTCGGGGTGAGTAAAAAATAAGGATCGCTGGCCAGGGGCAGGATGATTGTATTTTGAATGTCTATTTCATACCTTTAACTAATCCATCCTAAACAGCCCTTATGAAAAGATCCTTACGTGTTGATTACAGGCCGCTAATATTGCTTTTTGTCGCGTTTAAAATAACGCCAAAACTGCTGGCCATGCCCCATTTCGGCTTTCACCGTGATGAACTGCCGCACCTGGTACTGGCCGATCATTTGGATTGGGGCTATAAAGAAGTACCCCCGTTTATTGCCGTGCTGGCTTATATCACTAAACATATTTTTGATATCCCGGTATTCGCGGCAAGGGTGTTATCTACCATTTGCGCCAGACTGATTGTTTGGTTAACCGGCCTTATCACTTACAAATTATGCGCGGAATAAAAACCATACTTTTCCTTATCATATCCAATACCTTCATGACATTTGCCTGGTACGGGCATCTGAAATTCAAGGATTTCTCGTGGGGTAAAAACCTGGGATTGATCTCCATCATACTCATTAGCTGGGGGCTGGCTTTTTTTGAATATATGTTCCAGGTGCCGGCAAACCGGGCTGGCTTTAAAGGCGATGGCGGCCCCTACAGCCTGGTTCAGCTTAAAACCATACAGGAGGTTGTTACCCTTATTGTTTTCATGGTATTTACCACGGTATTCTTCAAAACTGAAAAGTTAGGCTGGAATCACCTGGCAGGCTTCGGGCTGATAGTGCTGGCGGTATTTGTGATATTTAAGAAGTGGTGAGTAAGCCGAAAGCAAAAAGGCAAAAGCTATAAAACGGTTGCAACAAAGAAAAAACTTTCAGCTTTAAGCTTTTTTTAACTCCGCTATCGTTCCTAACTGATCATGGGCCGAGAAAACAAAGTTACCTGCTACCAGCACATTGGCGCCTGCTTCAATTAATTTGGCGGCATTCTGATGGTCTACTCCCCCATCAATCTCAATAAACAGGTTGGGGTTGCGTTGGGCCGATAAAGCTTTTAGATCCCCGATCTTTTTATAGGTATTTTCAATAAAAGCCTGCCCGCCAAAGCCAGGGTTTACCGACATAATCAGCACGGTGTCAACATCGGCAATAATATCGTCCAGCAAAGCTACCGGCGTATGCGGATTAAGAGCTACGCCGGCCAGGCACCCTAAATCCTTTATAGCGTGAATGGTACGGTGCAGGTGTGTGCAGGCTTCATAATGCACGGTGATATGATTTGCCCCGGCATCCTTAAATTGTTGCAGGTAGCGGTCGGGGTCAACAATCATCAGGTGCACATCCAGGGGTTTCTGCGCGTATTTCTTTACCGCTTTAACCACCGGGAACCCAAATGAAATATTGGGCACAAACAAGCCATCCATAATATCCACGTGTATCCAGTCGGCCTCGCTGCGGTTAAGCATTTCGATATCCCGTTGCATGTTGGCAAAATCGGCGGCTAATATGGAGGGGGCTACAAGGTGAGACATTTGAGAGAATTATTTGATGATGGCAAATATAAAGGAATAGTCTGAAAAATTATTGCAGCACCTTACCTGTATCAAGGCTTTGTTAGCAATGGCGGCTGCATAACTACCGCTTACTTTTGGTAATGTGCTATCACATCCCCGGGTATTTTGGCGCCCTTACCGGTTTGCAGGTCAATCATTACATAATCAAACCAGCCTTCGCTGCAAACTTTGGTGGTGGCTTTGTTGGTGATGTTAAATTTTACCCGGCAGCCTTTATCGTTAATGGTTTCAATACCTGTTTGCACTACAAAATAATCGCCCATTACTAAAGGGCGTTTATAAGCAACATGGGCGGTACGCACTACCCAGCCAAAGCCGCGTTCCATGAATTTTTCCATGGCCATGCCGTAGCAGCGTTCCATCTGGTCGTACCGTGCGGCCAGTACATAGTCAAAGTACTTGCTGTTGTGTACGTGCTGAAACATGTCAATATCATCAGGGCGTACCCGGAACTCGGTTTCGAAAGTGGCGTAGTTCATTAAGGCAAAGGTAATGTTTTAGTGATTAGTTGATTTTTTTTCAATTTTATATGTAGAGACAGATAATCATCTACCTCTTACCATTATGATTATTTGATACGCCGGAGACACATAATCAATCTGTGTCTCTACGCAGAAATATCGTTGGTATATTGGGGGCTGATAATCATCTGTCTCTACGCAGAATGTTGTTTGAGCTATTGGAGTATTGGAGACAGATAATCATCTGTCTCTGCCACCCTTGCATATATAAAACACTAAACGTATCTTTGCGCCACAATTAACAAAATTATTTAGCTTTAATATTATTCAAGTAATGTATTTAAGTACTGAAGTGAAGAAAGAGATCTTCGCAAAACATGGTGGAAGCGCCACCAACACTGGTTCAGCTGAAGGACAAGTTGCTTTATTCACCACCCGTATCGCGCATTTAACCGGTCACCTGAAAAAGAACAAAAAGGATTTTTCAACCCAGTTATCGCTGCAAAAGTTAGTAGGTAAACGCCGCGCATTGTTGGCTTACCTGTACAAAAAAGACATTGAAAGGTATCGTGCTATCATCAAAGCTCTGGAGCTTAGGGATATCATTAAATAACTTCCTTAGTTTTTACCAAAAAAGCCGTTCGCCAGTCGAATGGCTTTTTTACTTTGTTTGAAACAAATTTTCACAACATACAAACCGGTGCGCCCCTAAAGATGAAAGGTGCATCATAACGCAAAAAAGATGAGTTTAAATGTAATTAAAAAGGTTATTGATTTAGGTGACGGCCGCACCATTGAGATCGAAACCGGTAAGCTGGCCAAACAAGCGCATGGAAGCGTAGTAGTAAAAATGGGTGATACCATGTTGCTGGCTACGGTAGTTTCATCGTTTGAAGCAAAAGAAGGGGTTGATTTTCTGCCGCTTTCTGTTGACTACCAGGAGAAATATGCTGCTACAGGCCGTATCCCAGGTGGGTTTTTACGCCGCGAGGCACGTTTATCAGACTATGAAGTTTTAATTTCGCGTTTGGTTGACCGCGCATTGCGCCCTTTGTTTCCTGAAGACTATCACGCTGATACACAGGTAATGATTTCCCTGATATCTGCCGATAAAGACATCATGCCCGATTGCCTTGCCGGTTTAGCGGCATCAGCAGCGCTGGCTGTTTCTGATATTCCATTCAATGGCCCTATCTCTGAAGTTCGGGTAGCTAAAATTGACGGCAAGCTGATCATCAACCCTAAAATGAGCGATTTAGAGCGCGCTACACTGGAGTTCATCGTAGCCGGTTCCGAATTTGATATCAACATGGTGGAAGGCGAATGTAAAGAAATACAGGAAGACGAAATGGTTGAGGCATTGAAATTTGCACATACTGCCATTAAACAGCACTGTTTAATACAACGCGAACTGACACAAGAGGTTGGCAAAACCGAAAAACGTACCTACAGCCACGAAAATCATAACGAAGATCTGAAGAAAGCCATCTACGCGGCTACTTACGATCAGGTTTATGCTATAGCTTCGTCTGCCTCGGGCAAGGACGAGCGCTCGGCTAAATTTAAAGAAGTACGTGATGCCTACATCGCTACTTTAGGCGAAATTGACGACGTTACCAAATTCCTGGCAAAAAAATATTACCACGATGTGGAGTACGACGCTATCCGTAACCTGGTACTTGATGAAGGCAAGCGTTTAGATGGCCGTACTACAACCCAGATACGCCCGATATGGAGCGAGGTAAGTTATTTGCCTGCCGCTCATGGTTCGGCGGTATTTACCCGTGGCGAAACACAAGCCTTAACCACCGTTACCTTAGGCGCTAAGGATGATGAGCAGATGATTGACGGCGCGTTTATTAACGGTTATCAAAAATTCCTGCTGCATTATAACTTCCCTGGTTTCTCAACCGGCGAGGTTCGCCCTAACAGGGGTGCGGGCCGCCGCGAGATTGGCCACGGTAACCTGGCTATGCGTTCGTTAAAACAAGTGTTACCTGCTGACGACGAGAACCCGTATACTATCCGTATCGTTTCCGATATCCTGGAGTCAAACGGTTCATCATCAATGGCTACCGTTTGCGCGGGCACATTAGCTTTAATGGATGCAGGTATCAAAATCAAATCGCCGGTATCAGGTATCGCGATGGGTTTGATCACTAATGAGATGGGCACCAAATACGCCATCCTTTCTGATATTTTGGGTGATGAGGATCATTTAGGTGATATGGACTTTAAGGTAACAGGTACCGTTAACGGTATTGTTGCCTGCCAAATGGACTTAAAAATTAACGGTTTATCATACGAAGTTTTAGCTAAAGCGTTAGATCAGGCCAAAGCCGGCCGTTTACATATCCTTGGCGA
>Ga0164242_10001593_pt1 | contig 26923 bp, 27 predicted proteins | sample OricomgcompostMG_FD_108783 | JGI IMG/M metagenome (GOLD analysis project Ga0164242, IMG submission 108783) | Miracle-Growth compost microbial communities from Emeryville, California, USA - Original compost - Miracle growth compost (MG) ...
TCCGGTACTTCGGGCCTCTAGCTCAGTTGGTAGAGCAGCGGACTTTTAATCCGTAGGTCGTCGGTTCGAGCCCGACGGGGCCCACTCTGGCGCAGCGCCTGCGATCGATGATCACGTCAGCTACGCGAGCGGTTCCCGGCCCCGGTGGCGTCACCGGTTGTCGGTGAGCGCGAGTCTCCAGGTGAGAGACGTCTCATTCAGCCGAACTGCTTGTACACCCCAACTAGTTGGTGTGTACAAGGAATGGGGAGCGAGTCGAGCGAGTAGGGATCCGGCATGGCAGATAGCGCGCCAGCGGCGTCACTCCCGGCACCGTCCACCCGGCGTAGCGGGCAGACCCGCGACACCACGGCACGTCGCCCGACGGGCCGCCGCCGAGCAGACACGGTGGCGGCGGTTGCGGAGTCCTTCATCGATCTGCAGCGCACGGTGCGCCGCTTGAAGGCACGGCTGCTGGACGCGGCCGGCAACGACGTCGAGTCGGCCACCCAAGTGCTGCTGCACACCGTCGCCGCCGAGGGCCCGATGCGGACCGGCGCGCTGGCGGCCAGCGTGCAGTCCGACCTGTCCACGGTCAGCCGCCAGGTCACTGCCCTGGTCGGCCGCGGGCTGCTGGAGCGCCACGCCGACCAGCTCGACGGCCGGGCCAGCCTACTGGCGGTCACCGAGGCCGGCCGCACCGTGATCGCCGAGCACCAGCAGGGCCGGGCCGCGTTCTTCGACGAGATGCTCACCGGCTGGAGCGCCGAGGAGCTACGCCGATTCGCCGAGCAGCTGACGCGCTTCACCACCGCCTACGACCACACGCACACCGCTTGGCTGGACAAACGGGCCGCCCGCACCGATCCACAGCATCCTGCACTCCCGGAAGAAGGCCGCCCCGAATGACCGCCACCGCAACCCGTACCACCGGCTCGGCCTCGGGCGGCGCCTCGTCCGACGACGCACTGTCCCACCGCCAGATCCTGACAATCCTGTCCGGGCTGGTGCTGGGGATGTTCCTCGCGGCGCTGGACCAGACGATCGTGTCGACGGCGATCAAGACGATCGGGAACGACCTCAACGGCCTGGAGGCGCAGGCGTGGGTGACCACCGCGTTCCTGATCACCTCGACGATCGCGGCGCCGCTGTTCGGGAAGCTGTCCGACATCTACGGCCGCAAGCGGCTGTTCATGTTCTCGATCGTCATCTTCGTGGTCGGCTCGGCCCTGTGCGGGCTGGCCACCTCGATGTACGAGCTCGCGATCTTCCGCGCCTTCCAGGGCATCGGCGCCGGTGGCATCATGCCGCTGGCGCTGGCCGTGATCGGCGACATCATCCCGCCACGGGAACGCGCCCGGTATCAGGGCTACATGATGGCCGTGTTCGCCAGCGCCTCCGTGCTCGGGCCCGTGCTCGGCGGGCTGCTGTCCGGCGCGCACGACTTCCTCGGGGTTGCCGGGTGGCGGTGGATCTTCTACATCAACGTCCCGATCGCCGCCGTCGCCCTCGTCGTGGTGGCCAAGGTGCTGCACCTGGACCACGAGCGGCGCGAGCGGCGCATCGACTGGTGGGGCTCGGTCCTGTTGGCCGTCGGCCTGGTTCCGCTGCTCGTCATCGCCGAGCAGGGCCGGACGTGGGGGTGGGCCTCGGTCGGCGCGTTCACCTGCTACATCCTCGGCGCAGCCGGCCTGACCCTGTTCGTGTGGACCCAGCATCGGATGGGCGAGGACGCGCTGCTGCCGCTGCGACTGTTCCGCAGCCCTACCTTCTCCGTCGCCTCCGCCCAGGTCGCGATCATCGGCATGGCCATGTTCGGCGGCCTGTCGGTCATCCCGCTCTACCTGCAGATCGTCAAGGGCGCGTCGCCGACCAAGTCCGGCTTGCTGCTGCTGCCGCTGGTCCTCGGGATGATGGCCGCCTCCCTCGGCTCAGGGCGGCTGATCGCCCGCACGGGCCGCTACAAGATCTTCCCCGTTGTCGGCTCCGTACTGATGGTCATCGGCATGGGCCTGCTGATCACCCTGCATGCTGACACCCCGCTGTGGCAGACCGACGTCTTCATGGTGATCTTCGGCGTCGGGCTCGGCCTGAACATGCAAAGCCTCGTACTGGCCATGCAGAACTCCGTGCCGGCCAAGGACATGGGCGTCGCCTCGGCCGCTTCGACGTTCTTCCGGTCCGTCGGCGGCACCCTGGGCACCGCGATCTTCCTGTCCATCCTGTTCACCCTCGCCGGCACCAAGATCGGCCACGAGTACGCCAAGGCACCGAGCGACCCGGGTTACCTGGCCGCTGCCAAGGCGCACCCTGACCAGATCGCCTCGCTGCACCAGCACCTCAGCGGCGGGCTGGATGACACCTCATTCCTCGGCGGCCTGGCCAAACCGCTCACCCGCCCGTTCTATGTCGGCTTCTCCAACGCCGCCGACGTCGTCTTCGTCGTCACCGCGATCCTGCTCCTGGCCGCCGTCGTCCTGTCCGCGCGCCTCAAGGAGGTCCCGCTGCGGCTGGTCTCCGGCAACCAGGCCCGCGCGGCCGACGAAGCCGCCCACGCCGCTACCGCAACGCCCGCCGAAGTGACTCCGGCCGAGGATCTCAACCTCTCGCTCAACGAGGCCATGGACGCCGACCAGGACCATGACGAGAGCGCGGGGCACCACAGCGCCGACCGGTGACCGACCCGCGACATGCACACTACTTCGCCGGGAGGTCGGCGAGGATCAGCTTCGCGATCACTGCGTACCCGTTCGTGCGCGGGTGGATGTCCTGGTACTGGCAGTAGTACGTCAGCGTGCAGATCTTGGCCACCGGCACCGGGATCGAGCCGTACGGCGCCAGCGTCGTCTTCTGCGTCATCGAGCCGTACGCGCCGGTGGCCGCGGTGACGTCGACGAACCCGGCGTTCGCCGCCTTGTACGTCTTCAGCAGGCCCGGGTTGATCAGCGACTTGAACGCGACGACGGACAGCGCCGCCGTGCTGCGCCGAGCCGCGTCCTTCGACAGCGTGTCGCCGAGCAGGACGTCCGGGTACGTCGTGCCGATGATCCGGGTCGAGGGACCAGCGGCCGAGCGCAGCCCGGACAGCAACGTCGCGAGGTTCTTCTCGACCGTGGCCAGTGCGGTCGTCACGCAGCCGACCGGGTTGCTGGACACGCCGCACGCGGTGACGTCGTTGCCGCCGAGCGACACCGTGACGAGGGCGACGTCGCCGCGGTGGGCACGCAGGAACTTCTCGGCCGCCGCGGCCTGCGTGTCGGTGTAGGCCTCGCCACCCGGCCCGCGCAGGTCGGCGGCGCAGCCCGGCTTGGTCAGCACCGAACTCGTCGTGGCCCCGGCGCAGGCGAAGTTGACCAGCGTCAGCTGATACCCCTTGGCCTTCGCGCCGGTGACCACCTGGTAGGCGAAGCCGTTGCGCGTCGTCGAGCCCTTGCCCGGCGCGGTCGGCTGGTACCCGGCGGCGTAGGAGTCGCCGATCGAGACGTAGTACTTGCCGGTCGAGGCGCTGGCCGACGCGGCACCGCCCGAACCCGAAGCACCGACAGACGACGGACCGGACGGCGAAACAGACGGGCCGGACGCCGTGGACGGCACCGACGAGGTCGACGTCGACGCTCCACCGCCGGACGAGCCGCAGCCAGCGACCACCGCCGCCACCGCCGCTACGGCGACCACTCCCGACACCCGACGGCGCATACGACCACTCCTCCGCACACTCGCGACCGGCCGGGCGCGATCCGACCATCCTCACATTCCGGCGCAACCCCGCGCGGAACCGACGCAGCCTCCGACGCGGCAGGATGGACACCATGACGAGCCTGCCCGCGCCCCGCACCGCCGACCCGGCCACCGCACCGGCACTGCGCTGGGGCGTACTCGCCCCCGGCTACATCGCCGGGACGTTCACTGCGGCCGTCCACGCACTGACCGGCAGCCGGGTCGTCGCGGTCGGGTCGCGCAGCCAGGAGCGGGCCCGCGCGTTCGCCGACACGCACGGCGTCGAACGGGCATACGGCTCCTACGAAGCCCTCGTGGCCGACGACCAGGTCGACGCGATCTACGTCGCCAGCCCGCACTCCGAGCACCTCGCGCACGCGCTGCTCGCGCTGCGGGCCGGCCGTCCGGTGCTGGTGGAAAAGGCGTTCACCCGTAACGCCGCCGAGGCGCGGACCCTCGTCGACGAGGCCGGCCGCCGCGGCCTGGCGCTGATGGAGGCGATGTGGACGCGCTTCCTGCCGCACATCGACGTCGTGCGGCAGGCGGTGGCCGACGGCCTGCTCGGCGAGGTCCGCGCGGTCGAGGCCGACCACGGGCAGCTGCTCTACCCGGACGGCCCGCAGCGCCTCGCTGACCCGGCACTGGCCGGCGGGGCGCTGCTCGACCTGGCGATCTACCCGGTCTCCTTCGCGCATCTCGTACTGGGCGGCTTCGACACGGTGTCCGCCACGGGCGCGGTGACGGCAACGGGTGTCGACGGCAGCGAGACGATCGCGGTCACCTCCGGCGCAGCGGTCGGCACGCTCGCGTCGACGATGCAGGCGCTCACGCCCTGCCGCGCGCACGTGTCGGGCACGCGGGCCCGGCTGGAGATCGACGGGTGGTTCTACCAGCCGAACACCGTCCGTCTGATCGACGTCGACGGCGTCGAACGCGACGTGTACGAGCCACCGACGCGCGAGCACGGGCTGGCCTGGGAGGCCGCCGAGTTCGCCCGGCTCGTCGCCGACGGCCGCACCGAGTCCGACCTGCTACCGCTGGCCGAGACGGTACGGATCATGCAGGTGCTCGACGAAGTGCGCGCGCAGCTGGGCGTGCGCTACCCGGGCGAGGCGGCGAGCGCGGCGGCGAACTCCGGCGACGCGTAGAAGTCGGCGAGCCGGCGGCGAACCAGGTCTTCGAGCAGCCCGGCCGAACGCAGGCCGGCGATCACCGACGGAGCGAACCGCAGCGCCTCCTCGACGAGGTCGTCGTGCCCGAGCCCGAACTCGGCGAGCAGGTCCGCGAGGCCGAACCCGCCGTAGGTGTCGAAGAAGTAGTTGACGCCGGTGTCGACGAGCGACCGCAGGTAGTCGGTGCCGCGCACGTCCAGCCAGAGCGCGTAGCCGATGACGACGAAGTCGGCGAGGTCCGTCTCGTCGGTGTCGGCGAGCGCGTCGCTCAGCCGACGGTCGGCCACCTGGTCCCACAGCGAGAGCAGTGCTTCCGCAAACTCGTCGTCGGCCAGCGACGCGGCCATGCCGTCGCGCCAGCGCTGCAGGATGCCGATGGCCGTGCGCTCGGCGAGCTCGCGGCTCATCTGGTCGGCCTCGCGCACGACGCCGCCGGCGAGCCGCTCACCGACCTTGAATGCGGTCGAGACGCCGGGCAGCCTCTGCGCGAGGCGCCGGTTCGTGACCAGCGGTGAGGTGGCCAGCCCGTACAGGTACTGCGCCAGCCACGCCTGCACGCTCGGGTTCGTAGCGATGCGGTCGGCGACGGCCTGGCGCATCGCGGGCAGCTCGGCGATCTTCTCGACGACGGCGACGACGTGCCGGCGGTCGACCACCTCGCCGAGCGTCGTCTCCTGCGCGGGGTGGTGCGTGAGCCGTGCCGCGATCTCGCCAACAACCTCCGGGATCGCTCCGGGGAGCTCGAAGCGCGCGACGTACTTCGCCGCGACGCCTTTGACCAGCTCTCGGTCGAGCACGTCGTCCAGGGTGACCTCGTTGGCCCGGGCGAGCGCCCACGCCACGTCGGCGCGGACGGCGTCGGCGAACGCGTCGCCGTCCAGTTGGCGGAGCACGAACGTGACGTGGGCGTCCAGCAGACGCTGCGCTGCGGCGAACATGTGACGCATTGTCCCGGATTCGGCGGCCGGCGCGCACGCCCGGCGGGATCACGTCGGTGGCGGGTTCGTAGATTGGGTGGCCCAGCATCTCGGCGGACGGAGACCCGGTGGCCAGCGTCGCGTACTTCGCACTCGGCGGCACGATCGCGATGACCCCCGCACCCGGTGGCGGCGTGGTCGCCACCCTCGGCGGGCACGAACTGGTGGCCACCGCTGGCGAGCTGCCCGTCGCGGTCGACGTCGCCGATCCGAGCGGGGTGCCCAGCGCGTCGCTGACGTTCAGCGGCCTGCTCAGCGTCGTCGACCAGGCCCGCGCGGCCGTCGATCTCGGTGCCGTCGGCGTCGTCCTGTCCCAGGGCACGGACACCCTGGAGGAGACGGCGTTCCTCATCGACTCGGTGTGGGACCGCGACGCGCCGTTCGTCCTGACCGGCGCCATGCGCAACCCGACCCAGCCCGGCCACGACGGCCCGGCGAACCTGCGCGCGGCCGTCCTCACCGCAGCCTCCGAGACCGCCCGCGGGCAGGGCGTGCTCGTCGCGTTCGCCGACGAACTGCATACGGCCCGGCACGTCCGCAAGACCCACACGACGAGCATCGCCACCTTCGCCTCGCCGGAGCTCGGCGCGATCGGCTCCGTCGTCGAGGACGTCGTGCGGCTGCTCGCCCACGTGCCACCGCGCACGCCCGTCACCGGCATCGACCGCGGCCGGCTCGACGCGCTACGGGTCGGGCTGTTCACCAGTGTGCTCGACATGACACCCGCCGACCTCGAGGTCTTCGCCGGGCACGACGGCCTGGTGGTGGCCGGGTTCGGCGCGGGCCACGTGCCGGCCGGGCAGGTGCCGCTGCTCGCCGAGTTCGCCGGGAGGATGCCGATCGTGCTCACCTCGCGTGCGGGTTCCGGGCGGGTGCTCGATCGCACCTACGCCGCACCGGGTGCCGAGCTGGACCTGCTGTCGCGCGGGCTCATCGGTGGCGGCGTCGTGCACCCGTACAAGGCGCGGATCCTGCTGCGCCTGCTGCTGGCGGCTGGCGCTGAACCGACCGAGATCCGCGAGGCGTTCGCCCAGCTCTCCTGAGCCGGCGCCCGGGCAGGGGGTGCTCCCGGACGCATCAGTCGTCGCCGCAGCGGACCTGCGACGTTTGACACCGCTCGCGGCGCGGCGACACGATCGAGGGCACCCCGGCCCGAGGAGCCGACATGCCGTACTACGTCCGCGCGGGCGACGTCCCGCCGAAGAAGCACACCGTGCACCACCTCGCCGGGGGCGGCCTGGCGTACGAGGAGGTGATCGGCGAGGAGGGCTTCGCCGGCGCCGCCTCGTTGCTCTACCACCGTGGCGTGCCGTCGGCGATCGTCGACTCCCGCCCCTGGGACCTCGGCGACCTCAAGACCCAGCCCAACAACCCGCTGCGCCCGCTGCACCTGCGCCTCGGCGACCTGTTCCCCGGCGAGACCTACCGGTCGACCGACGCCGTCCGCGGGCGCCGGCTGGTGCTCGGCAACGGCGACGTGCGCATCGCGTACGTGGTGGCCGGCACCGCATCCCCGCTCTACAGCAACGCGACCGGCGACGAGTGCGTGTACGTGCAGGCCGGGCAGGCTCGGCTGGAGTCGGTGTTCGGCACGCTCGACGTCCGGCCCGGCGACTACGTCATCGTGCCGCGCGCCTGCATCCACCGCTGGCTGCCGACGGGCGACGAACCGCTGCGGCTGTACTGCATCGAGGCGGCCGGGCACATCACCCACCCGCGGCGGCACCTGTCGCGGGACGGGCAGTTCCTGGCCGGCTCGCCGATCACCGAGCGCGACCTGCGGGTCACCTCCGGCCCGTTGCTCGCCGCCGACGACGGGCCGGTGGACGTCTACGTCAAGCAGCGCACCGCGCACGGGGCGCTCGGCTCGCTCGTCACGCACGCGCACCACCCGTTCGACGTCGAGGGGTGGGACGGGTACCTCTACCCATACGCGTTCTCCGTCCACGACTACGAGCCGGTGACGGGCCGCCTGCACCAGCCGCCGCCCGCGCACCAGGTGCTCGAGGGGCCGAACTTCGTCATGTGCAACTTCGTCCCGCGGCAGCTCGACTACCACCCGGACGCGATCCCGCTGCCCTTTTACCACTCGAACGTCGACTCCGACGAGGTGATCTTCTACAGCGCCGGCGACTACAGCGCCCGCCGCGGCACCGGCATCGGCGTCGAGTCACTGACCCTGCACCCGGCCGGCCACTCGCACGGCCCGCAGGCGGCGCCGTACGGGGCGTCGAACGGGCTGCGCGAGACCGACGAGCTGGCCGTCATGGTCGACACGTTCCGCCCGCTGGAGCTGGGCGAGGGCGCGATGGCGTCCGACGACGGCCGCTACGCCTGGTCCTGGAGCGGCGTCGGCCCCGCCGGGCCTATCTCGTAACGTCCCACCCGCGTGCGAGAGTGGACGGGTGGACGCACCGGTGGTTCTCGCGATCGACGGGAACTCCCTCGTCCACCGCGCCTTCCACGCCCACGCCGGCACCAACACCTACACCCGGGGCCGCCCCTCCTGGGCCGTGCGCGGCCTGCTCATGCAGCTCGTGTCGGCCGTCGACCGCATCCGCCCGGCGGCCGTCGTCGTCGGCTTCGACGACCCCCACGCCTCCGAGCGCCGCACCGCCTGGCCGCAGTACAAGGCCAACCGCGTCGACAAGCTCGACACCCTGGTCGACCAGCTGGCCGACGCGGTCGAGGTCATCCGCGCGCTCGGCCTGCACGTCGTCGTCCCGCCCGGTCTGGAGGCCGACGACGTGCTCGCCTCCACGGCCAGCACCGCCGCCGCGGCCGGCGCCCGCACCGTCGTCGTCACCTCCGACCGCGACGCGTTCGCCCTCATCGACGACACCACGTCGGTGCTGCGCATCATCAACGGCGGGGTCGACGCGTCACCGCTGATGACGCCCGAGCGGCTGGTGCTGCTGCTCGGCGTGCGGCCCGAGCAGTACCGCGACTTCGCGGCGCTGCGCGGCGACCCGTCGGACAACCTGCCCGGCGTCCGCGGCGTGGGACCCCGCACCGCCGCCCAGCTGCTCACCGAGTTCGGCACGGCTGCCGCGGCGTTCGACGACCTCGCCGCCGTGGCCGGGCGCATCGGCAAGGGTGTCGCCCGCAAACTCGCCGCCGAGGGCGCGCGCGACGCGCACGCGCTCAACTGCCAGGTGATGGCCCTGCGCCACGACCTCGACGTCGGGCTCGACCTGCACGCGGGCCTCGACCCGCACGCCGGGCCCGGGCGCCTGCCGGTCGACCCCGGCCCGGTCGGCGAGGTCTACCGCGAGCACAACCTGACGTGGACGCTGCGCGACGCGCTGCACGTGCTCGCCGGCGTCGAGCCGGACGCCCCGTTGCCGCCCCGCACCCAGGTGTGGAACGACGAGCCGCAGGGCTGGCGCGGTCCCCGCCGCCCCGCGCCACTGCAGCGCCCCGAGCCGAAAGACGCCCAGCTGTCCCTGTTCTGATCCCGCAAAGGGACCTTCGTCTCCGCAGCTGTCGAGGCGCCGCGATAATGGGGCACTCATGAACGACCTGGCGGAGAAGGCACTCGAGGGACTGGACGTCGCATATCGCGCCGCCCGCTCCCGCGCGTTGGTGACCGTCGGCGTCATCGGCTTCGGCCTCGGCGTCGTCATCGTGTTCGCCGCCGGCCGGGTCGGGGCATCGAGCACCATCCGGCCGTTGACCACGTGGTTCGGCATCCAGGACAGCCGAACCGTCCAGGCCGCGGATCCGACGCCGGCATCGATCCTGCTGATCGCCGTGGTGGCGCTCGTCGTGCTGTGGCTCGTCACCGTCGAGGTGGTCCGGCGCCGGACCCCGCACGAGCCCGCGGTGTGGGGCGTGTTCGCCGCTTGGGCGGCGCCGTTCGCCGTCGGCCCGCCGCTGTTCGACCCCTCGGTCTACAGCTACGCCGCGTTCGGCCTCATCCAGCGCGCCGGCCACGACCCCTACACCACGCCGCCCAGCGGCCTCGGCTTCGCGCGCGTGGTCGAGGCGGTCGACCCCGGGTCTCGGGGGGTGCAGAGCAGCGCCGGCCCGCTCGGCACCCTGGTGCAGCATCTCGCCGCGTCCGTCGGCGTCGGCTCGGCGCTGGGCATCGTCATCGTGCTGCGCGTGGTCGCCGTGGTCGCGGTGGTCTGGATCGGGCGCACCGCCGCCGACATGGGCGGGCGGCGGCCGGCCCGCGCGCTGTCGCTGACCGTCCTCAACCCGCTGCTGCTGTTCTACGTGATCTCGGCCGCCCGGCTCGAAGGGCTGATGACCGCGCTCGCGCTGGCGGCCGTCGCCGCGGCCAACCGCCGGTCATGGGGTCGGGCGCTGGTGCTCGCCGCGGCGGCCGCGTCGGTGCTGGGCCAGGCACTCGTCGTGGTCGCCGCGATCATCGTCGTGCACGTGCGGGCACGCGGTCAGCGGACGGCCGCCCGGGTACTGCTGCACGACGTGCCGATCGTGGCCGTGGCGATCGCGGTCTTCGGGCTCATCGTGCCGAACGGCTTCGGCTGGATCGGCAACGTCGACGAGCAGTTCTCGACCCACACGCCGTTCTCGGTGTCCGACGGCACGAGCACGCTGCTGCGGCCGGTCATGCGCGGCGCCGCCACCTACGACACCCTCACCGCCTCCAGCCGGGTGGCCACGCTGATCGCCATGGGCGTCGCCGTCGTGGCGCTGCTGGTGACGACCCAGCTGCGGCCGCTGGAACGCACGGCGGGCTACCTGTTCCTCGCGGTCGGCCTGCTGGCTCCGACGCTCTATCCCTGGTACGTCATTGCGGGCGTCGTCTGCATCGCGCCGAGCTCGAACGCGGTACGCAAGATCTGGGTGCTCGGCATCTCCGCCGCCGCCTGTCTGCTCATGCCCGGCGGCTTCATGCGCACAACGTCGGAGGTGCTGACAGCGATCGGCCTGGCCAGCGTGGCGCTCGTGACGGGGCTGGCGGTGCGGCGCAAGTTCCGCCTCGGGCAGACGGGCGAGGAGCCCGAGCTACCGACGGTGGTCAGTTCTCGCTGACGATGTCGCGGACTGCCGGCCGGACGTCGGCAAGGTAGATCGCGACGACCACGATCGCGATCAGCGAGACGGGCCCGACGGTGGGCGGGATGAACGTGCCCAAGACCCCGGCGAACACGAGGATCGCGAGCCAGGCGAGCTTGGTCAGTTTGTCCGCGGCCGGGAAGGCAGCCGCCTTGCGGACGAGGCAGTCGAGGACCGCCCAGACGTGCAGGACGATGAAGGCGTACCGCAGCACAAAGTCGGTCCAGTGATAGACCTCGCCGAGCATGTGCATGGGCCCGAGGGTACCTGTCACCCGACCGCACCCCGCCGCCCGAATCAGCTGCTCACAAGAGTGCGGCGACGACGACGCTGCCCCGCACCCGAGTCGGGTGCGGGGCAGCGATCGGGCTGCGGGTCAGGCCTTCGGGGCCTTCGGCGCGGCGGGCTTTCGGGCCGTCGTCTTGCGGGCGGCCGGCTTGGCGGCGGCCTTGGTCGCCGACGTCGCCGAGGCGGGCTTCGAGGCCGCCGGACGGGCGGCGCGCGGTGCGGTGGCGGTGGTCTCCGCGGGGCTCTCGGTGGTGGACCCGGCCGGCTTCTGGCCACGGCCGGCGAACGACAGCACCGGCTTGACGACCTTCGCCTCGACCTGGTCCACGACCTGGTCGACGGCCCCGATCAGCGAGGCGACCCGCTTGTCCTTGCGGGCCTCGGCCAGCAGGCCCTCGGCGCGCTCGGTGACCGTGGAGGTGTAGCCGAGCACCTGCGACACGTAGGGCTCGACGGCGGACTTGATGGCGTCGAGGTTGACGGCCTTCTCGGCCGACGTGCGCAGGCCGCCCGCGGCACCGGCGGCCTTGTCGGCGATCTCGGTGACGTTGGTGCGGGCGCGGCCGTAGAACTCGTTGGCCTGGCCGGTGACGTCGTTGAGCTGGGCCTGGGCCTGGTCGAGTGCCTGCTTGCCCTGGCTGGCGGCGCGGTCGGCGTACGCCTTCAGATCGGTGGCGATGGACATGGCGGTTCTCCTCGGGGTGCGGGTACGACGGATGGGGGTGGGACGGACGGAGCGGACGGCCTGACGAGCGGGTCAGGGGGTCGTCCTGCGTGGTTCTGCTTCGACGGACTGCTGCTGTGCGTTCTCCCGGCGGAAGGAGTCGTAGATGTCGAGCAGCACCTGCTTCTGCCGCTCGCCGAGCTCCTCGTCGGCGAGGATCGCCGCCACCAGCTCCTGGTTGCCCTCGCGGGACTCCAGGAAGCCGGCCCGGACGTAGAGCTGCTCGGCCGAGATCCGCAGCGCCTTCGCGATCTGCTGCAGGATGTCGGCGCTGGGTTTGCGCAGTCCGCGTTCGATCTGGGACAGGTACGGGTTCGAGACGCCGGCCAGCCGGGACAGCTGCCGCAACGACACCTGCCCGGCCTCACGCTGCTCGCGGATGAACTCCCCGATCGTGGCAGCGCTGCGCTTGGCTTGTTCTCGTGGTCCCTCGGCGATCACCCGCCCAGTGTGCTTGCAAGGCGCTAACTATTGCAAGCGGGTGCGACCGCGGTCACGGGAAAGGCGGCCATGAGGGTGCTCAGGCAGTGACCCGCCGACGGCCACGCAGGACGAGCGCGCCGCCGCCGGCGACGAGTGCGGCGCCGATGCCGAGCAGCAGCGCGATGTCGACGCCGGTGAACGCCGTGCCGCTGCCACTGGCGCTACTGGCACCCGCGGCGCCGCCGTCGCCGAGCAGGAGCGAGACGGACGGGTCGGCGGTGCAGACTCCGCTGCGGGTGAAGCCGTTCGTGGCGGTGAGGCTGTAGGTGCCCTGGTTGACGGTCTCCGCCGGCATCGCGACGGAGGTCGTGAAGGCGCCCGTGGCGTTTGCGGTGACCTGTCCGGCGGGGACGGTCGACCCGCCCGACTCGGGCACGAGGACGAGGGCGATCGACCCGTTCGGCTCGAAGTGCGAGCCGGTGACGGTGACCTTCTCGCCCAGCGCGGGGTGCGTGGTGTCGAGCGACAGCGTCGAGCAGACCGATGGCGGGTAGGCGACCGGCGCGGCGCCGGCGGGAGCGGCCGAGGCCGCGAAGGCGCCGCCGACCAGCACGGCCAGGACGCCGAGGAGCGCGCGAAGCTTCATATGCCATCCCCTTGTGACGGGCACTACGGGATGACCAACGCGCGAACCCGCAGAAAGGTACGAAGGTCCCGCGACAAACCGCCCGAATTTGGCCTCATATCCGGACGTTCTCCCCTAAACGAGGCGAGACCACTTACTCCCGGCCGCCGCTGCGGGCGGGGTCCACCGCCAGGGCGTGTCCGCCGGCGGTGAGCGCCGCGTCGTCGGCGACCGCCCGCTTGATCACCGCGAGCGCCACCGGGCCGAGCTCGTGGTGGTGCACCGCGGTGCCGAGGAAGCCGACGGCACGGCCGTCCAACTCGACCGGCGTTCCGGGCGCGGGCAGCTCGTCGGACTCCCCCGCCAGGTGCACGAACACCAGCCGCCGCGGCGGCCGGCCCAGGTTCTGCACCCGGGCGACGGTCTCCTGCCCGCGATAGCAGCCCTTGTCGAGGTGGACGGCGGAGCCGATCCAGCCGACCTCGTGCGGGATCGTGCGGTGGTCGGTCTCGGCGCCGAGCCGGGGCCGCCCGGCCTCGACGCGCGCGGCCTCGTAGGCCCACAGCCCTGCCGCTGTGGCGCCCGCGGCGACGAGCGCGGCGATGACCCCGTCGGCCCGCCCGGCGGGCACGAGCAGATCGGCGGCGTCGGCGGGCAGCCCGGGCACGCGGCGCACGAAGCCGCCGCCGTGCACGGCAACCGCGCGCCCCGGCCCGTCCGGCACCGGAAATCCCGCGGCGGTGAGCACGTCGGCAGTGGCCGGCCCGGCGACCGAGACGACGGCCCACTCGGCCGACACGTCGGCGGGCTCGACCCGCTTGAGGAAGCGCATCTTCGTGAGGTAGTCCAGAACGACGGGCGCGGTGCCCGGCTCGGTGTCGAGCCAGACCGTGCCGTCGAGTTCGGTGACCTGCCAGTGCTGCTCGACGTGCCCGTTCGGGGACAGCACGAGCGACTCGGTGCTGTCGCCGTCGCGCAGCGCACTGACGTGCTGCGAGCAGATCGAGTGCAGCCAGCCCAGCCGGTCCTCACCGGGCACCACGAGCACGTCGCGGTTGCGGCGGTCGACCACAGCGGCCCCCCGCGCGAGCGCTCGCTGCTCGGCGAACGGATCGCCGTAGTGCCAGGGCACGCCGGTGTCGCGCCCGGTGGCGGGGACAGCGGTGTCGACGTAGGAAGTCATCACTCCCATCATCGCGCGGGGAGGCGGATTTGTTCCACGCCGTCAGCAACCGCCGCCCCGAGCCGTGCGGGCAGGTCGGCCACCTGTCGCCGGGGCGGGACACTAGCCTGGCCCGGTGGCCGACTCTGCGCACCCGGTGCTGGCCGTCCTCGGACGCGGCGTCGTCGATCCCACCGCGCCGGTGGCCCGTGCCGACGACCCCGGTCTGACCCGCGGCGACGGCTGTTTCGAAGGCTGCCGCCTGCTCGACGGCGTCGTCGACAACCTGGACGCGCACCTCTCGCGGATGGCCCGCTCGTGCGCCGCGCTCGGCATCGCGTTCGACGCCGGCGCCTGGCGGCCGCTGATCGACGAGGCGGTCACCGCGTGGGCGCGGCCGGGCGAGGCGGCGGTGAAGCTGCTGATCACCCGCGGCGCGGCGGACGACCGCTCGGCCGGGTTCGTCATGATCAGCGCGCTGTCCCGGGAGTACGCGCGGCTGCGGCGCGACGGGCTGCGCGTGGTCACTCTGCCGCGCGGGCTGGGCCCCGACGTCTTCACCGACGCGCCGTGGCTGCTCGGCGGTGTGAAGACGCTGGCCTACGCCGTCAACATGGCGGCCCAGCGCGAGGCCGAGCGACGCGGCGCCCACGACGCCCTGTTCGTGGCCACCGACGGCACGGTGCTCGAGTCGTCCACCGGCACAGCCGTCTGGGCGGTCGGCCGCACGCTGCACACGACCCCGACCGGCGCCACCGGCATCCTCGCCGGCACGACCCAGCAGCGCCTGTTCGAACGGGCGGCCGCCGCCGGTTGGACGACCGCCGAGTCGCTGGCAACGGTCGACGACCTGCACGCGGCCGACGTGCTGTGGCTGGTCAGCAGTGTCCGCGGCCCGATCGACGTCGTCGAGCTGGACGGGGCCTCCCGCACGCGCAACGCCGGCGTCGACGCCGAGATCCGCCGGCTCGCCGGGTTCTGATCGATCGCCGGGTTCTGATCGAGCGCCGGGTTCTGATCGAGCTCTGTGTCGACGTCGGCGGAAATCCGTTGCCGACGCTCAGGTGCCGGACGTACGGTGGTCGCACACGAGAGAGGAGGTGGTCCGCAGTTGAGTACCTATCGGACACGTGAGGTGGCTGTCAGCTGACCGCCGCAGCAACGGACATGCGAGGGACCGCCTCCACCGTGCGCTAGCGCGGTTGGCAGTACCTGGCAGCTACCCGATCCCCGAGTCGTCGGCCCCGTCCAGCCGACCCTCGTCGTCACGACGCGGAGCTGGCTCGGGGATCGTCCATTTAATGGTTTCAGACGAGGTGCGCGAGCTGGTAGATCGGCCGCGAGTACCAGGTGACCATGCCCTGCTCGTCAAGGAAGGCCATGATCTTCTCGGCCATCCAGCGCCGCGACTCGTGCCAGCGCGGGTTGGATCGCGCGGTGCGCACCGCCTCGGCCGGGTCGAGGCCGACGTTCTCGTAGACGTGCCTGCTGATCAGCACGTCGGCAACCGCGGCGGCGACGACAGCCGACGCCACATTGGTGATCACCTTGCCGAGCGGATTCAGCAGCGGCATCTGGCGCGCCACCTCCTCCCGCGCGAAACGGACGTGCCGCGCCTCCTCCACCACGTGGATGCGGTTGACCATGCGCACGAGCGGATGGACGCTCTCGTCGTTGACCATCGAGCGCTGCAGGCGATCGGTGATCTCCTCGGCCACCAGGACGGGCGCGAACAGGGCCGGCCCGACCGCGAGCGCCTTGTAGACCCTGGCCAACTGGCGCACGAGCTTCGGCGGCTTGTAGGTGGGGGTGCCCATCCGCGCGATGGCCTTGGTGAACATGACGACGTGCCGGGTCTCGTCGCCGATCTCGGTCAGTGCGTACTGGGTGCGGGGATCCTGCGGGTCCTGCTTGTAGGCCCAGCGGGCGAGCATGTGGATGAGGATGATCTCGAACCACAGGCCGGTGGACGCCACACTGGCGAGCTCCTGCCGGGACAGCTCGATGCGCTGCTGCTCGGTCATCCGCGCCCAGAGATCGGTGCCGTACAGCGAGGTTCGCTCGAGCGGCATGAACGCCAGGTCGAGGTCGACCGGCGCGTCCCAGTCGATGTCGAGGTCGGGGTCGTAGGAGTTCTTGGAGCTCGACGCGATGAGCCGGACGGCGGTCTTGCGCACCTTCTCGACCGTGTCGACAGTGTCGTCTGCCGGGAGGCCTGCTGTCGTCATCGTCTTCTCCCCTCCGGTAGTAGATATTACAACGTGTACCAGTAACTTCTCTTTGAGACAAGGCGTCGCACTAACTGGCAGGTACCCGTTCTGTGCTGGGCGGGTGAGCGCCGGCAACGCCGGAGGACGCGAAGGCTGCGTTCGCCGCGGAGCTCACGGCGCTACTGGACCGCCTACTTGTTCGTGCTCGGCGTGGACACCGCCCCGGCCGAGCGGGGGGTCGTCGACGACTCGGCCGCGTGATGGGGTCGACCGCCGCGACCCGCCGCGGGCGTCGCTGGGTGACGCCTGATCCGTCAGCCGCGCTGGCGCCGGAGGCGGCCGTTGAGGTGCGGCGCGAACGGCTGTCCGGCCGGCGCGAGCTCGGTGGCGTAGACGAGCTCCTCCCCGCGCACCGCGTACAGCCGCCGCTCGCCGTCGACGTCCTTGGCCGACGGTGCGTGCTCGACGGAGACGGTGGCGAGTTCCCACTGCCGGTCGCCGGCCACCCCGCCGAGGACGAGCGCCTGCCCGGTGTTCGAGGCGAGCACGAGCTCGACGTCGTCGGGTGCGGCGCCCGGGCGCCAGAAACCGGACTCGCGCCACGCCTGGCGCAGCACCGAGCCGTCGGCGTCGAGCAGCCAGGTCCGCGATTCGTAGGCGAGGAAGGGCCGTCCGTCGTGCGTGACGGTGATCAGCTGGCCGAAGGCGAACTCGGCGCCGGTGGAGGCCACCACGCCTGCGCCGGCGCCGCGCCACACACCGACGAGCGGCAGCAGCGCGAGCAGCGCGTCGTGCACCGGCACTCCGGCGCGCAGGTCCGCGGTGTCGGGGACCGGCGCCTCTGGGATCGGGGTGGACGACTCGTCGGTCACCGCTGGCCGGTGAACAGCTTCAGCAGGACGTAGAGCGAGAGCACACCGATGACCACGAACGTGACGATCAAGATGACGAGAAAGGTGGCTTCCACGCTCCGGACGGTACCGCCAGGATGGACGTATGTCCTCTGTACGCGCGCTCATCGTGAAATGCACCTCCGGGGCCGAGGCACCGGAACGGGTGTCGCAGGCGTTCACCGTCGCGGCCACCGCGGTGGCCGCCGGAGCATCGGTGTCGCTGTGGCTCACCGGCGAGGCGGTGTGGTTCGCGGTGCCCGGGCGGGCCGAGGCGTTCGAGCTGCCGCACTCGGCCCCGCTCGCCGACCTGCGCGACACGGTCCTGCAGGGCGGCACGGTGACCGTCTGCACCCAGTGCGCCGCACGCCGCGGCCTGACCGAGGCCGACCTCGTGCCCGGCGCGGTCATCCGCGGCTCGGCCTCCTTCGTCGAAGAAGCCCTCGCCGAAGGCACCCAAGCCCTCGTCTACTAAGCGAGGGCTGGAACCAGGGAAACAGGCTGGATCAGAACGCCTCCCCGGAACTCACTACAGGAGTGAATTCCGGGGAGGCGGGGTTCGAGTGAGCCGTTAGGCGAGCTCGAGCGCTACCTCAACCAGGCCAGGGCCGGTGGCCGAGACCTCGCGGCGGACCTTGCCGTCCTTGTGCAGGACGGACAGCGTCCAGGCACCCGGAGCGGCGAAGAACCGGTAGTCGCCGGTGGCCGAGGTGACGACCTCAGCGGTGAACTCGCCGGTGCCGTCGAGCAGACGGACGTAGGCGCCAGGCACCGGCGCTCCGGCCTTCGACACGGCGCCGTAGAGGACGGTCTCCTTCTCGATGTCGATACCGGCCGGCAGCGCCGGACTCTGCGACGGGGCTCCACACATGATGTGACCTCCTCAGACGTTCTTCTCGACCGGCACGCCGACCAGCGAGCCGTACTCGGTCCACGAGCCGTCGTAGTTCTTGACGTTCTGGTGGCCGAGCAGCTCGTGCAGCGCGAACCAGGTGTGCGAGGAGCGCTCGCCGATGCGGCAGTAGGCGATGGTGTCCTTGCCGTCGTCGAGGCCCTCGTCGCCGTAGAGCTTGGCGAGCTCGTCGTCGGAGCGGAAGGTGCCGTCCTCGTTGGCCGCCTTGCTCCACGGCACGTTCAGCGCGGTGGGGATGTGGCCGGCGCGCTGGCTCTGCTCCTGCGGCAGGTGAGCCGGCGCGAGCAGCTTGCCGCTGAACTCGTCGGGCGAGCGGACGTCGACGAGGTTCTTCTTGCCGATCGCGTCGACGACCTCGTCACGGAAGGCGCGGATCGAGAGGTCCTGGTCCTTGGCCTTGTAGTCGGTCTTGTCGCGGCTGACGGCGTCGGCGGTCAGCGCCCGGCCGTCGAGCTCCCACTTCTTGCGGCCGCCGTCGAGCAGCTTGACGTCGCCGTGGCCGTAGAGCTTGAAGTACCAGTAGGCGTAGGCCGCGAACCAGTTGTTGTTGCCGCCGTAGAGGACGACGGTGTCGTCGTTGCCGATGCCCTTCGCCGACAGCAGCGCCTCGAACTGCTCCTTGTTGACGAAGTCGCGGCGGACCTGGTCCTGCAGGTCGGTCTGCCAGTCCAGCTTGACCGCGCCGGCGATGTGGCCGCCGTCGTAGGCGGAGGTGTCCTCGTCGACCTCGACGAACACGACGCCGGGGGTGTTCAGGTTCTGCTCGGCCCAGTCGGCCGAGACGAGCACGTCTGCACGGCTCATGGTGGTGGCTCTCCTCAGTCTCGGATGTGGTGCGGGTGGTGGATAAGTGCGCGACGGAGGGCACGCAACGTGCCGACAAGTCAGATAACGCGGCTGCGACGCCCGACAGCGCTCAGGCGCAGCGACACAGGCAGCTGCCCAGACGGCACAGGTCGACCGTGCGGCGGGAGGTGAGCAGGGTGCTCACCGGGGTGCGCACCACAGGGATGCCTACAGCGGCGCGCGGCGGGGTGGCCATGGGGGTCAGCGTAGCCGCCCGCTTCGCGGGGTCGCCAATTCACCTGCACCAGTTGCCGGGACGGGCGTCTCGTCATATGGGACGAGTCTCAGCGGGCGGCGCAGCGTCCCTCGCGCGGAAGACCACCGCGTCGGCCGAACCGTCGACGACCAGCCCCGTGGCGGTCGGCCGCAGCTCGTCGATGCGCAGCCCGTAGGGCAGGGTCGGCAGCGGGATCGGCACGTTGAGCACGGGCAGGATCTGGTTCCAGATGATGCTCGGCACCGCGAGGCCCACCACCGACAGCCCGCGGACCCGCAGCCAGACCGTCCCGGTGTCGGCCCGGCTGAGCTCGGCCTCGCCGCGTACCCGGACGAGCTGGTTGAGCCCGGGCGCGGGCACCGCGGCAGAGGCGCGCAGCGTCTCGCCGTCGAAGCGCAGCGCGAGCCCGGGGATCGAGGACGCGGCGGCCAGGCCGGCGTAGGGCACCAGCAGCCGGCCGGACACTCGCTCACAGACGACCTCCCGCGCCCCGTCGCGACGCAGGTCGCGCAGCGGCAGGTGCACGTTGGTGAGATGCGCGGCGAGGGTGGCCGGGCCGATCTGCTCCAGCTGCAGCTCACCGGCGACCTCGATGTTGCGGTAGACCCCGCGCAGCGCCTGGGTGAGGAACGGACGGTCGGCGACCTGCACGGTGGCCGGGCCGCCGAACGGCTCGGTCAGGTGACGCGCGGCGGCGGCCTCCGCGCGGGCGGCCACGACGCGGTCGAGCACGGGCACGGCGACCACCAGCAGCACGGCGAGCGCGGCGACGACTCCGAGCGTGACGACCATCCGGGCCGCGTCAGGTACGGACCGCGAGACACAGCAGGAAGGCGGGCGGCGCCAGGACGGCGATCGGCAGCAGCGCGGTGACCGCGACGCGCAGCCGGGCCGCCCACCGCGCTCCGGGCACCGGGGTCGTGTAGAGCACGAACGAGCAGGCCACGGACACCAGCGCCGCGAGGACGCCCAGCGCCGCCCCGACGAAGGCGCCACGCGCGTCGCCGAAGCGCTGCTGGCTGTGCAGCATCAGGTACCCGACGCCGGCACCGGCCGCGGCGGAGACCACGAGGGCGAGCAGGCCCCGGGCGACGTCCTGGTCGAAGCGGGGCACGGGCAGCAGGGTGTCGACGACGAAGCCGACCGCAAGCGCCACGGCGATCGACGCGACGACGGCCGCGACGACCTTGCCGCCCGCATCGGCGGGCGTGAACTCGTGCCGGGTCTGCGGGAGGGCGGCGAGCGCGACCTCGGCGACGGCGAGCAGGGCGACTGCGCCCATCGAGGTGACGACCTGGACGCGGGCGGCCCCTCGGGCGAGCTGGTGGATGAAGATCGCCGGGATGACCAGGCCGAGGACGGTGAGCAGGACACCCAGCCGCTCGTGCGGGCGCACCGAGACGGCGACGTCGGCGCCGGCCGAGGCGAGGGTGGCGATGACGAGGCCACCCCAGCGCCCGGGCATCGCGGTGCCGAACACCCACACGAGCGCGAGTAGGGCCTGCGCGACGGCGACGGCGATCAGCAGCGTGAGTGCCGAGTGCCGCGCGGCGAACGCCAGCCCCGCGCCGACGACGACCGCGGCGATGAACGCCTCGGTCAGCCCGAGCCGCGGCGACCAGGCGTCCGCGCGCGGGGCGGTGTCGACTGAGCTCACGTCCTCACTCCGTTCGGACGCGCAGAGACGCCATGCCCCCAGATCGCTCCGCAAGCGTCGCTCACGTCCTCACTCCGTTCGGACGCGCAGAGACGCCATGCCCCCAGATCGCTGCGCAAGCGTCGCTCATGCGGGTCATCGTTCCAGACCGGTCGGGTCGCATGCTCGCCCGGCAACGCTTCCGGTAACCTGTTCGCACACCAGGGCAACGCCGCCCGCCGGGTTCGGCAGCGCGGCCGTACACGGAGTTCAGCCCGCCCGCTCCGGCCTTTCGGAGCGAAACCTCCCGGAGGCGAGCATGGAGCTCATCCTTCTGACCGGCGCAGTCCAGCCGACCGCCGAGGTCCTGCCGGCGCTCGGCCTACTCCCGCACCAGGTCACCGTTCTCCCGCAGGACGCCGGGGCCCTCGTCGACCGGTCACTCGGCGACGCGATCCTGGTCGACGCCCGCCGCGACCTCATGGCGGCCCGTGGTTTCCTGCGCCTGCTCACCGCGATGGGCACCAACGCGCCGGTCATCGCCGTCCTCACCGAGGGCGGTTTGATCGCGATGTCCGGCGAGTGGCCGGTCGAGGACTTCGTGCTGGACACCGCGGGCCCGGCCGAACTCGACGCGCGCCTGCGCCTCGCGGTCGAGCGCTACGCCGCCGGCACCGCCGAGGAGGGCGGCCGTCTCGAGGTCGGCGACCTGACGATCGACGAGTCCACCTACACGGTGCGGCTGTCGGGCAACGCGCTCGACCTCACGTACAAGGAGTTCGAGCTGCTCAAGTTCCTGGCCCAGCACCCGGGCCGGGTGTTCACCCGCTCGCACCTCGTGCAGGAGGTGTGGGGCTACGACTACTTCGGCGGCACCCGCACCGTCGACGTCCACGTCCGGCGGCTGCGGGCCAAGCTCGGCGCCGAGCACGAGGCGATGATCGGCACCGTCCGCAACGTCGGCTACAAGTTCGTCCGGCCGAACGACGTGGCCGACCGCATCGCCGACGAGCCGCCCGTCGACAACGCGGACGTCACCGCCGACGCGGCCGTGCGCTCCCGGCTCGACATCTGACGTCGCCTACCGTCGGAGCGACGTCGCCTACCGTCGGGGCATGACCCCCACCGTCCGACAAGCGGTTCCCGATGACGCCACCCGCGCCCTGATCCTCGACCTCGCCGCGCGCGTGGAACGCCAGGACGGCGCCCCACCGCTGTCGGACCAGACCGTCAGCCAGCTGACGTCCCCCGCGGTGACGCACCTGCTGGCCACCGACGGCGACGAGCTGGCCGGCTACGCGCAGCTCGACGGGCCCGCCGCGGAGGTCGCGGCCCGGGCCGACGCGGTCGGCGTGCTGCTCGATGACGCCCGCCCGGATCTGGTCTGGTCACACGGCCGGAGCAGCCGCCTGATCGGGCAGCTGGAGCAGCGCGGGTTCCGGCGAGCGCGCGAGCTGCACCAGCTGCGCCGTCCGCTGGACGCGCTCCCGACCGACCCGCCGCTGGCCGATGGCGTCACCGTGCGCGCCTTCGAGCCGGGCCGCGACGACTCCACCTGGCTCGCGTTGAACGCGGCCGCGTTCGTGCATCACCCGGAGCAGGGCCGCATGACCCAGGCCGACCTCGACGCCCGGATGGCCGAGCCGTGGTTCGACGCGGCCGGCTTCCTGCTCGCCGAGCGCGGCGGCGAGCTCGTCGCGTTCCACTGGACCAAGATCCACCCGGACGGCCTCGGCGAGGTGTACGTGCTCGGTGTCGCTCCGGCCGCGCAGGGCCTCGGGCTCGGCGGCGCGCTGCTCGTGCGGGGGCTGCGTCACCTGCGCGAGCGCGGCTGCCCCACCGTCCTGCTCTACGTCGACGGGGACAACCCCACCGCACTGCATCTCTACGAACGCGACGGCTTCGCCCGATACGACCTCGACGTGCAGTGGGCACGCGACTGACCGTGCTCGGCCGCCGCCGATCGGGGCCCGCACCGGGGTGTCCGGGCTCACGATGACCGGCAGCGGGCGTGCCTCCCATTCGGATTCGCCCGATTCCGCCCCGTTGTCCCGCCAGCAGTTGTCCGGTTCAGGACGTATTTGCCCCGGATTGCCCGGTGCCGCGTTCACCTCTCGGCAACCTGAGACGGTGCCCGACGTCCCCGTGTTGCGGGGTCACGTTCACTGGCCGTTCACCCTCGACTCCCCGCTGCGCCACTTCACGCTCTTAGCGTCCCCGCCGTAACCCAACGACTGAGGGAGAAGCGATCGTGAAGCTCATCCGGGCCGGCGTCACCGCCGGCGTGCTGGCCACCGCGCTGGCACTGGCTGCGTGCAGCAGCTCGGGCGGCGGCAATGGCGACAACAGCGGCAGCAGCAGTCCGACCGCCGGCACCAGCACCGTCGACAGCGGATCGTCGTCGCCGAGCGCGGGCGGCGGCACGAGCGACTGCACGGGCGCCGGCAATCTGACGTCCGACGGGTCGACCGCCCAGCAGAACGCCGTCAACGCCTGGATCAAGGCGTACAACAAGGCGTGTGGCAAGACCGTCGTCTACAGCGGTGGCGGCTCGGGCCAGGGCGTCACCGACTTCACCGCCGGCAAGGTCAACTTCGCCGGCTCCGACTCCGCTCTCAACCCTGCCAAGGGTGAGGTTGCCGCCGCCACCAAGGAGTGCGGCTCGCAGGCCATCGACCTGCCCATGGTCACCGGCCCGATCGCGGTGGCGTTCAAGCTCAACGGCGTCAAGGACCTGACCCTCACGCCGACGACGATCGCGAAGATCTTCACCGGCAAGATCACCAAGTGGAACGACCCGGAGATCGCGGGCGAGAACAAGGGCGTGACCCTGCCGAGCACGAAGATCACCGTGTTCTTCCGCTCGGACGAGTCCGGCACGACGCAGAACTTCGAGACGTACCTGAACACGGCCGCGCCGACGGACTACAAGACCGAGCCGAGCAAGACCTGGGCGGGCACCGGCCAGGGCAAGACCGGCTCGCAGGGCGTGCAGCAGGCGCTGAGTACCACCGAGGGTGGCATCGGCTACATCGAGTGGTCCTACACCGGCGGCCTGTCGCTGGCCAAGGTCGACAACGGCGCCGGCGGCGTCGCGCTCACCGCCGACTCCGCGGGCAAGGCCGTCGCGGCTGCCACGGCCGCGCCGAACGCCGCGGGCGACCTCACCCTCAAGCTCGACTACGCCACCAAGGCGCCCGGGGCGTACCCGATCATCCTGGTGACGTACGAGATCGTCTGCAGCAAGTACAAGGACGCGACGGTGGGCGCGGCGGTCAAGGCCTTCCTGACCTACACCTCCTCGCAGGCCGGCCAGGACCTGCTGACCAGCGTCGGCTCCGCCCCGCTCCCCGCGTCGATCCTGACGCAGGTGCAGGCCGAGGTCGCGAAGATCAGCTGAGGCGCGTCGCATCAGCTGTCACTCCGTCACACCGTGGAGCCCCGCCGCCGGTCCGGCGGCGGGGCTCGCACCCACCACGAGCCCGGGGTCCCGATGTCCGAACGAGAGATCATGACCGAACGCACCTCCGACGGAGAGCCGCTGCCGGCGCCGAGCATCGGTGGCGAGTCGGTCCTGGATCCACCACCTGCCGGCACCGTCGTCGTCGGCTCGGCCGAGCCTGCCGCCATCGACGTCCTCGAGGACGCCCCGCCGGCCGCGGGCATCGGCAGCGCGCCACCGACCGGCACCGGCAGAGTGCGACTGGGCGACCGCGTCTTCCAGGGCATGACCTCCGGAGCCGGCGCCTTCGTCGTCCTGCTCGTCCTGCTCGTCGGCGTCTTCCTGATCTACCAAGCGATCCCGGCCATCCGCGACGACCAGGTGAACTTCCTGACCTCGCGCGAGTGGGCCGTGTCCGGCAGCACCCTGCGCTTCGGCATCGCCGGCCTGCTGTGGACCACCGTCCTCATCTCCGTCATCGCGATGATCATCGCGGTGCCGATCAGCATCGGCATCGCGCTGTTCATGACGCAGTACGCACCGCGGCAGCTCTCCCGCCCGATCGCCTACGTCATCGACCTGCTCGCCGCGATCCCGTCGATCATCTACGGCATCTGGGGCATCACCGTGCTGGCCCCGAAGCTCGAGCCGATTCAGCGGGCGCTCTACCACCTCGGCGGCATCCCGATCTTCAAGGACAAGGGCTTCGTCCGCGGCTCGATCTTCGACGGTGGCGTGGTGCTCGCGATCATGATCCTGCCGATCATCACCGCCATCGCCCGGGACGTCTTCGAGCGCACGCCCCGGCAGAACATCGAGGCCGCCTGGGCGCTGGGGGCCACGCGGTGGGAGATGATCCGGATGGCCGTGCTGCCCTACGGCCGTCCCGGTGTCGTCAGCGGCGCGATGCTCGGCCTCGGCCGCGCGCTCGGCGAGACCATCGCGATCCTGCTCATCGTCTCGGCCCCGGCCAACGGCGCGCCGTTCTCGGCCTCGATCTTCAACGGCGGCCAGACCTTCGCCGCGAAGATCGCCGCCGACTCCGCCGAGTTCCCGTCGGCTCCCGGCCCGTACATCGCCGCCGGCCTGGTGCTGTTCGTCCTGACGTTCATCGTCAACGCGGCCGCCCGCGGGATCGTCAACCGGAGGAAGGACTTCTCATGACCGCCGCACTGAACTCCAGGCCGGCGCTGCAGGCCGCACCCGGCACCGGGCTGCGCAAGGCCAAGAACTCGCTGGCCGCCGGCCTGGTCACCGGGTCGTTCCTGCTCGCCCTCGTGCCGCTGGTCTGGCTGCTGTGGACGGTCATCAGCAAGGGCGCGAGGGCGCTCGGCGCGAGCCAGTGGTTCACCTCCGACCTCGGCACACGCACGTTCAGCGACTCCGGCGGCGGCGCGCTCGGCGCCATCGTCGGCACCCTGGAAGAGGTCGCGTTGTGCGCGGTCATCGCCGTGCCGATCGCGCTGCTGGTCGGGGTCTATCTGGTCGAGTACGGCCGCGGTTGGCTGGCCCGCGTCACCACGTTCATGGTCGACATCCTGACCGGCATCCCGTCGATCGTCGCCGCGGTGTTCATCTATGCGGTGTTCCTGAAGGCGCTCGGCGGGCAGTTCGCCGGCGTGTGGGCCTCGCTCGCCCTCGTCATGCTGATGATCCCGGTGGTCGTCCGCACGACGGAGGAGATGCTCAAGCTAGTGCCCAACGAGCTGCGGGAGGCCTCCTACGCGCTCGGCGTGCCGAAGTGGAAGACGATCATGAAGATCGTCCTGCCGACGGCCTTCAGCGGCATCATCACCGGCGTGGTGCTGGGCATCGCCCGGGTGGCCGGCGAGACGGCCCCGCTGCTCGTGCTGGTCAAGTACACGCCGCACACCAACGGCAACCTGTTCAACGGCTTCCAGGGCTCGCTGCCGCTGATGATCAAGGACCAGGTCAACAACCTCGGCGCCGGCACGACCAACTTCGACGGCACCAAGCAGGCCAACTTCGCCGCCGAGCGCATGTGGGGCGCGGCGCTCACCCTCATCATCATCATCATGCTGTTGAACGTGATCGCCCGGCTCGTCGCCCGCCGCAGCAAGATCTCCAACTAGAAGGACACCGACATGGCAAAGCGCGTCGAGGCCGACGGCCTCAACATCTACTACGGCAAGTTCCTCGCCGTCAGCGACGTCAACTTCACCATCGCGCCGCGTTCGGTCACTGCCTTCATCGGGCCGTCCGGCTGCGGCAAGTCAACCGTGTTGCGCACGCTCAACCGCATGCACGAGGTCATCGCGGGTGCGCGAGTCGAGGGCAAGGTGCTGCTCGACGGCGACGACATCTACGGCCGCGCCGTCGACCCGGTGGATGTCCGGCGCACGATCGGCATGGTGTTCCAACGGCCGAACCCCTTTCCGACTATGTCGATCTACGAGAACGTGGTCGCGGGCCTCAAGCTGCAGGCGGGCCGGATGAAGCGCTCGGACCTCGACGGCGTGGTGGAGAAGTCGCTGCGCGGCGCCAACCTGTGGGACGAGGTCAAGGACCGGCTGAACAAGCCGGGCGCCGGACTGTCGGGCGGTCAGCAGCAGCGGCTGTGTATCGCACGGGCGATCGCCGTCGAGCCGCAGGTGCTGCTGATGGACGAGCCGTGCTCGGCGCTGGACCCGATCTCGACGCTCGCCATCGAGGA
>Ga0164242_10001594_pt1 | contig 26907 bp, 23 predicted proteins | sample OricomgcompostMG_FD_108783 | JGI IMG/M metagenome (GOLD analysis project Ga0164242, IMG submission 108783) | Miracle-Growth compost microbial communities from Emeryville, California, USA - Original compost - Miracle growth compost (MG) ...
AGAACACCTCGCGTACGTGCTGCGCCTCGCCGATACGGCGCTGATCCTCGGTCAGCGCAATACGGAATGGTGCGGCCACGGCCCGATCCTCGAAGAAGACATCGCGCTCGCCAATATGAGCCTCGACCTGATCGGTCAGGCGCGCCTGCTCTACACGCACGCCGCCACGCTCGAAAAAGCGCTCGACGGCCGCGAACGCACCGAGGACGACTACGCCTACTTCCGCGCCGAGCGCGAGTTCGCGAACTACACGCTCGCGGAGCTGCCGCACTTCGGCCCGCTCGTCGGCACGACGCATTCGTCGAACGACTACGCCGTGACGATCGTGCGCAACTTCCTCTACGCCTCGCTGATGGCACATCTGTGGGCCGCGCTGCTGCGTTCCGCCGATCCGCAACTGGCTGCCATCGCCGAGCGCTCGATCAAGGAAACGCGCTACCACGTGCATCATGCGCGCGAGTGGCTGATTCGCTTCGGCGACGGCACCGACGAATCGCACGCGCGCGCCCAGGCCGCGCTCGACTGGCTGATGCCCTACACGCGCGAGTTTTTCAGCACCGACGCCGTGGAAGCCGCCGTGGCCGAAGCCGGCATCGCGCCGCTTGCCGCGCAGCTCGAAGCCGCGTGGCGCGCCGACGTGGAAGCCGCACTCGAAGAAGCGACGCTCGTCGCGCCCGCGCCAGTCAAGCACGTCACGACCGGCAAGCTCGGCGAGCACTCGGAACACATGGGCTTCGTGCTCGCCGAGATGCAGAGCCTCGCGCGCCAGCACCCGGACGCGCGCTGGTAAGCCGCCCGCGCCCCCACGCCTGAAGAGGAAGTCACGATGCAAGCAACGGCAGACCGCGCACTCGAGCGCGCCTGGGAAGCGCTGGAATCGGTGCCGGATCCGGAAATCCCGGTCGTGTCGATCCGCGAACTCGGGATTTTGCGCGACGTGCGCCGCGCCGCCGACGGCCAGATCGAAGTGGTCATCACGCCCACCTATTCGGGCTGCCCGGCGATGTCGCAGATCGCGGAGGACGTCGCGCACGCGCTCGACGTCGCCGAACTCGCGCCATACCGCATCGCGACCACCTTGACGCCCGCGTGGACCACCGACTGGATCACCGACGAAGCGCGCGAGAAGCTGCGCGCCTATGGCATCGCGCCGCCCACGGGCAATTGCGGCGGCGGCGCGGGCCACGGCCCGGCCGAACAGCCGATCACGTTCATGCCGAAGCCGCTGCCCGCGCCCGCCTGCCCGCACTGCGGCTCGCACCATACCGAACGCCTCGCGCAATTCGGCTCGACCGCGTGCAAGGCGCTCTACCGCTGCATCGACTGCCGCGAACCCTTCGACTACTTCAAACCGTACTGATATGGCCACTCCGCAATTCCATTCGCTGCGCATCCGCGAAGTGCGGCCCGAAACCGCGGACGCGGTCTCCGTCGCTTTCGAAGTCCCGCCCGAGCTGCGCGAGGCGTTCCGCTTCACCCAGGGGCAGTTCGTCACGCTCAAGACCCACATCGAAGGCGAGGAAACGCGCCGTTCGTACTCGATCTGCGTCGGCGTGACCGACTACGACCGCGACGGCGAGCTGCGCATCGGCATCAAGCGCGTGCGCGGCGGCCGCTTCTCGAACTTCGCGTTCGAGCAGCTCGCGCCAGGCCACGAAATCGACGTGATGACGCCCGACGGGCGCTTCTTCACGCATCTGAACGCCGAGCACGGCAAGCACTACGTGGCGTTCTCGGGCGGCTCGGGCATCACGCCGGTGCTCGCGATCGTCAAGACGACGCTCGAAACGGAGCCGCGCAGCGAATTCACGCTGGTCTACGGCAACCGCAGCGTCGACCAGATCATGTTCGCCGAAGAGCTCGAAGACCTGAAGAACCGCTTCATGAACCGCTTCAGGCTCTATCACGTGCTCTCCGACGACCTCCAGGACGTCGAGCTCTTCAACGGTGTGCTCGATCAGGCCAAGTGCGCGGAATTCCTCGCGACGCTGCTGCCGGCCGACGAAATCGACGAAGCGTTCATTTGCGGCCCCGGCCCGATGATGGACGCCGCCGAGGCCGCGCTCAAGGAAGCGGGCGTGCCGCAGCAGAAAGTGCACGTCGAGCGTTTTGGCTCGCCGCTGCCGCAGGCGGGCGTGCCGGTGGTCGAGATCACCGAAAACACCCCGGCCGCCGATCTGGAGATCGTCATCGACGGCAAGAAGCGCAAGCTGCGCCTGCCCTACGAGGGCGTGAGCCTGCTCGACGTGGGCCTGAAAGCGGGGCTCGCGCTGCCCTACGCGTGCAAGGGCGGCGTGTGCTGCACCTGCCGCGCGAAGGTGCTCGAGGGCGAAGTCAAGATGGACAAGAACTACACACTCGAAGAGCGGGAAGTGCAAGACGGCTTCGTGCTGACCTGCCAGTGCCATCCGGTCAGCGAGCGCGTGGTCGTGAGCTTCGACGAACGGTAACGCAAATGGCCGCAGCCGTTCGCGCCCCACAATGCCGGCCGACGCCATCAGGCATCGGGAATACGCCTTAGAGCAACGACACGCTTTCGGCCCTCCGGCGATCCGCTTACACTAGGGGCCGCCCGCCGGTGTTGCAGCGCAGCGCTGCATCTCCGCGGGCGGCCCCTTTTGTCTTTGGCGCGCTTTCAGGCGTCTTCGGCGTTCAAGGCGAACGCAACGAGTTGTCGATGACCACGATCCACCTCATCCATGGCGAGCCGGCAGCGGCCGCACTGCGTCAGGCCCTCCTGGCCCGTGAAGCCTCGCGCTGCGGCGACCCCGCCCCCACCACGCGGCCGGCCGAAAGCGTGATCGCGCTGTCCGACGACCTGACGATCGGGCCGCTGCGCGACATCGACGAGGCAGGGGATCCGTGCGCCACGCAGCGCACGGCATTCTGGCAGCGCCTTGGCGGCGTGTGCGAGACGCTCGCGCAGGACGATTGCGCAGCGCTCGCCGCCCTCGAAACCGCCGACGCCCACGTGGTGATCTGGCACACGCACGACGCCGCCGACCAGCTCGCGCTGCGGCGCGTCTGCTACCGGCTGCGCAATGCGCCGCAGCGCCTGAACGAGGTGCGCCTCGCGACCGATGATCTGTCCGGTCCGCCCGACGCCGTCGCAGTTCGCCTGCAGACGCATCTGCCCGACGCCGCGCCGATCTCGGTGCTACGCATTACGCGGCTCGCGCTCGAATGGCAGGAAGCGAAATTCGCCAACGGCGAGATGCGCCGCTGGCGCGACAATACCTTCACGAGCGGCACGTGGGCCGATCTGGATGCGCTGATTCTCGAAATCCTGAGTGCGCCCCCATGCGGCAGCGCGCCCGGCGCGTCCTGGCTCCCATGCGACACGCTCGGTGCGGCGCTCGCGCGTGGCAGTGCGGGCTTCACGGTCGGCGAGCCGCTGGTGCTCTGGCGCCTGCGCGAGTTGGCCGCGACGGGTGAACTGCGGCTGCGCGACGACATGTGCGCCGCCCGTGCAAGCGACACCGGAACCGGAGCAGGCGCCGCAGCCCATCGCTCGCGCGCCGCACGTCCCGCACTCCCGCACACCGCAGCCCATCTTTCCCTTCCCCGCTGATACTCCATGGCCCGCACCCGAGCGCCCGACCACGAAACGCAACGCGACCAGATCCTCGAGCTCGCGGCCGCCAAGTTCGCTCAAACGAGCTACCCGAGCACGTCGATGTCCGATCTCGCGGCGGCGAGCGGAACGTCGAAGGCGCGCCTCTACCACTATTACGAGAGCAAGGAAGCCATTCTCTTCGACCTGCTCGACCGCTACACGAAGCGGCTGATGCTCATCATTGCCGAGGTCGAGGGCGCCAGCCAGCGGCGGGGCCTCGACGAGCGCGAAACGTTCGCCGAGCTGATCCGCGCGTTCCTCATCGAGTACGAGACCTCGCACAGCCGTCATGTCGCCCTGCTCAACGACGTGAAATATCTCGTCGATGTGCAGCGCGAGATCGTTCTGAACCGCCAGCGCGACGTGGTCGCCGCATTCACGCGCCAACTCGCACGGGCCTATCCGGGCCGCGTCACGGCGGACAACCAGACTTCGCTGACCATGATGGTGTTCGGCATGATCAACTGGACCTTCACCTGGCTCAAACCGGGCGGCCGCATGGGCTACCGGGACTTCGCCGAGCAGGTCATCGAGGTGATCGACCACGGCCTGAAGGCTGTCTGACCGGTGTCGATTTTTCAGACCGAATTGATGCAACGCAATAAGATGTGCCGGCACAACAGTTGATGCGTCAACCTATCCAAAAAACATAATCATTTAAAATCAATACGTTACGATCTTGATCTTACGGATTAGACGTAAGCCTCGGACTCGAGATACGGGTTTTCCCTAGATCGCACCCAGGGTTTCCGCTAGAATTCGTTTTGCGGCGCATCATGCTTGCGCCGCATCTTGCATTCTAAGGAGAACCCATCATGAACCAGCTTTCGACCCCTGCCAACGAGCCGATCCTGCCGTCCGGCCGCTCGCTGTCGTCCGGTCAAACGCCCGCCATGGTGCGCGTCCTCACCTCCGCCGATCGCGAACGTCTGCTCGCTCACTTCCTCGCGCTCGACATCGAGGACCGCCTCCTGCGCTTTGGCCAGGCCGCGCCGGACCACGTGATCGAGAACTACGTCCGTGCGATGGATTTCACGCGCGACACCGTGTTCGGCGTGTTCGACCATCAGTTGCAACTCGTGGGCGTCGGCCATCTGGCTTATCTGCCGGCCGACGGCAACGGCCGCACCGCCGAATTCGGCGTCTCCGTGCTCGAAAGCGCACGCGGTCAGGGCATCGGCACGAAGCTGTTCGAGCGCGCCGCCATCCGCAGCCGTAACACGCATGTCACTACGCTCTACATGCACTGCCTGTCGCGCAACTCCACGATGATGCACATCGCGAAGAAGTCGGGCATGAAGATCGAGTACGCCTACGGCGAAGCCGACGCCTATCTCTCGCTCGAACCCGCCGACCAGAGCAGCATCATCGCCGAAATGCTCCAGGAGCAGGCCGCCGTGTTCGACTACGCGCTCAAGCGCCAGGCACGCCAGGCGTCCCGGCTGATCGAGACGATCCTGCCGCAAGCCGTTGCGGCATGACTCCTGCCCCATTGGGTGAAGTAAGGCGAGAAAAGCGGCTTCGGCCGCTTTTTTCATATCTGGGTAGCGTAGCCGTCGCCCGCGAAATCGCGGCGAGGCTCATAACGGGGTTCATAAAATAGGCAGCGCCGTCGTCTCCTTGAAGGTCTGAAGCGAGAAGCTCGACCTCACGTCGATCACCGACGGGTGATGCAGCAACTGGTCCTGCACGAAGCGCGAGAAGTGCGCCATATCTTCCACCTGCACGCGCAGCAGGAAATCCATGTCGCCCGTCATCGCGTGGCACGCCACCACTTCCGGCCAAGTCTGCACCGCCGCGCGAAACAGTTCCGCGTGCGTGATCCCTTCGCGCCCCGCCGCCGTGGGCCCGCGCTTTTCCAGCCGCACATTCACATAGGCCAGCAGGTCGAGCCCCAGCTTCTGCGCGTCGAGCAACGCGACATAGCCGCGTATCACGCCGATCTCCTCGAGCCGCCGGATGCGCCTCAAGCAAGGGCTGGGCGAGAGATTCACGCGCTCGGCAATTTCCTGATTCGAGAGCCGGCCATTCTCCTGAAGGATCGCCAGAATTCGCCGGTCGATTGCGTCCAATTCGATGCTCGCCATTTTCTGCCACCTAATGTTCCAGTGAAGGCAGTTTATAGCGCAAATATCCGATCAGGCGACCCAACTCGCAAGCTTTCGCCCAATCTGGACAGCTACACTTTGCCGCACGACATCAGCATTTCCGCGATCGACAAAGGAGACAGCCATGCAAATCCCCCACTGGGAAAACCCCGTCGGCACCGACGGCTTCGAGTTCATCGAATACACCGCACCGGACCCGAAGGCGCTCGGCAAGCTGTTCGAAAACATGGGGTTCACCGCCGTGGCGCGTCATCGCCATAAGGACGTGACGCTCTACCGCCAGGGCGACATCAACTTCATCGTCAACGGCGAACCGGCTTCGTTCGCACAGCGTTTCGCCCGCCTGCACGGCCCGTCGATCTGCGCCATCGCATTCCGCGTGCAGGACGCCGCCAAGGCCTACAAGCACGCACTCGAACTGGGCGCGTGGGGCTTCGACAACAAGACCGGCCCGATGGAACTGAACATCCCGGCCATCAAGGGCATCGGCGATTCGCTCATCTATTTCGTCGACCGCTGGCGCGGCAAGAACGGCGCGGCGCCGGGCAGCATCGGCGACATCAGCATCTACGACGTCGACTTCGAGCCAATTCCGGGCGCCGATCAAAACCCGGTCGGCCACGGCCTCACCTATATCGACCACCTCACGCACAACGTGCATCGCGGCCGCATGAACGAATGGGCGGAGTTCTACGAACGCCTCTTCAACTTCCGCGAAATCCGCTACTTCGATATCGAAGGCAAGGTGACGGGCGTGAAGTCGAAGGCGATGACTTCGCCCTGCGGCAAGATCCGTATTCCGATCAACGAGGAAGGCGGCGAAACGGCCGGCCAGATCCAGGAATATCTCGACGCGTACCACGGCGAAGGCATTCAGCACATCGCGCTCGGCAGCAACGACATCTACCGCACGGTGGATGGCCTGCGCGCGTCGAACATCGCGCTGCTCGATACGATCGACACCTACTACGAGCTGGTGGACCGCCGCATTCCGAACCACGGCGAGCCGCTGGACGAGCTGAAGAAGCGCAAGATCCTGATCGACGGGATGCCCGAAGACCTGCTGTTGCAGATCTTCACCGAGAACCAGATCGGCCCGATCTTCTTCGAGATCATTCAGCGCAAGGGCAATCAGGGTTTCGGCGAGGGCAACTTCAAGGCGCTGTTCGAATCGATCGAACTCGACCAGATTCGTCGCGGCGTGGTGAAGGACAAGGCTTAAGCATCGCGAAATTTCGCGTTTTCGGCATGCAAAAAGGGCGAAGATCGCATGATCTTCGCCCTTTTGAGTTTTGGAACCCGCCGCCGCACACCCCGGCAACGGATTCGGATGAATGGAATGCTGCGCGGATCAGCGCGGCATCGGGATTAACGTTTGACGCTCTGCTCGCCCTGCGCCGCCGGGATGGCGGCGCTCGAATCAGCCTTCGCGCACAGCGTGTACTGCGCGCACGCGGTCGATGCATTCGTGCCGCTCAGGGTGCGGGCATTCGAATGCAGCGGCGCGCTCATGGCGAAGAACGCGGCCGAGACCGTCAGGAAGGTCTGGATATGTCGATTGTTCATGTGGTACTCCTTTTTTCAGACTGCCTTTCACTGCGCAATGCCACGTTCGCGCCCTGAATTGATCGGGGCGCGTCGCGGTTTGCGCAGATGAGGAAGTTAGACAGGATATTCAAGAGCGGTTCCGGTACGGTGCAACTTTTACACGCTGTTACCTCAGACCGAACTCCGATACATCCTTTGTTACACAGACCCGTCAGGGCGCTTACAAGACTGAGGGAGGCGACCTGACAGAGCGTGCGAGCGCGCACGATTCATGCAGGGTTTCCCGTGGAGGCGGCGGGTTGGCCCGAGTGCTACCATCGATCCAAAGAAGCCATGATGGCGAGCCCGGCCAAAGCGTTCACGAGACGCTGCAGGCCGTGAAGTTCTGGCGATCCCACAACGGATTGGTTGGATGGAGGAAGACACATAATGAATGCCCCGCTAGACGCAGGTCAGCGCGCCACGCTCGAAGCTGCACTCGCTTCCGTCACGCTCGACGACAAATACACCCTCGAACGCGGCCGCGCGTACATGAGCGGTATCCAGGCGCTGGTGCGCCTGCCGATGCTTCAGCAGGAACGCGACAAGGCCGCCGGTCTCAATACCGCGGGGTTCATCTCGGGCTATCGCGGCTCGCCACTGGGCGGCCTCGATCAGTCGCTCTGGAAGGCAAAGCGGCATCTCGCCGCCCACCAGGTCGTCTTCCAGCCCGGCGTCAACGAAGACCTCGCCGCGACCGCTGTCTGGGGTTCGCAGCAGGTGAATCTGTACCCATCGGCGAAATACGACGGGGTGTTTTCGATGTGGTATGGCAAGGGCCCCGGCGTCGACCGCAGCGGCGATGTCTTCAAGCACGGCAATTCCGCCGGCTCGTCGCGCCACGGCGGCGTGCTGGTGCTCGCCGGCGACGACCACGCCGCCAAGTCGTCCACGCTCGCGCACCAGTCCGAGCACCTTTTCAAGGCCTGCGGCCTGCCGGTACTGTTCCCCTCGAACGTGCAGGAATATCTCGACTTCGGCCTGCACGGCTGGGCCATGAGCCGCTACTCGGGCCTCTGGGTCGCGATGAAGTGCGTGACCGACGTGGTCGAATCGTCGGCGTCGGTGGAGATCGATCCGCATCGCACCCGCATCGTCCTGCCCGAAGACTTCGCGATGCCCGAGGGCGGCCTGAACATCCGCTGGCCCGATCCGCCGCTCGTGCAGGAAGCGCGTCTGCTCGACTACAAGTGGTACGCGGGTCTCGCTTACGTTCGCGCCAACAAACTCGATCGCATCGAGATCGATTCGCCGCATGCGCGCTTTGGCATCATCACCGGCGGCAAAGCCTATCTGGACGTGCGCCAGGCGCTCACCGACCTCGGCCTCGACGACGAAACCTGCTCGCGCATCGGTTTGCGGCTCTACAAGGTGGGCTGCGTGTGGCCGCTCGAAGCCCAGGGCGCGCATGCGTTCGCGCGCGGCCTCGAAGAAATTCTCGTGGTCGAGGAAAAGCGCCAGATTCTCGAATATGCGATCAAGGAAGAGCTGTACAACTGGCCCGATGCGCAGCGTCCGCGCGTGTACGGCAAGTTCGACGAGAAAGACGGCGCCGGCGGCGAATGGTCGGTGCCGATGGGCAACTGGCTCCTGCCCGCGCATTACGAACTGTCGCCCGCGATCATCGCCAAGGCCATCGCCACGCGGCTCGACAAGTTCGAATTGCCCTCGGACGTGCGCGAGCGCATTGCGGCGCGCATTACCGTGATCGAGGCAAAGGAGCAGGCGCTCGCGAAGCCGCGCGTACAGGCCGAGCGCAAGCCGTGGTTCTGCTCGGGCTGCCCGCACAACACGTCGACCAACGTGCCCGAGGGCTCGCGCGCGATGGCCGGCATCGGCTGCCACTACATGACCGTGTGGATGGACCGCAACACGAGCACCTTCAGCCAGATGGGCGGCGAAGGCGTGGCGTGGGTCGGCCAGGCGCCGTTCACGAACGACAAGCACGTGTTCGCCAACCTCGGCGACGGCACCTACTTCCACTCGGGCTTGCTGGCGATCCGCGCGGCGATCGCCTCGAAGGCGAACATCACCTACAAGATCCTCTATAACGACGCCGTCGCCATGACGGGCGGCCAGCCCGTGGACGGTGTGCTCACGGTGCCGCAGATCACGCATCAGCTCGCCGCCGAAGGCGCGGCGAAGATCGTGATCGTGACCGACGAACCGCAGAAGTATCAGGGCGTGACCACGCTCGCGCCGGGCGTGACGATCCACCACCGCGACCAGCTCGACGCCATCCAGCGCGAGTTGCGCGAGATTCCCGGCACGAGCATCCTGATCTACGACCAGACCTGCGCGACCGAGAAGCGCCGCCGCCGCAAGCGCGGCACGTATCCGGATCCGGCGAAGCGCGTCGTCATCAACGAGGCGGTCTGCGAAGGCTGCGGCGATTGCTCGGTGCAATCGAATTGCTTGAGCGTCGAGCCGCTCGACACCGAATACGGCACGAAGCGCCAAATCAACCAATCCACCTGCAACAAGGACTTCTCCTGCGTGAAGGGCTTTTGCCCGAGCTTCGTCACAGTCGAGGGCGGCCAGTTGCGCAAGCCGAAATCGAACAGTGTCGTGAGCGACGCGATGCCCCCCGTGCCGATGCCCGGCATCCCCGCGATCGGCCAGCCCTACGGCGTGCTGGTGACGGGCGTGGGCGGCACCGGCGTCGTGACGATCGGCGCGCTGCTCGGCATGGCCGCGCACCTCGAAGCGAAGGGCGTGACCGTGCTCGACGTGACCGGCCTCGCGCAAAAAGGCGGCGCGGTGATGAGCCACGTGCAGATCGCCAATCGCCCGACCGATATCCACGCGACACGCATCGCCATGGGCGAGGCGCAACTCGTGATCGGCTGCGACGCCATCGTGACCGCCAGCGACGACTGCGTCTCGCGCATGCACGAAGGCGAAACGCACGTCGTGCTCAACAGCGCAGCCACGCCCACGGCCGAGTTCATCAAGAACCCGCAGTGGCAATTCCCGGGCTCCAACACCGAAGCCGACGTGCGCGCGGCGGCCGGCGCCGACAAAGTCGTCACCGTCGATGCGAACCGCTATGCGCTCGCGCTGCTCGGCGACGCGATCTACACGAACCCGTTCGTGCTCGGCTACGCCTGGCAGCGTGGCTGGCTGCCGCTCACGCACGAGTCGCTCACGCGCGCGATCGAATTGAACGCAGTGCAGGTCGAGAAGAATCTGGCGGCATTCGAATGGGGCCGGCGCGTCGCGCACGACCGCGAGGCCGTGGACCGGCTGGTGAAGCAGCCCGCGCGGGACGCCGATGCCGGCGGCGCGAAAATCGTCTCGCTGCACACGCCCAAGTCGCTCGACACGCTCGTCGAAAAACGCGCGCAGTATCTCGCCGCGTATCAGAACGAAGCCTACGCGCAGCGCTATCGCACGTTCGTCGACGAGGTGCGGCGCGCCGAAGCGAAGCTCGATCGCGCCGATGGAGGCGTGAACGCTCAACCGCTCACCGAAGCCGTGGCGAAGAACCTGCACAAGCTGATGGCGTACAAGGACGAGTACGAGGTCGCGCGCCTCTACGCCGACCCGGCGTTCGTCGAGAAGCTGAAGGCGAGTTTCGAGGGCGACTGGAAGCTCAATTTCCATCTCGCGCCGCCGTCGTTCGCGAAGCACGACGACAAGGGCCATCTGGTGAAGAAGCAGTACGGCCCGCGCATGCTCACGGCCATGCGCGTGCTCGCGAAGCTCAAGTTCCTGCGCGGCACGGCGCTCGATCCGTTCGGGCGCACCGAAGAGCGCCGCCACGAGCGCGCGCTGATCGGCGAATACGAGGCGCTCGTGCGTGAAATCATCGGCGGATTGAGCGAGGCGAATCTCCCGCTTGCGCTGGAACTCGCGAATCTTCCCGATGCGATTCGCGGCTACGGCCATGTGAAGGAGAACAACCTCAAAGCCACGCGCTCGAAGTGGGCAACGCTGCTCGCGAAGTGGCGCTCGCCGGAGAACGGAGCGGCACGGCACGCGGCTTGATGCGGGTCTTCGCGGCGAAGCCGTAAAAAACGAAGGGCGCTCCGCCAGAAGCGGAGCGCCCTTCTCATTCGTGCTGCCAGCGGCGCGCCGCAACGCGCCGCCGACGCAACGGCCCGGCTACATCGCGCTTAACGCGCGGCCTTGTTCACCGCCGCATTCGCCGAAGCCACCGCCGTCATGTTGATGATGCGTCGCACCGTCGCCGCCGGCGTGAGGATGTGCACCGGCTTCGAAGCGCCCAGCAGGAACGGTCCCACCGTCACGCCTTCGCCGCCCACGACCTTCAGCAGGTTGTACGCGATGTTGGCCGCTTCCACGTTCGGCATGATCAGCAGATTCGCTTCGCCCGAGAGCGTCGTGCCCGGGAACGACTGCTTGCGGATCAGCTCCGAAAGCGCCGCGTCGCCGTGCATTTCGCCGTCCACTTCGAGTTGCGGCGCGCGTTGCGCGATCAGCTCGCGCGCGGCCTGCATGCGCTGCGAAGTCGACGAACGCACGCTGCCGAAGTTCGAGCTCGAAAGCAGCGCAACCTTCGGCGCGATGCCGAACTTCTCGATCTCGCGCGCGGCCAGGATCGTCATGTCGGCGAGCTGCTCGGCGCTCGGCACTTCGTTCACGTAGGTATCGCTGATGAAGATATTGCGGCCCGGCAGCATCAGCAGGTTCATCGCCGCGTAGTGGTTGGCGTCGGCGGCCTTGCCCAGCACCTGCTCGATGTACTTCAGGTGATAGTCGAAGCTGTTCACGAGACCGCAGATCATGCCGTCCGCGTCGCCCAGATGCACGAGAATCGCGCCGATCAGCGTGTTGAACTTGCGCATCGACGCCTTCGCGACGTCAGGCGTGATGCCATGGCGCGCGCCCAGCTCGTGGTACGCCTGCCAGCTTTTCTGGAAGCGCGGATCGTCTTCCGGATCGACGATCTCGAAGTCGGTGCCCGCGTGCAGCTTCGAGCCCATCTTCTTCAGGCGCATTTCCACCACGGACGGGCGGCCCACGATAATGGGCCTGGCGATCTTCTCGGTCAGCACGAATTGCGCGGCGCGCAGCACGCGCTCGTCCTCGCCCTCGGCGAACACGATGCGCGCGCAGTTGGCCTTGGCCGCCGCGAACACCGGGCGCATGACCATGCCCGAGCGGTAGACCGTCGCGCCCAGTTGCTCGCGGTACGCGTCCATGTCCTGGATCGGGCGCGTGGCGACGCCCGAATCCATCGCGGCCTGCGCCACGGCCGGCGCGATCTTGATGATGAGGCGCGGGTCGAAAGGCTTCGGAATCAGGTATTCCGGGCCGAATTCGAGCGTGTGACCTTCATAGGCTTTCGCCACTTCGTCGCCCTGGTCGGTTTCCTCGGCCAGTTCCGCAATCGCGCGCACGCACGCGAGCTTCATCTCTTCCGTGATGGTGGTCGCGCCCACGTCGAGCGCGCCGCGGAAGATGAACGGGAAGCACAGCACGTTGTTGACCTGGTTCGGATAGTCCGAACGGCCCGTGGCGATGATCGCGTCCGGGCGCACCTTCTTCGCCTCTTCCGGGCGGATTTCCGGCTCCGGGTTCGCGAGCGCGAGAATCAGCGGCTTGTCGGCCATTTCCTTGACCATCTCGGGCTTGAGCACGCCGGCGCCCGAGCAGCCGAGGAACACGTCGGCGCCCTTACTGGCGTCGCCAAGCGTGCGCGCTTCGGTGTTGGCGGCGTAGCGCGCCTTCGACGGATCGAGATTGCCGCGGCCTTCGTAGATCACGCCCTTGGAGTCGGCGACGAGAATGTTCTCTTTCTTCAGACCCAGCTTCACGAGCAGGTCCAGACACGCGATGGCCGCCGCGCCCGCGCCTGAGCACACGAGCTTCACGTTGGCGAGATCCTTGCCCACGACCTTCAGGCCGTTGAGGATGGCCGCCGAAGCGATGATGGCCGTGCCGTGCTGGTCGTCGTGGAAGACGGGAATCTTCATGCGCTCGCGCAGCTTCTGCTCGATGTAGAAGCACTCGGGCGCCTTGATGTCTTCGAGGTTGATGCCGCCGAGCGTGGGCTCGAGCATGGCGATGGCCTCGACGAGCTTGTCCGGATCGGTCTCGGAAAGCTCGATGTCGAACACGTCGATGCCGGCGAACTTCTTGAACAGGCAACCCTTGCCTTCCATCACGGGCTTGGCCGCGAGCGGGCCGATGTTGCCGAGGCCTAGCACGGCCGTGCCGTTGGTCACGACGCCCACGAGGTTGCCGCGCGAGGTGTACTTCTGCGCGTCGAGCGGCTCGGCGTGGATCGCCTCGCAGGCTGCGGCCACGCCCGGCGAGTACGCGAGCGAGAGGTCGAGCTGGTTCGAGAGCGGTTTGGTTGGCGTGACCGAAATCTTGCCGGGCTTCGGATTCTGGTGATACGCGAGCGCGCTTTGCTTCAGTTGTTCATCCATTTTCGGGCCTGCCAGGACGTGAGAGACGAGTTGAATTTTATGTTCGTAGGCCCACCGGTTCGCGCGACGCTCGAAGCTTCCGACAGTGACAGGTCCTGCTGCACATGCAGCAAACGCAGCAGCGGCGGCAGACCCGAACCATAGGCGAAACGGCGCGGGCGAAATGGCGGGGGATTAGTGTACACCCCGCCATGATCGCGGCGACTCGGGTCAAAGACTGATACCGGGAATTTGTCGCATGCACGAACGGCCGCGGCGCGGGCGTCCTGTCGCGTCTCGTGCGGACCCCAAACGACCGCGATGGAGCGCCGCCTGTGACGTCCAATGGGACGCGAAATGCGGCGTTGCGCCGCACCCGTACATCGATCACGCCCATTCACAGCGTGTTTCGGCGCGTATCTCGGGGCTTATTCGAGCGCGGCGCCGCGCCGTTCAGGAATCAGCAAGAGCGTCGCGAGAATGTCCAGCACGTAGATCGCGGCCAGCATGCCGAGCGCCGCGGTGAACGAATAACGGGCCGCCATCGCGCCGACCGCGAGCGGCCCGAAGCCCCCCACTGCCCGGCCGATATTGAAAAGGACGTTCTGCGCGGTGGCGCGCGCGGGCGTCGGATAGAGCTCCGAAATGAGCGCGCCGTAGCCGCCGATCATGCCGTTCACGAACACGCCCATGGCCGCGCCGCCAATCAGCAGTGCGAATGGCGTGCTCAGGTGCGCGTAGACGAACACCATCGCCACCGCGCCCACCTGATAGAACAGGAACGCGGGCCGGCGTCCGAAGCGGTCGGCCGCCACGCCGAACAGCCAGATGCCGAGCGCCATACCGGCGACGGTCGCGGCAGTCCAGAGGCCGGACTTCGTGAGCGAGTAGCCAAACGATTTCGAAAGGTAAGCGGGCAACCAGATCATCAGCCCGTAGTAGCCGAAGTTCTGCACCGAACAGAGCACCGCGACGCCGAGGCTCGCACGCGCCGTGCGGGCGTCGGCGACCAGCAGGCCGAGCGCGCGCAGCCATGCGCCGCGCTCGTGCGCCTCGGTTTGCGTGCGAGCCTGTGCAATGCGCGCCCGGTGCGCGACGAATAGCTCGGGCTCTTCCACGCCCCGCCGCACGACGAACGACACCACGGCGGGCAGGAGGCCGATCGCGAACATGCCGCGCCAGCCGATCACGGGCAACAGCCACGGCGTGAGCAGCGCGGCGGCCAGCACGCCCACTTGCCAACCCAGCCCGACATACGACGACGCCCGCGCGCGCAACCGGGCGGGCCAGGCCTCGGCGACCAGCGCCATACCAATGCCGAATTCGCCGCCAAGCCCGATACCGGCGATCGTCCGGTAGACGAGCAGGTCGGCATAGCCGCGCGAGAGCGCACACAGTCCGGTGAAGACGGCGAACACCAGGATCGTCCAGGTGAGCACGCGCACGCGCCCGTAGCGGTCCGAAAGCAGCCCGAACACGATGCCGCCCGCGACCGCGCCGACGAGCGTCCACGTGACGAGCGAGCCGGCCTGCGCGCCCGAAAGATGCAGATCCGCGCTGATCGCGGGCAGCATGAAGCCGAGCATCAGCAGGTCGAAGCCGTCCATGGCATAGCCAAGCACCGAGGCGATGAGCGCACGCACGGCATGCCCGCTCGGGGACGCCGCGTGGAGGTTTTCTTTCGTGTGCGGAACGGCGGCGGGCGCGATGGCGGTATCGGCGGGCGTGAGTCCCGAGGACTCGGCAGGCGGTTCGGGACGGGAAGCGGCAGTCATTCGGACAATCCTCTGTTGGGCGCGGGCCCGGCGAAAATCGGCGTGAGTTTACTGGTGCGCCCGCGTAGCCACAACCCGAACAGCGTGGCCCGGCGCCGGGGAATCGGACCCGCTTGCAAGCCCCGCGCGGGCTGCGACGCTGTGCGCCACACGGGCGACCAGTGTCCGGTGGCCGAGTGCGATCGAGCCCTACAAAACCAGCAGACGCCGTCAGCGCGACTCGTCGGCGAACGTCAAGTCAGGTAAAATACCCGGCTACGCGCGCAAGAGAAGCCGTCCGGAGCGAGCGGGCCGCCTGAAACCAAACCTCAGACGATCGACGCCATCCGGGCCGCGCATCGCGAGTTCCGCACATCTCATCCGGATTCGCCGTGCCAGCGCCATCGGGCCCACGCGAGCCCCCTCCTCCCGCATTTCACTCATATCCAAGGATTCGCCCATGACAGGCTACGATCGCCAGACGATCTCTGACGCAACCGCGAAAATGCTGCTCGAAGTGAAGGCCGTGCACTTCAATGCCGAAAAACCCTTCATCTTCACTTCCGGCTGGGCGAGCCCGGTCTACATCGACTGCCGCAAACTGATTTCGTATCCGCGCGTGCGCCGCGGCCTGATGGAAATGGCCGAAGCGACCATTCTGCGCGACGTCGGCTACGAGCAGATCGACGCTGTCGCCGGCGGCGAAACCGCGGGCATTCCATTCGCTGCGTGGCTCTCGGACCGCCTGATGGTGCCCATGCAGTACGTGCGCAAGAAGCCGAAGGGCTTCGGCCGCAACGCGCAGATCGAAGGTCTGCTCACCGAAGGCCAGCGCGTGCTGCTGGTCGAAGACCTGACGACGGACAGCCGCAGCAAGATCAACTTCATCAACGCGCTGCGCACCGCCGGCGCGCAGGTGAACCACTGCTTCGTGCTGTTCCACTACAACATCTTCAAGGAAAGCGTCTCGGTCCTGAAGGACATCGACGTCGACCTGCACGCGCTCGCCACGTGGTGGGACGTGTTGCGCGTCGCCAAGGAATCGGGTTACTTCGAAACGAAGACGCTGGACGAAGTCGAGAAATTCCTGCACGCGCCGGCCGAATGGTCGGCAGCGCACGGCGGCGCGACTTCGGCACCGCAATAAGCCTGCGCGCGGGGTTCGCATGATTCACTGACTCGCGCCCCCAATCAAGCGAAAAGGCCATCTGCCCGAACGGCAGATGGCCTTTTTTATGCCTCGTGCAAAATCACGTGCGGCAGTGCGCGCTCAGGGCGTCGCTTTGCGGGCCGCGCCGTCGGGCGCATGCGACGAAAGATTGAGCAGGCCATTGCTCTGCGCGTACTGGAACAACTCCGAGTCGCGATCGAGCCCGAGCTTGCGCATGGCCGTGTTTTTCTGCGTGCTGATCGTCTTGATGCTGCGATTGAGCTTTTCGGAAATTTCCTTGATCGTCATGCCGGATACGAAAAGCCGCACCACCTCGAGTTCGCGCTTCGAGAGAATCACTTCCTCGTTCTTGCCGCCGTTATTCATGCGCAGCGATTCGAGCGCGATCTTCACTTGCGGGCTCATATATTCGAGGTTGCGGCTCACGTGCTGCACGGCGAGGCCAATATGGCTCAGGTCGTCGGACTTGTGGACCACCGCGATCACGCCGAGCTCGCCCAGCCGCTTCAGGAGCGCCGCATTTTCGAGCATCGTAAGGACGACGATGGGAATCTCCGGAAAATTGCGGCGCAAATAGCCGATGAGCGGCAGTCCGTCACCGTATTGGCCGCCCGGCATGGCAAGGTCGGTAACGAGCACATCGCAGGGCGTGGTCTGCAGCGCCTTGATCAGTTCGGTGGACTGACGGGCGCGGCCGACGACCTGGATGCCCGGAAACTTGAGCAGCGCATGCTCCGCGCCGAACAAGATCACCGGATGATCGTCCGCGACTACGACCCTGATTGGCTGTTGCTGCATCACCCCTCCGTGGAGACAGTCCTGCTTGTCTTTCTTTCTGTTCAACTATCTGCCCGAGATACTCCGCGTTCCCGCTACATCGTTTCCTGCATGGGCAGGAAAGCACGCGACTATAGCCGATTCCCCCTACCTACAGCCGTCAGCCGGCCAAAACGCGCTCGCTTAATACCGTTATATTGAACGAAGTTGGATCCACAGCACAATTCGAAACAAGCCGTCGGCAGTATGTCATGTGTATTTGACAAACATACAGGAGAACTAGCCTATGCGCGCCTCGCACGACCTTGCCTGTCGGGCTGCACATACGCTTGCGCACTCTCCGTTCCAGACCGTGAAGAATCCGCGCGCGATTAATAACGCGCAAATGATTTATCGCCTGGGCGCGGGTCTCGCTATCGCCGCCCTGGTATGCACGGGCGCACGGGCGCAAGGCACGTTTGCGCTCAGCAGCACGAACTTTCGCGATGGTGCTCAGGTGAATGCGCCACAAGTGTTCGACGAGAATGGCTGCACGGGCGCGAATCGGTCGCCGCAGTTGACATGGCACAACCCACCGGCAGGAACGCGGAGCTACGCCGTGACGATTTTCGATCCCGATGCGCCAGGTCCCGGCTGGTGGCACTGGAGTGTCGCCAATATTCCCGCGCAGGTGAACACGCTCCCCGAAAACGCCGGCGCCTCAGGTGCCCTCAAGCAGCTCGGCGCGCTGCAAGCGCGCAACGACTTTGGCGGCGCAGGCTACGGCGGCCCGTGCCCGCCGCCGGGCAAGCCGCATCGCTATGTCGTGACCGTCTACGCGCTCGGCGTCGGCAAGCTCGCACTCTCCCCCAATGGTCCCGCGACAACGTTCGATCGCGAAATCCACGGCGCGGCGCTCGGCAGCGCGCAGATCACAGTCACGTACGGGCGCTGAACCTGGCTTGAGCACAAGGCAGCGGCCGGGCGTACCGCCACGGCTTGTAAACCGGCTGCCCCGACGTTGTCATACCGGTAGGCGACCCTCGCGCTGTCGGCCCGACACGCAAGGCTTTCGCGCCCCAAAGGCTGCAGCAAGTACCGGCCTTACGGGTTACTCCCGATTTTTTCCGACGGCCGCCGCACGTCGAGCGGCCAACGGTCTTAAAATACCGTTCCGGCGCCGCATGGATGAATGTCACGCGGCGGCCTTCATCCATGCGGCGGCCAGCGTCCGCAATCCCCGAGTTTCAGAGAGACCGAGATGAGCACGAAAGTTTTTGTCGACGGACAGGAAGGCACGACCGGCCTGAAGATTTTCGAATACCTGTCGCAGCGCGCCGACGTCGAAATCCTGCGGATCGACGAAGCGAAGCGCAAGGATGTCGAGGAACGCCGCCGCCTCATCAACGCGTCCGACGTGACTTTCCTGTGCCTGCCCGACATCGCCTCGCGCGAATCGGCTTCGCTCGTCGAAAACGGGCGCACGGTGCTCATCGACGCGAGCACGGCCTTCCGCACCGACGCCAACTGGGCCTACGGCCTGCCCGAGCTGACCCGCGCACAGCGCGAGCGCGTGCACAGCGCCAAGCGCATTGCCGTGCCGGGCTGCCACGCGTCGGCGTTCGTGCTGGCCATGCGTCCGCTCGTCGAAGCGGGGCTCGTGGCACCCGATTTCGCCGCGCACGCATACTCGCTCACCGGCTACAGCGGCGGCGGCAAGAAAATGATTGCGGAGTACGAAGCCGGCGGCAACGCAAAGCTCATGAGCCCGCGCCCCTACGCGCTCGGCCTCGCGCACAAGCACCTGCCGGAAATGGCGTTCCACGGCGGCCTGAAGCGTGCGCCCGTGTTCACGCCGATCGTCGGCCCGTTCTACAAGGGCCTCGCGGTCACGACCTATTATTCGCCGCAGCAGCTCACGCGCCGCGCGAAGCCCGAAGACGTGCTGGCGCTCTACGCCGAATACTACGGCGGCGAAAAATTCGTGCGCGTGATGCCGTTCAATGCCGAAGCCAATCTGGATTCGGGCGCGCTCGACGTCCAGGCGAACAACGATACCAATCGTGTCGACCTGTTCGTGTTCGGCAACGACGAACAGTTCGTGACCGTTGCGCGTCTGGACAATCTGGGCAAGGGCGCCTCGGGCGCGGCCATCCAGTGCATGAATCTCGCGATCGGCGCGGCGGAAGACACCGGGCTGAAGGCTTGAGATCGCGGTAAGCCGCTGCCAGACCCGCGGCAGCTAAAACGAAAAAACCCGGCACTGCAAAGCGCCGGGTTTTTGTTTGTGGGCGGCGCCTGCGGACATTCCAGCGCTCGCCGAATCGCCACGACGCCAATCGCGTGGGCAAAAAAAAGCCCGCCATGGTTGGCGGGCTGAATCCATATCAGAGGAGACATGGAGGAGACAGGAACAAGTATAGCGAACTACTTGGTGCGACGCAACATGTAAAGTAGTGTGGACCCTGAACGTTGCTATCAAGCAACAAAAATGGCCATCAGGATTACCCGGATAACGGGGCGCGAGTTTGAGCGTCGCTGTGCTGGCAACCGTGGCGCTCCCAAAACCCCGAGCGCGTCTACTGGACGATCATCGAAAGAATGAACGTGAGCTGGTCGAGCCCCACTGGCCGCACCAGATGCACGTCGAAGCCCGCGGCGAGCGCTTCGTCGCGATGACGCGACTCGCCCCAGCCGCTCAGCGCGATCAGGAGCGGCGTGCGTGCGCCACAGGCTTCGCGCAGCCGCCTCACGAGAGCGCCTGGCTCATCGTCGGGCGCGAGCGACAGCGCGGCGATCACCACGTCCGGGACGAAGCGCGCAGCGGCTTCGGCTGCGTCGTCGAGGGTTTTCGCCATGGCGGTCGCGTAGTGAAGGTCGGCCAGCAATGTGCCGAGCCCGGCTAGCGACTTCTCGTCATGATCGGCGATCAGGATGCGCGTCTCCATCCGCCGTCTCCGTTCCCACTGGTTTGCATCGTTCCCCGTCCGCTCGCGTGGCGTGGCGCCTCGCTGTCTGGCGCCCTGGTCATGTCGTATTATCCACCGCCGCCCGATCCGGGCTTTGTGCGTCAGCGAGCGCTTGTCTGAGGATTTCGACCCGCGCGCCGCGCCGCGACCTTGCCGAGCACGGCGAAGTCGCGCTCGCCGTCGCCATGTGCAACGGCTTCGAGCAGGCTGTCACGCAGCACGCTCGCGACGGGCAGCGGCGTCGCCACCGCGTCGGCGGCGGCCAGCGCGAGCCGCACGTCCTTCAGGCCGAGGCGTGCCTTGAAGAGCGCCGGCTCGTAGCGCGCTTCCGCGATCATGCCGCCATACCCGGCATACACCGGGCCCGGAAACGGTCCGCCGGTAATCACGTCGAGGAAATCGCGCATCGCCACGCCGTGGCCGCCGAGCAATGCCGCCGCCTCGCCGAGCGCCTCCACCGCCGCTGCCAGCATGAAGTTCGCGGCGAGCTTCATCACGTTCGCCTGCTGCGGCAGCGCGCCGATGCGCCAGGTCTTCTGGCCGATCGCGTCGAAGAGCGGCTGCACCCGGTCGATGGCCTCGGCGGCGCCCGCCGCGATGATCGTCAGCTTTGCCGCGGCTGCGGCGTCGGGCCGCCCGAGCACCGGCGCCGCAACGTAGTGCAGACCGAACTCGGCGTGCTCGCGCGCGAGCGTCCCGGCAAGCTCGACCGAAATCGTGGCCATATTCACGTGCACGATGCCGCGCGGCGCGTGCGTCAGCAGCGCGGCATCGATCACTTCGCGCAGCGCCGCATCGTCGGCGAGCATGGAAATCACGGCGTCGCCGGCAAACGCCTCGGCCGGGGACGCGACCACGCGCGCGCCGGCGGCAGCCAGCGCCTGTGCCTTTGCCGCCGTGCGGTTCCAGACGCGCACCGCGTGTCCTGCCTTCAACAAGTTGGCGACCATCGCGGCCCCCATTTCGCCAAGGCCGATAAAGCCGATATCCATTGCCTGCTCCTTTTGGGTGACGGGTTACGCTGATTTCCTGGACGACTTCTTGCGACGACAAGCGGCAGTAAAGCACAGCGCGCCGGGCGCTGCAGGAAACCTCGAAGCCGCCGCGTCCCGGATACCGCGCAGCGGCAGCGGTGCGATACTGGTGCCATGGTCACCGCCACTTTCCGCTTCTACGAGGAGCTGAACGACTTTCTCGCGCGGCCGCTGCGCCGGCGCGCGTTCAGTTGTCCGTGTGCGCGCAACGCCACGGCAAAGCACATGATCGAGGCGCTCGGGGTGCCGCACACCGAAGTGGAGTTGATCCTCGTGAACGGCGAATCGGTGGGGTTCGAACACCCGCTCGCGGACGGCGACCGCGTGGCCGTCTATCCGAAGTTCGAGGCGCTCGACATCCGGCCCTTGCTGCGCGTGCGCGCGAGCCCGCTGCGCGAGCTGCGCTTCATCGCCGACGCTCATCTGGGCGGCCTCGCGCAGTTGCTGCGGCTCGCGGGCTTCGACACCCTCTACGACAACCATTTCGCCGACGATGCCATCGAATCGCTCGCCCTGGCAGAGCATCGCATCGTCCTCACGCGCGACCGCGAGCTGCTCAAACGGCGCGGCATCACGCACGGCTGCTACGTACGCGCGCTCAAGCCGCGCGCGCAGCTCTACGAGCTCTTTGCGCGGCTCGATCTCGCCGCGAGCGTGCGGCCGTTCCGCCTATGTCTCTCGTGCAACGCGCCGCTGCGGCGCATCGCGCGCGGCGAGGTGCGCTCGCGCGTGCCCGCTGGCGTATTCGAGCGGCAGACGCGTTTCGTCACGTGCGACGTCTGCGAGCGGGTGTTCTGGGAGGGCTCGCACTGGCGACGGATGCGGGCATTGATCGACGATGTAGCCGGCACGCCCAACGGCATGGCCAACCACCTGGCCAACGATGCGCGCAACGGCACGCCTCCGGACGCGCAGGCCCGCGAGCAAGCGGCCGGGCAAGACGACCGGCGCGCCCCGGACACCGACGCCGCGCCCTGATGTACGTCGATGCGCGTCGCCACGATGGACGCGCGCGGGCGTTTGCGTACAATGCGCGCCACTGCCCAACCTCGGAGCCGAACCCATGGCCATGAAAAAATTCGACCTTGAGAAAAACAAGGCGCTGAAACTGATGCAATCGACGAACAAGGCCGGCCCCGACCGCTTCGGCAAGGGCTCGGCACCCACGGCGCTCGACCGCCGCGAGCAGCGCAAGCTCGATCAGGCGGCGGGCCTCGTGCCGTTCGCATGCAAGCTCAATGCCGATCTCGTGGCGAAGCTGAAGACGCGCGCGGAGAGTCATCCGCAAGGCATGAGCGGTCTTTTGACCGAATTGCTCGAAGCCGGCCTCGCGCACGACGCGCCTTGAACGCCAGATAAAGCGCAAAAAACGGGGACAAAAAAACCAGAGCATCTGCTCTGGTTTTTTCTTTGCACTGCCCGCCCGTGGCTTCATCGCCGTGCGGGCCGGTACGAGCCAACCCGTGGGTCGGCCCGCAGACGGACGCCTTAGTTCTGCGTGCCCTTGCCGCTCGTGCCGGCTGCCGAAGCCGCTTCTTGCACCGGAGCGCGCTTGCCGTGGTGCTTGAGCTTCTTGTGCTGCTTCTTGGCCTTGGTGGCCTTGGCCGGAGCGCTGGCAGCGGCCGGTGCGGCCGCGGCGGCGCCCGATGCTTCCTGAGCAAAAGCTTGAGCCGAAATCAGTGCGACGGATGCTGCGATGAGCGAGGCGAGAATCTTTTTCATCTGTTGTTCCCCAAACCTGACAAATATGACCGGCACGTTGTGAATTGAGCTTCGCGATACGGCGAAACAGCCCGCTGGCCGATCTGGACGGGCGATTCGCGCGAAGCAGTATTACGCAGCGTAGGCAGTTTGTCATTCCGTAATTGAGCCGGTGTCTTGTCGGTGAGACATTTTGCTTTCAGTTCGGATACGATCGAGGTTTCGCACGGCTGTTCGCCTTGCGTACCTGCCTCCCGCACCAGAACCACGCCAGCACCACGCCAGAACCGAGAATTTCGCTTGAAACCCGCCAACCACCACCTGCGCGCCAATCTGCTAATGCTGGCCGCCGCCATGATCTGGGGCTCGGCATTCGTCGCCCAGCGCCTGAGCCTCGACGCCATCGGCCCGTTCCTCTTCACCGGGCTGCGCTTCCTGCTGGGCGCGGGCGTCGTGTCGGCATTCGTCCTTGCCATGGGCCGCATACAGCAGATGCGGCAAGGAGACGGCCGGGCGGCCTCTGCGCGACGCCTGAACGCCGCGCTGCTGCGTTCCGGCACGGTGCTCGGACTCGTGCTCGCCGTGGCCATCTCGCTGCAGCAAATCGGGCTGCGCTACACGAAGATCGCCAACGCAGGGTTCATCAGCTCGCTCTACGTCGTCATCGTGCCCATGCTGGGCGTGCTGCTGCGTCACCGCACCGGCCCCGGCACATGGATCGGCGCGGCCCTCGCGACGGCCGGGCTCTATCTGCTGAGCATCAACGAGCATTTTTCGATCATGTACGGCGACTGGTATCAGCTCGGCTGCGCGCTCGTCATCTCCATTCAGGTGATGCTCGTGGGCCACTACGCGCCGCGTCACGATCCGCTCGCGCTGTCGATCGTGCAATTCGTCGCCTGCGGGCTCGTCTGCCTCGTCATTGGCGTCGCGGTCGAGCCCGTGCATCTCGCCAACGTCGTCCGCGCGGCACCCGCCATCCTCTATGGCGGCGCGCTCTCCGTGGGCGTGGCCTACACGATCCAGGTCGTCGCGCAGCGCGATGCGGCGCCGGCGCACGCCGCCGTGATCTTCAGCATGGAAGGCGTGTTCGCGGCGCTCGCGGGCTGGATCGCGCTTGGCGAAACGCTCAGTGGCCGCGCGCTCGTCGGTTGTGCGCTGATGCTCGCGGGACTGCTCGCCTGCCAGTTGCTGCCGGCGGCGCGCGGCCGCGCCGAAGCGCACGCAACACGAGAGACCCAGCCCGCGGAATCCGTCTGATCTCGTGCCGTTCGCTGGTGGACATCGTGCCGTCGGGCAAGTTATCCACGCCAGGCTCTGGACAATCTGGGGACGACCTGGCGAACGAGCTGTGGATCACTTCTTGATAACTTCCTGGCGCCTATCGAAGCGCAAAAAGTTATCCGCGATGTTCGAAATGCATACAGCGATTGTCCGCATGCCTGTCCGAATCGCATCGAATTGAAGCGAATAAGAAATACCGCGTTATCCACAGGAAATGCCAGGGCTTGTTAACTACTACTACGTATACATATATCTATTTATAACTCTCAGTAGATAACGTGCATCGCTTAATATCATTTCACGGCGTTGTGTCATCGCGCGCGCCGAATGGCATCGGCAAAGTGCGGCACGTCCAGTCGCGCACGCTTGCAATAGAGCGCCGAATCTGCGTGCGGCTACGCTAGCCGCCTTCCATCACCCGCTCGATGGCCGGCCCGAGGTTGCGTAAGCCGACGGTCGCCGGTTCGTGCTCGACGACGCCAAAGAACTCCGTGCGGCGCGGCGCGGGATCGACAAGGATGTTGCGCGCGTGACGGCCATGGCGCGTAGGCGGCAGCAATCGTTCGGGCGGAATCACTTCGAACGCCGTACCCACGGCGATGAACAGATCGTCGTCGCTCATGGCCTGCTGAATGCGCCAGAGCGTCTGGTATTCGGGCGCGGCTTCGTTGAAGAACACGACACCAGGCTTCACGCTGTCCACCTGGCCGCACGACGGACAAGCCGCGCCGGGGTCGAGTCCGGCGGCGCCGCTCGGGAAGCGATAGTCGCAGTCGGTGCAAAGCAGCGAAATCATGTCGCCGTGCAGATGCGTGACCTGGCGCGCGCCGGCCTGCTCGAGCATGTCGTCGATGTTCTGCGTGACGAGATGCACGCGCGCCGTGCCCCACGTGTCCTGCCACTGCGCGAGCAGGCGATGGGCTTCGTTCGGACGCGCGTCCGAACATTCGGCGATGCGCTGGTTGTAGAAGCGGAACACCGCGGGCCGGTTGCGGCGCCACGTGTGATAGTTGCAGACCTCGTCGATGCTCGCGTGCGTCCAGATGCCGTCGCCCGTGCGAAACGTCGAGATCCCGCTTTCCGCCGAGAGCCCCGCGCCCGAAAACACGTACAGGCGGGGCAGTTTGCGCGGGGCCTCGAGCGGCCGGGATGGTTGTGATTCGCTCACGTGCGCCTCCTTGATTCGATGGCTGCCATTATGGCGTGCGTTGCTCAGTTGGCGGGGAAACCGCGAGTCCAGCACGTGCAGGCGACGCACGGTTCTCTTACGCGTTCTGTGCGATAGCGCACGGTAGCGGCACGAGAACCGCACTGAAATGGACGCATGCCCGCGTTTCGGTGACGAAGGAGGTCGTATGCGCGCTTCGGTCCTGATCTTCGCGGCGTCGCTGGCGTTGCCCACCGCCGCGCACGCCGACGATGCCACGGCGCCTGGCAACGCGGCGAGCGATGCTCCCGCCGCCGCCGCGGCAACCCCGACGCGCGAGCAACTACTTGCCGCCCTGCCGGGCAAGCGCATGTCCTACACGACGCCGGGCGGTCGCGTGGTGCAGTGGGTCAACAACGCCGATGGCAGCGCCGTCCTCAGAAAATCACCGCGTCTGGGTGGCAAGCACAGCACCGGGGCGAGCGCGCCCGCGCACTGGTATGTCTCGGATGACGGCAAGTACTGCATGAGCGAGGAATGGTCGACCCTTCACGGCGGCCCTTCGCAGTGGTGCCGCGCGCTCACGCTCGATGCCAGCGGCATGCCGTCTTTCGTACCGGCCGGCCAATAAAAAAGGCACCGGACTCGCGTCCGGTGCCTCGCTGCCTTCACGCGCCCGGCCACATTCGTGGCTCAGGCGCCTTTGATGCTCACTCCACCGTCACCGATTTCGCGAGGTTGCGCGGCTTGTCCACATCGGTGCCGCGCGTGCAGGCCGTGTGATACGCGAGCAGTTGCAGCGGCACCACGTGCAGGATCGGCGAGAGTTCGCCGTAGTGCTCCGGCATGCGAATCACGTGGATGCCCTCCTCGCTCGCGATATGCGTGTCCGCATCGGCGAACACATAGAGATGGCCGCCGCGCGCGCGCACTTCCTGCATGTTCGACTTCAGCTTCTCCAGCAGCGCGTCGTTCGGCGCCACCGTCACCACCGGCATCGCCTCCGTCACCAGTGCGAGCGGCCCGTGCTTCAGTTCGCCCGCCGGATACGCCTCGGCGTGGATATACGAGATTTCCTTGAGCTTGAGCGCCCCTTCCAGGGCGATCGGATAGTGTAGCCCGCGCCCGAGGAACAGCGCGTTTTCCTTGCGCGCGAACTCCTGCGACCACGCGATGATCTGCGGCTCCAGCGCCAGCACGCCATTGAGCGCCGCCGGCAGGTGGCGCAGCGCCTTCAGGTACGCCGCTTCCTGCTGCGCATTCACGTGGCCGCGCAGCTTGCCCAGCGTCACCGAGAGAATGAACAGGCCCACCAGCTGCGTCGTGAACGCCTTCGTCGACGCCACGCCAATCTCACGCCCCGCGTGCGTGAGGAACTTGAGTTCCGTGAGGCGCACCAT
>Ga0164242_10001595_pt1 | contig 26898 bp, 22 predicted proteins | sample OricomgcompostMG_FD_108783 | JGI IMG/M metagenome (GOLD analysis project Ga0164242, IMG submission 108783) | Miracle-Growth compost microbial communities from Emeryville, California, USA - Original compost - Miracle growth compost (MG) ...
AGCAGGTTCGACACCGACAGCTCCGCGCCGAGCCGGTGCACCTCTTCGAGGTAGTGCTCGAAGATTACCGTCGCCTGGCGCTCGCTTGCCTGTTCGAGCGTCGCGGCGGTCACGTTCGGGTTGCCGTCGCGGTCGCCGCCGATCCAGCTGCCCATCTGGAAGAACGCGGGCAGCCGTGCGGACAGCCCGTGCTCCTTGAGCGCCGTTTCGATCTCGCCGTACAGCGCGGGAATCTCGGTGAGGAAGGTCGTGTGGTAGTACGACAGCGCGTTCTCGATTTCGTCGCCCACGGTCAGGCGCGAGTCGCGCAGCATGCGCGTTTGCCAGAGCGAGGTCACGCGCGCGCGCAACAGGGCGTCGTTCTGCTCGCGCTCGCGATGCGTGAGCGGCTGGTCGCGTTCGGCGAGCAGCCGCGCAATGTCGTGCTGCGAATCGAGCGTGCTCTTGCGCTGCACTTCCGTGGGGTGCGCGGTGAGCACGGGCACGATCAGCGCGTCGTTGAAGAACTGCTGGAGCACCGGCGTGGCGGCGGCGCCCGCCTGCGCGAGACGCTCGAGCGAATGCGCGATGGTGCCCGCCTGCGGCGCCGAGCCCGCGAGGTCGTGGATGCGGCGGCGGCGGTTGCGATGGCGGTCCTCGGCGATGTTCGCGAGATGCGAGAAATAGCTGAACGCGCGCACGACGCTCACGGTCTGCTCGGGCGAGAGCGCGCGCAATTGCTTCTCCAGCGCGAGCGCGGCGGTGTTGTCCTCTTCGCGGCGAAAGCGCACGGCCGTCTGGCGGATCGTCTCCACCACGTCGAACACGGCGTCGCCTTCCTGTTCGCGCAGCACGTCGCCGAGCAGGCGCCCGAGGTAGCGGATGTCTTCGAACAGCGGCTGGTCCTTGTCGTCGCGCGCAGCGCGCGCGCGCGCGGCGGCTGCCGGCTTCCCAGCGGCTTGCGGCGCTTTGGCGGCTTTCCCGGCCTTGGCGACCTGGGTGGCTTTGGCCGCTTTCGTCGCTTTAGCGGCCTTCGTGGTCTTCGTCGCGTCTGCCGTTTTCGTGGCCTTCGCCGGTTGGGTCGAGGCTTTCACGGTTGTCGTCGCTTTGGCTTTTTTGGCCGGCGACGGAGCGGCCACTTCGGCGGCCGTGGAAGAGGCGTTTTGCGATGCGTTGTTGCGGCGCTCTGCGCGCGCCGATCCGGAAGACTTCACGATGTTTTCCTCAGGACTAGCCAGGAGACGGACAAGTTGATCGGGAACTGCCAACTGCATGGCCGCGGCGCGGGCCGCGGTCGGGGGTACGACGGTGCAGCCTGGGGCCTGTTTACGCTGATACCAAGCCCGGGCATGGATGGGCGCGCGGTCCTGCGCATGCCCGCACGCACCCGACGTGCGGCAGGCGGCTCAAGCGGCTCAGGCGGCTTGCGCGTCCATTATGAGACAGCGGGCGGACGGATCGGGTAGGGCCGGTTTTGCCGGGGAACGTTGGGGGGACGCTGGGGGACTTGAAGCCGCGCGCGGCTCGGGCTCGGGCGCGGCGCGCCGATCCGGGTCTCTTCCTTGCCACCGCACGCGCTCACCGAAGGGCTTCGTGGGCCCCATCGACGCCCACGGGGCAAGCCGAAAAAGGGGCGCGTGCTAACATTGCCTGTTATCCGATTCTGTTTTTCGAACCCGTCATTCGATGTGCTAGCCATGAATTCCGAGACGTTATCCGCGCCCATGCCCCGCACGCTTGTCATCGCTTCGCGGGAGAGCCGCCTCGCGATGTGGCAGGCCGAGCATGTGCAAGCTGCGCTGCACAAATTATATCCATCCTGCGACGTGAAAATCGTCGGAATGACGACCCGGGGCGATCAAATTCTCGACCGGACGCTTTCGAAAGTCGGTGGTAAGGGTCTGTTCGTCAAGGAGCTGGAGCAGGCGCTGGCCGAGGGGCGCGCCGATCTCGCCGTGCATTCGCTCAAGGACGTGCCGATGGAATTGCCCGCGGGCTTCGCGCTCACGGCCATCATGGAGCGCGAAGACCCGCGCGACGCCTTCGTCTCCAACGACTACGACTCGCTCGCGGCGCTGCCGCCGGGCAGCGTCGTGGGCACCTCCAGCCTGCGCCGCGAGTCGATGATCCGCGCGCGCTATCCGCATCTCGACGTGAAGCCGCTGCGCGGCAACCTCGACACGCGGCTTGGCAAGCTCGACCGCGGCGACTACGCGGCCATCATTCTCGCGGCGGCGGGGCTCAAGCGCCTGGGCCTCGGCGCGCGCATCCGCGCGCTGCTGGAGCCGGCGGACAGTCTGCCGGCAGCGGGGCAGGGTGCGCTCGGCATCGAGATTCGCGCCGACCGCGCCGACCTGGCCGCATGGCTCGCGCCGTTGCACGACGACGCCACCGCGAAGGCCGTGGAGGCCGAGCGCATGGTTTCGCGCGCGCTGGGCGGCAGCTGCTCGGTGCCGCTCGCCGCTTACGCGCAATGGCACGATGGCCGGCTCGCGCTGCGCGGCACGATCGCCACGCCCGACGCGAGCCGCGTGCTCGCCGCCGAGGGCGACGCCGCGCCGGCCACGGTCGAAGACGCCGTCGCGCTGGGCCGCCAGGTCGCGGACGCCTTGATCGCTCAGGGCGCGCTCGACATCGTGCGCGCGCTCTCGGAAGCCGCCGCCGACGAGGCGCGCGCGCCGAACGCGCCGCCCGCGGCCAGGCGCGGTGCGGGTGGTTCGGGTGGTTCGGGCGCCGGCGCGCCCGACGACGCGGGTACGCAATGACGGCCCGGTGGCAGCCGCGTGGCGGCGGCGTGAACGCTCCCGCGCAGCCCGACGAATGGAGCGGCCCCGCCGATCCCGGCATGGGGGCCGGCGGCGCGCAGGCGGGCCGCGCCGCCTCGGGTCGTGGTTCGCGCGCTGCCGGGCCGTTCGCCGTGGTCATTACCCGTCCGGCCGGTCAATCGCAGGCGCTCGCCGCGCAGCTCGAGGCGCGCGGTCTGCGTACGCTCGAATTCCCGCTCATCGTGATCGAGCCTGTCCGCGACGACGCGCCGTTGCGCGAGGCGCTCGGCGCGCTCGACCGCTATGCGCTGGTGGTGTTCGTCTCGCCCAACGCCGTCGACCGCGCGTTCGAGTGCTACGGCGCGATTTCGTCGATCTGGCCGCACGCGCTGCCCGTCGCCGTGGTGGGCCCCGCGAGCGTGGCCGCGCTCGCGCGCCATGGCGTCGCGGCGCCCGCGCATCGCGTGATCAGCCCGGCGGGCGCTGCCGACGAGGAACCGGCGCGCTTCGACTCCGAATCGCTCTACGCCGCGCTCGAAAAAACGCTTGGCGAGAACGCCTTCGCGGGCAAGCGCGTGCTGATCGTGCGCGGCGACGGCGGCCGCGAATGGCTCGCCGACCGCCTGCGCGAAGCGGGCGCCGAAGTCGAGGCCGTCGCGGCCTACCGCCGCGTCGTGCCCGAGCCGCCCATCGGCGCCTGGGAGACGGTGCACGCGCTGCTCGAAGGCGCGCCGCACGCCTGGCTCGTGACCAGCTCCGAAGGCGTGCGCAATCTCGACGAGCTCGCGCGCGAGCATCTCACGGCGGGCGAGCTCGTCGAGTTGCGTCACGCGCCGCTCGTGGCGCCTCATGCGCGTATCGGCGAGACGGCGCGCGGATTGGGTTTTGATAGGATTACGTTGTCCGGCGCGGGCGACGAGCGCATCGTTCAGACGCTGCTGGATCTTGCGTCCACCCTTTGCGCATCCTCGGTTTCTTCCGATGCATCTTCAGCCGCGCAACTTGCGGCTCAACCGGTTCAGAACACCCCGGCCTCGCCGCCGGCACAACCACGCATGACTGATTCGAACGATTCCAGCCAGGCGCCCAACCGGGGCGCCGCGTCTCAAGGGACGAGCGGCAGCCAGGGCGCCCAGCCGGCCGCCGCGAGCGCGCGCCCGGCATCGGCCGCTTCCTCTGCTTCCTCTTATTCGTCGGCGCAATACACGCAGCCAGCCAATGCACGGCGCGGCGGCGCGGGCACCGCGATCCTCTGGCTCGTCGTGGCGCTCGTCGCGGCGGGCGCGGGCGCGGGCGGCTATGCGCTCAACCGCAAGCTCGACCGCGTGGACGCGGCGCTCGTGCAGCGCCAGCAGGCCGCCGACCAGCAAAGCGCCGCGCTGCGCGCGCGCACCGACGAGGCGCTCGCGAGCGCACAGCAGGTCGACAAGCAGATGTCGCTGCTCGAAGGCAAGATCGCCGACGCGCAGACCTCGCAGCAGGCGCTCGCGCAGCAATACGCCGATCTCGCGAAGAACCGCGACGACTGGACGCTCGCCGAAGTCGGCCAGATGCTCTCGAGCGCGAGCGAGCAGCTCCAGCTCACGGGCAACACGCAGCTCGCGCTGTTCGCGCTGCAAAGCGCGGACACGCGTCTCGCCGCCTCGGACAGCCCGCAGGCGCTCGCCGTGCGCAAGGCCATCGCGCAGGACGTCGACAAGCTCAAGGCCGCGCCGTCCACGGACCTCGCGGGCCTCGCGATCAAGCTCGATACGGCGCTTGCCGCCGTCGACACGCTGCCGCTCGCGGGCGAGGCGATCGTCGCGCATACGAAGCCCGAGGCCGCCGAGCCCATGGACGTCGCGAAAACCGCCGCCGCCACCGGCGAGCCGCGCTGGAAGGCGTGGCTCGACACCTTCGTCGCCGGCATCGGCAAGCAGATCACGAGCCTCGTGCAGGTGCGCCGCATCGACAACGCCGACGCCATGCTGGTCTCGCCCGACCAGGGCTACTTCGTGCGCGAGAACCTGAAGCTGCGCATTTTGTCGGCGCGCCTTTCGCTGCTCTCGCGCAACGAGCCCACGCTCAAGTCCGACCTCGCCGCCGCGGATACGGCGCTCGCGCGCTACTTCGACAGTTCGTCGAAGCAAACACAGAACGTGCGCGACCTCATCGAGCAGGTGGACGCGGGCTCGGGCGCGGTCACGCTGCCCACGCTCGACACGACCTTGAAGGCGCTCCAGCAATACCGGAGCCGGGGGTAAGACATGGCAATCCGTGGACTTATCTGGCTCGCGCTGCTCTTCGCGGTCGCTGTCGCGCTCGCCACCGTGGGCCGCTTCGACGCGGGGCAGGTGCTGCTCGTCTATCCGCCGTATCGCGTGGACGTCTCGCTCAACCTGTTCGTGGTGGGCATCGTGGTGGCGTTCCTGCTGCTCTACGCGATCCTGCGCTTCGCGCGCAACCTCGTGACGATGCCGCGCCGCGTCGGCGCCTATCGTGCGCGCATGCGTACGGAGAAGGCGAACTCGGCGCTGCGCGACGCCGTGGGCAATCTGTACGCGGGCCGTTTCTCGCGGGCCGAAAAGGCCGCGCGCGATTCGCTCGTCGACGAGAAGAACAGGGGCGCAGCGGGCCTGATCGCCGCGAACGCCGCGCATCGTCTGCACGAGTACGCGCGCCGCGACGACTGGCTCACGCAGGTGGACGACCCCGACCTCCAGGAAGCGCGTCTGATGGCCACTGCCGACATGCGCGCCGACGGCCGCGACGCCGACGGCGCGCTCGCGGCGCTCACGGAAATGCGCTCGCAGGGCGGCCGCCGCATTCACGCGCAGCAGATCGCGCTGCGCGCGCAGCAGCAGCTCAAGAACTGGAGCGAAGTGCTCAAGCTCGTGAAGACGCTGGAAAAGCGCGAGGCGCTGCATCCGGCCGTGGCGGTGCGCCTGCGTCAGCTCGCGGCGGAGAACCTGTTGCGCGACCGTCGGCATAACGCGGACGCCTTGCTCGAGCTCTGGCACGCGCTCACGCCCATCGAGCGTCATTCGCCGCGTCTTGCCGACTGCGCCGCCGAACTGCTGATCGCGCTCGACCGCCCGAACGAGGCGCGCAAGATCGTCGAAGAAGCGCTTGCGCAGAACTGGGACGCGCGCCTGTTGCGCCGCTATCCCGATACGGCTGGCAACGACGCGCTGCCGCTCATCCAGAAGGCCGAGGCATGGCGCAAGGAGCGTCCCGAAGACGGCGACCTCCTGTTCGCGCTGGGCCGCCTGTGCCTGAAGCAACAGCTCTGGGGCAAGGCGCAGTCGTTCCTCGAGGCGGCGCTCAAGTCCGCCGACGCGAACGAGAACGAGCCGCTCAAGATCCGCACGCATCGCGCGCTCGCGCGCCTGCACGAGCAGCTAGGCGATGCCGAAAAGGCCGCCACGCATTATCGCGAGAGCGCGCTGGCGATGAACGTCGTTTAAGCGCGATCGCGCATCGCTTCGTTTCGTATTGCGACGCCAAACGGCCGCTTTCGAGCGGCCGTTCGCTTGTGCGCGTGGGGTTCCGCCGGCGAGGCGCTAGCGGTTCACCAGCGCCTTGGGCGCGCACAGCGCGAGCAGGCCGCCGAGGATCATGAAGGCCGCGAGCATGTACATGCCCGAGTCGTTCGCCGCCGTAACCTGCTTGAGCCAGCCCACCGCATAGGGGCCCAGGAACCCCGCGAGATTGCCGATCGAGTTGATGAGCGCGATGCCCGCCGCCGCGCCGGTGCCCGCGAGCCAGGCCGTGGGCAGGCTCCAGAACAACGGCAGCGTGGTGAGAATGCCGACGGTGGCGATCGTGAGCGCCGTCATCGCGAGCGTGGTGTTGTGCGCCCACGCGACCGAGAGCACGAGGCCGAGCGCGCCGATCGCGGCGGGGATCGCGATGTGCCAGCGGCGCTCGCGCAGGCGGTCGGCGCTCTTTGCGGCGAGCACCATGCCGACCACCGCCGCCGCGAACGGAATCGCCGCCAGCAGACCGATCATGAGCGGGTCCTTCACGCCCGTCGCCTTGATGATGGTGGGCAGCCAGAAGCTCACGCCGTAGAGGCCCATCACGAAGGAGAAGTAGGTGAAGCTCATCGCGAGCACGCGCGGGCTCGTGAGCACTCTGGCAAGCGGGAGGTCTTCCTTGGTGGCGTCCTCGGCGGCGATGTTGCGTTCGAGCAGCGCGCGCTCTTCCTCGCTGAGCCACTTCGCGCGGCCAATGCGGTCGTCCAGCACGAAGAACACCAGCACGCCGACGATCACCGAAGGCAGCCCCTCGAGCAGGAACAGCCACTGCCAGCCCTGCCAGCCGTTGGCGCCGTCGAAGGACTTGAGGATCCAGCCCGAGAGCGGCCCGCCGATCACGCCCGACAGCGCGATGGCCGTCATGAACCAGGTGGTCATGCGGCCGCGCCGGTGCGCCGGATACCAGTACGTGAGATAGAGGATGATGCCCGGGAAGAAGCCGGCCTCGCACAGGCCGAGCAGGAAGCGCATCACGTAGAACATGGTGGGCGTGGTCACGAACATCGTGAGGATGGAGACGAGCCCCCACGTGACCATGATGCGCGCGATCCACACGCGCGCCCCCACGCGATGCAGGATCACATTGCTTGGCACTTCGAACAGAAAATAGCCAATGAAGAAAATGCCTGCGCCAAAGCCGTAAACGGCGTCCGAGAGATTGAGCGCCGTGCTCATTTGCAGCTTGGCGAAGCCCACGTTCACGCGGTCCAGATAGGCGACCACATAGCAGAGCATCAGAAGCGGGATGAGGCGCCACGCGACTTTGCGGTAGGTGGCTTCTTCGAAGGCGGAGGGCGGCGCGCCCGCGCCCGCATGCGGCAGATGATTTGCTGGACTGGCCATGGTGTCTCCATAGACATGGATCGTCGTGCTTGTAGTATTTCCGCCCTGTTATGGCGAGTATGCGACGCTAAAGCACGACTATTCTATACGGGCCGCCGCGCCGCGACAGCCCGTAAAAGTCGGGGAAAACACTGATCAGTCAAGCACTTAGTGGCGTGCTTAAGGCGCGGTCGAGGCGCATCGGGGACCGTCGTGACGCGCAATATGTTGACTATACGCAGCGCCCGCCGTCCACTTCGATGCAGGTGCCGGTGATGAACGCGGCTTCGTCGGAGGCCAGATAGAGGCACGCGTTCGCGACGTCCTGCGGTGTGGAGAAGCGCCCGAGCGGGATGCCCGCGATGAAGCGCTGGCGGTTTTCGGGCGTATCGGGCACGCCCATGAATTCGGCGGTCAGGCCCGTGTCGCCGATCACCGGATTCACGCAGTTCACGCGAATCTGGTCGGGGCCGAGCTCGGCGGCGAGCGCCTTGCTCGCCACGATCATCGCGCCCTTGCTGCCGTTGTACCAGACGAGCCCCGGGCGCGGCCGGATGCCCGCCGTCGAGGCGATATTGACGAACGCGCCGCCGCCATGCTCGCGAAAGTGCGGCACGAACGCCCGCACGCTCCAGTAGAGGCCCTTCACGTTGACGGCGTAGACGCGGTCGAACTCGGCTTCGCTCACTTCGAGCACGGGCTTGTTGCGATGCGTGGTGCCCGCGTTGTTGACGACGATCTGCACGCTGCCGAAGTCCGCGACGGCGGCTTCGCGCAGCGCATGCCAGTCGGCTTCGCGCGTGATGTCGCCTTGCACCGCGATGGCCTTGCCGCCCGCGAGCGCGATCTCGCTCGCCACGCGCTGCGCGGCCTCGCCGTTCAGGTCGTTGACGACGACGTTCGCGCCTTCGCGCGCGTAAGTCTTCGCGATGCCTTCCCCGAAGCCCGAGCCGGCGCCCGTCACGACAGCCGTCTTGCCTTTGAGTCGCATGGTGTCTCCGTATGGTCGTGTGCTGGTGTATCGATGAGGGTCGTGCAAATTCGTGCAAATTCATGCAAGCGCGCGGCGAAGCGCTAGCCGTGGCGCAGCGCAATGGTCTTGAGCACCGTGAAGCCGTAGAGCGCCTCGAAGCCTTTTTCGCGTCCGTAGCCGGACAGGCGGGTGCCGCCGAACGGCAGTTCGACGCCGCCGCCCGCACCGTAGTTGTTCACGAACACCTGTCCCGCGCGCACGCGCCGCGCCATGCGCATCTGGCGCGCGCCGTCGCGCGTCCACACCCCGGCCACGAGCCCGTAGGGCGTGCCGTTGGCGAGCGCGATGGCCTGGTTTTCGTCGTCGAAGGGCATCGCCGCGAGCACCGGGCCGAACACTTCCTCCTGCGCGAGCCGGCTTTGCGGCGGCACGTCGCGCAGGAGCGCCGGGACCTCGTAGAAGCCGCCGGCGGGCGCGTCGGCGTCTAGCTTGCCGCGCGCCGCGGTGGCGATGCCGTCGCGCTGCGCTTCGTCGAGAAAATCGCGCACGCGCCGGCGCTGCTTTTCGCTGATGAGCGGCCCGCAGTCGGGATCGGCGCTCGCAGGCCCCACGCGCAACGCCTCGAACGCCGCCGCGAGCCGCTCGAGCAGCGGCTCGTAGGCGGCGCGCTCGATCAGCACGCGGCTGCCCGCCGAGCACGTCTGTCCCGCGTTCTGCACGATGGCGGCGACGAGCACGGGCAGCGCGGCGTCGAAATCGGCATCGGCGAAGACGATTTGCGGCGACTTCCCGCCCAGCTCCAGCGTGACGGGTACGTGATTGCCGGCGGCCGTCTGCGCGACGAGCTTGCCCGTTTGCGGCGAGCCCGTGAACGAGATGTGGTCGATGCCCGGATGCGCGGAAAGCGCCGCGCCCGCCTCGTGACCGAGGCCCGTGACGATGTTCAGCGCCCCGGCGGGCAAGCCGGCTTCGCGCGCGAGCGCCGCGACTTCGAGCAGCGAGACGCAGGCGTCCTCGGCGGGCTTCACGACGCAGGCGTTGCCCGCCGCCAGCGCCGCGCCCACGCTGCGCCCGAAGATCTGCATCGGGTAGTTCCACGGCACGATATGGCCCGTCACGCCGTGGGGCTCGCGCACGGTGAGCACCGTGTAGCCCGCCTGGTAGGGCAGGGTCTCGCCGTGCAGCTTGTCGGCGGCGCCGGCGTAGAACTCGAAGTAGCGCGCGAGCGCGGCGGCGTCGGCGCGCGCCTGCTTGAGCGGCTTGCCGGTATCGCGGGCTTCGAGTTGCGCGAGGGCTTCCTGATGCTGGGCCACGAGCGCCGAAAGCCTGAACAGCGAGCGTCCGCGCTCGGCGGCGCTCAATGCGCCCCAGGCGCCTTCGTAAGCGCTGCGCGCGGCCGTGACGGCGGCGTCGATGTCGGTCGCGTTGCCGCGCGCGAGCTGCGCGAACGGCTGGCCGGTGGAGGGATCGATGGCGGCGAGGGTTTCGCCGCTGGCGGGCGAGCGCCACTCGCCGCCGATGAAATGCTTCGCTTCTTCCATGCATGCGCCTCGTAAATGGGTGAAAGCCGGGGTGAAAACCGGGGTGAAACGAGGGAAGGGAAAGGCAAAACGGGAGACCTCGCCGCGCGGGGTTCGCGCGATGTGTCGCGCGAGCTGGCCGCACCGGCCGGATCATTATCGCGCCAATCGCGGCGCTCGCGCGCGCGAATTCAGCGGACGCTTCATCCGCGTGCGGGAAAGCCCCAGGCCGAAGCGCCGGGCGGCGCGGCCGATTGGCTATAATGAGCGCCAACCTCCGACGTCCGGTTTCGCGCCGGAGCGCCGTGCGCGCAGTCTGGTTTGGTCTGGTCTCGTCGTTGAGCCGGATCCGCGCCGCACGTCGCGCCCCGCGCACGCAACCGTCGCTTTTTTCTCCCTTCTCAACAGAGAGCGCTCATGAGCTTCGCAAATGTCCCCGCCGGCAAGGATCTGCCGCAAGACTTCAACGTGATCATCGAGATTCCGGCGCAAAGCGATCCGGTCAAGTACGAAGCCGACAAAGAAATGGGCCTGCTCGTCGTCGACCGCTTCGTCGGTACGGGCATGCGCTATCCGGTGAACTACGGTTTCATTCCGCAGACGCTGTCGGGTGACGGCGACCCCGTCGACGTGCTCGTGATCACGCCGTTCCCGCTGCTGGCCGGCTCCGTCGTGCGCGCGCGCGCGCTCGGCATGCTGCAGATGACCGACGAATCGGGCGTCGACGCCAAGCTGGTCGCCGTGCCGCACGACAAGGTGTGCCCGATGACGGCCAACATCAAGTCGCTCGACGACGTGCCCGAGTACCTGAAGGACCAGATCAAGCACTTCTTCGAGAACTACAAGGCGCTCGAAAAGGGCAAGTGGGTGAAGGTCGAAGGCTGGGTCGGCATCGAAGCCGCCCACAAGGAAATCACCGACGGCGTCGCGAACTTCAAGAAGTAAAAGTAAGCGAGACCGATCGGCAAAGGCGCTCCGCAAGGGGCGCTTTTTTTTCGTCCGCGCGTTCTCAAACTCTCAAACGGGGGCTTCGGCTTCCGGCTCCGCGCTTTCCGGGGGCGGCGGCAGCACCGATTCGAGCGTGCGCGCGCCCGCCGCGAGCGCGCGTTTTTCGCGTGGGGTGAGGCGCTTGACCCGGTATTCGGCGCGCAGGGCGCTCGCGCGGTCGGCGAGTTCGAATTGCGCGAGCACCCGCACCGGCTTGCGCGAGCGCGTGTAGCGCGCGCCCGTGCCGTTCGCATGCTGGGCGAAGCGCGCTTCGACGTCGACGGCGATGCCCGTGTAGACGCTGCCGTCGGCGCATTCGAGCAGGTAGAGGAACCACGGCATGTTTCGGGACGCGATGATCGTTTGAGCGATGGTAGGGGATGGTGGATGACGCCGGACTCAGCCGCGAAACGGATTGTGCTCGTTCAGCTCATGAACGTAGGCATGAATCTGGTTCGTCTCGCTTCGCAGAAAGTGGGCGACGGCGTCGGCGAACGCGGGATGCGCGAGCCAGTGCGCCGAGCGCGTGACGGTGGGCATGAAGCCGCGCGCCATCTTGTGCTCGCCTTGCGCGCCGCCTTCGAACACGGCGAGCTTTTCCTCGATGCAGAATTCGAGCGGTTGATAGTACGCGGTCTCGAAGTGCAGGCAGGGCACGTGCTCGAGCGCGCCCCAGTAGCGGCCATAGAGCGTGCCGCCGCTGCCATTGCCGTCGCGCTGATAGACGACGAGCGAGCTCGCGATCGGCTTGCCCCCGTATTCGGCGATCACGAGCATCAGGTTCTCGGGCATCGTTTCGCCGATCGCGCGAAAGAAGTCGAGATTCAGATACGGCGACGAAAAGTGCTCGCGGTATGTCTGCCGGTAGCAGCGGCTGAAGAAGCGCCAGTGCTCGTCGCGGATGTCCGCGCCGCGAATGCGCCGGTGCGTCACGCCCGCGTCGCGCACCTTGCGGCGTTCGGCGCGAATGTTCTTGCGCTTCTTCTGTTCGAGCGTCGAGAGAAAGTCGTCGAAGTCGCGGTAGCCGTCGTTGAGCCAGTGAAACTGCACGCCTTCGCGCTGCATCATGCCGAGGTCGGTGAGCATCGTCGCGTCCTCGGCGGTGGGAAAGAGCACGTGCAGCGACGAGACGTCGGCCTGCTCGGCGAACGCGATCAGCGTGGCGGCCAGATGGCGGCGCGCGGTCTCGTCGGCGGCGATGAGGCGCGTGCCTTGCACGGGCGTGAAGGGCACCGCGCACAGCAGCTTCGGGTAGTACTCGAGGCCGTTGCGCTTGTACGCGTCGGCCCAGGCCCAGTCGAACACGTATTCGCCGTACGAGTGGCCCTTCAGGTAGACGGGGGCCGCGGCGACGAGCTGCCCCGTGTGCGAGTCCGTGAGCGTGACGAACTGCGGTGCCCAGCCCGCATCGGGCGTGGCGCAGCGCGCGGCGTCGAGCGCCGCGAGGAATTCGTGACGCAAAAAGGGCGTCGGCTGCGTCTGGCGCGCGAGCAGCGCGTTCCACTGCGCGGCGTCGACCTCGGCCGGTGAGCCGAGAATGCCCGTGCGATAATCGAAACGTTCCTTATTCAACTTGCGTGCCCGTTGTGGCTTTGCCTCGTCTGGCGGCGCCGGCGTGGGTTCGCGGCGCCGCGGCAAACGGTCATGGTAAAGCAAACCACCCGAACGGGTGCGGGTCCGAACGTCCGAACTCCGAACGTGCGGACGGCCCGGGCACCCGCAGGCCTGACCGCCCCCAGGGCTATCGCTTATCGGTTATCCAAATGAAAGAGCGCTTCTTCAATCTCTACTCGCACGGCTTTGCGCGCGTGGCTGTGGGCGTGCCGCGCTGCCGCGTGGCCGATCCGGCCTTCAATGCCGAACAGACGCTTGCGCTCGCGCGCGAGGCCGCGGCCGGCGGCGCGGCGCTGATCGCGTTTCCCGAGCTGGGCCTCTCCGCCTATAGCTGCGACGACCTGTTTCACCAGCAGGCGCTGCTCGATGCCTGCGAGCGTGCGCTCGCGCAGATCGTCGCGGCCTCGGCGACGTTGCCGCTCGCCATGATCGTCGGGCTGCCGGTGCGCGTCGGGCATGCGCTCTTCAACTGCGCGGCGGTGGTGGCGGGCGGGCGCGTCGCCGGCGTCGTGCCGAAGAGCTATCTGCCGAACTACGGCGAGTTCTACGAGCCGCGTCAGTTCAGCGCCGCCGATTGCGCGAGCGCCGATACGGTGCGCCTCGCCGGCCAGGACGTGCCGTTCGGCGCGGCGCTCCTGTTCGACGCGGCGCAGATCCCGGGCCTGCGCTTTCACGTGGAGATCTGCGAGGACGTCTGGGTGCCGATTCCGCCGTCGTCGTTCGCGGCGCTCGCGGGCGCTTCGGTGCTCGTCAATCTTTCCGCATCGAACGTGGTGGTGGGCAAGGCGGGGTACCGGCATCAACTGGTCTCGCAGCAGTCGGCGCGGTGTCTCGCCGCGTATCTCTACACCTCGGCGGGGCAGGGCGAATCGACCACCGATATGGCGTGGGACGGCCAGGCGCTCGTCTACGAAAACGGCGAGCTGCTCGCGCAGTCCGAACGCTTTCTGGGCGATTCGCACCTGATCTATGCCGACGTCGATCTCGACCGGCTTGCGCAGGAGCGCATCCGCCAGACCACCTTCGGCGATTCGGTGCGCCGCCATGCCGACGATGTCGCGAAGTTCCGCGTGATTCGTTGCGAGCTGGCGGGCGCATCGGTGGGGGCGTCGGCGGGCAAGGGCGCCTGGGAGCAGGAGACGCTGGCGCTTTCACGCCGCGTCGAGCGCTTCCCTTACGTGCCGGCCGATCCGAAGCGCCGCGACGAGCGCTGCAACGAGGTCTACAACATCCAGGTGCAGGCGCTCGTGCAGCGGCTCTCGCAGGCCGGCATCAAGAAGGTGGTGATCGGCGTGTCGGGCGGGCTCGACTCCACGCACGCGCTGCTCGTGTGCGCGAAGGCGATGGACCGCCTCGGGCTGCCGCGCGCCAATATCCTCGCGTACACCATGCCCGGTTTCGCGACGAGCGAGCGCACGCTGCGCCAGGCGCGCGAACTCATGACGCTCGTCGGCTGCACGGCGCGCGAAATCGACATTCGCCAGAGCTGCATGCAGATGCTCGAAGACCTGGGCCATCCGTATTCGGCGGGCAAGGAAAGCTACGACATCACCTTCGAGAACGTGCAGGCGGGCGAGCGCACGAACCACCTGTTCCGTCTCGCCAATTTCAATCACGCGATCGTGATCGGCACGGGCGATCTTTCCGAGCTGGCGCTCGGCTGGTGCACCTACGGCGTGGGCGATCACATGTCGCACTACAACGTGAACGCGAGCGTGCCCAAGACGCTCATCACGCACCTCGTGCGCTGGGTCGCGGAGACGGGGCAGATCGGCCAGAATGGGGAAAGCGGGCGCGATGTGCTCGAAGCGATTCTCGCCACCGACATCAGCCCCGAGTTGATCCCCGGCAAGTCCGACGGCGCGCCCGAGCAGAAGACCGAAAGCACGATCGGCCCGTACGAGCTGCAGGACTTCAACCTCTACTACACGCTGCGCTTCGGCTTTGCGCCTTCGAAAGTCGCGTTCCTCGCGCGCCATGCATGGCGCGACCGCGAGACCGGTGCTTGGCCCGAGAACGCGAAGGTCGCGCGCAATGAGTACGATCTCGCGGCCATCAAGCGGAATCTGCGCATCTTCCTCGACCGCTTCTTCCGCACGAGCCAGTTCAAGCGTACCTGCATTCCAAACGCGCCGAAGGTGGGTTCGGGCGGCTCGCTCTCGCCGCGCGGCGACTGGCGCGCGCCGAGCGATTCGGAGTCGGCCGTGTGGCTCGCGGATCTCGAGCGCGTGCCCGATGCGGAGCGCGCGAGCGCGCCGCCGCCTGCCGTCGCATCTTGAAAAGGGTGCGCGCAGCGTAGAATCGTTGCCTATTCGTCGAATTTCCGGCCGACGCCCGATCGGCCGACACACCATAGATAACCCGCAGATCAACTGAGTCAGACGAGGATCGCCATGAAACGCATCACAGCCGTCATCAAACCGTTCAAGCTCGACGAAGTGCGCGAGGCGCTCGCCGAAGTGGGCCTCACGGGCCTCACCGTGACCGAAGTGAAGGGCTTCGGCCGCCAGAAAGGTCACACGGAGCTCTATCGCGGCGCCGAGTATGTGGTGGACTTCCTGCCCAAGGTGAAGATCGAGGTGGTGGTCGCCAACGACCAGACCGACCAGGTGATCGACGCGATCATCGGCGCGGCCCGCACGGGCAAGATCGGCGACGGCAAGATTTTCGTCACCGATGTCGAGCGCGTGATCCGCATCCGCACCGGCGAGGAGAACGAAGCAGCCGTCTGAGCTTTGCAGGGAGGCGGCGCCGCTCGCGCGGTGCGTCTCCACCAATAAAAAACGGTGCGATACCCGTTTGGGATACCGCACCGATACGCGCCTCTCGCAGCAGCGTGAAAACTTCGATGTAGCTGTTCTGTCTACACTCGTCGCAGCTTAGAACGAGTGCTGGATGCCTGCGTACACGCCGGTCTGGCTGTGGCCCGGCAGCGGGTTGCCCGTGTCGGCGCCCAGGCCCGGGTTGTTCGCGTTCAGACCGAAGTTGGCCGACTTGCTGTTCTGCACCGTTGCGACCTGGAAGTCGAGCAGCGTGCGCTTGGACAGGTTGTACGAGCCGCCGAGCGTGTAGAGCGTGGCATTGCCGCCGCCGTTGTTCGCGTTGACGTGGTAGACCGCCGCGATCAGCGCCGCTGCCGGCGTGGCTTGCCACGTGATGCCGCCCCACTCGTGATCGAGCGTGGTCGGCTGGCCGGCGATCGTGAATGCGCCGTTCATGCCCGACGTGCGGATGGCTTGATAACCGCCCTGGACCTTGAACGGACCCAGGAACACGTTCGCCATGACCGTGTATTCACGCGAAGCGGTGAACGGGCCGCCGGTTTGGCCGGTCGAGGTGTCCACCACGGTCGGGTCGCCGTTGAGCTGGCCGTTGGTCGGGTTGCGGATTTCGTCGTACAGGCCGCGGATCTGGAACAGCGAGTTCGTGTAGGTCAGTTGCAGGCCGTCTTCACGACCCTGGGTGGTCGAGCCGTTGCCGTTCCAGCTCGTGGCGTTCGAGAAGGAGTACTGGCCGTAGACGTCGAAGCCGTAGAACTTCGGCGACTGGTACGAAATGTTGTTGCTCGATTGCGGCCAGTTGCGGCCACGAACCATCGACGCCGACGACCAGTTCGACTGGCCGAACGGATCGAAGTCCCAAATGCCGTTCGCGATGAACAGTTCGCGGCCCATCAGCAGCGTACCGTAGTTGTCGTTGGCCATGCCGACCGTTGCCCAGCGATTGAAGAGACCGCCGTTGCCCGGGCCGTCACCGGTTGCCGTGCTGAAGCTGCCTTCCAACTGGAACAGCGCCTTGTTGCCGCCGCCGAGGTCTTCGACGCCCTTCAAGCCCCAGAGGCTCGTGCCCCAGTAGCCGCTTTCGAGCTGAACCTGGCTGGAACCGTGGGTGGCGCGGCCCAGCGCGTCGCTGCCGGCGCCGACGCCGTTCATGTACGCAATACCCGCGTCCAAACGGCCGTATAGGGTCACGCTGCTTTGCGCATGCGCGACCACGCCAGCCGACATCAACGCTGCGGCGAGCAAAGCTTTCTTCATCTTCTCCTCCATACCCTGTCAAAGAGTCAACCTAAGTACTGCGAAAGACGTCCGCGCGCCTGCGGGTGCTGCGGACAGAAATTGTCGCGTAGGGAGCGTGACCCGAGGATCGGCGTACGGAAACGATGCGAGCAGGACAACCTGTTCGAGTCGTCTTGCAGATCCCCTGGTTGACTGGCATCTCCCGTTCTTATTTGAAGTGAAACTACTTTTAATGAACTTTGTTTTGCTACTTTGGTTACTAATTTAGCAAAAAAGACCGACGGTGGCGACCGAAATCGCTTGTGGGGGGCGGGGTGTCGTCAAATTGCCATACGTGCTTCCTGGATGGTGGTCAGCACGATCTGAAAAGTATGCCTAAAGCCTTGTAGGACAAGGCACACACGTCTACTGGCAAGGGATCTTCAGGATTGCCACTATTGACGCGAAATATCGTCAGGAGTAGGGCGAAATACGCGGATTTGACGCGCAAACAGGGCTATCGAACCGGGCTGCGAAGGCCAAAAGAAAAGGCGCTGAAAGCGCCTTGAAATACTACTTTTACTACATCGAAGGGATCGCATGTAGTCGACTACATGCGCGTTCCGCTTACTTGAGGCTGCCCGAGAGAAATTGCCGCAGGCGCTCGCTCTTCGGGCTGGCGAAGACCTCGGTCGGTACGCCTTCCTCTTCCACGCGGCCCTGATGCAGGAACATCACGTGGTTCGAGACGTTGCGCGCGAAACCCATTTCGTGCGTGACGACGATCATCGTGCGGCCTTCCTCGGCGAGCTTTTGCATCACTTTGAGCACTTCGCCCACGAGCTCGGGGTCGAGCGCCGAGGTGGGCTCGTCGAACAGCATCACGTCGGGGTTCATCGCGAGTGCGCGCGCAATGGCCACGCGCTGCTGCTGGCCGCCCGAGAGATGCGAGGGATATTGCTTCTCCACGCGCGGCGCGAGGCCCACCTTCTCCAGATAAGTGCGCGCGCGCTCTTCGGCTTCCTTGCGCGAGAGGCCGAGCACGTGCACGGGCGCTTCGATCACGTTTTCGAGCACATCCATGTGCGACCACAGATTGAAGTGCTGGAACACCATCGCGAGCTTGGTGCGTACGCGCTGCAGTTGTTTCAGGTCGGCCGCGTGCAGCGCGCCGGTGCGTTTGTCGGCGCGGGTCGCCACTTCCTCGCCGTCGACGACGATGCGCCCCGAGTTGGGCTGCTCGAGGAAGTTAATGCAACGCAGCATGGTGCTCTTGCCCGAGCCGGAAGAGCCGATCACGCTGATTACGTCGCCGGCGTTCGCCTTGAGCGAGACGCCTTTCAGGACTTCATTGTCGCCGTACTTCTTGTGGAGCGAGTCGACGAAAAGTTTCTGCTTCTGGGAATTCATCAAATACCTCGGTGCGGGCTCACTTACCTTGAGGCCGCAGATACGCGAGCCAGCGGCGCTCGGCCTGGCGGAACAGCCACACGAGCGTGAAAGAAATGATCAGGTACAGCAGCGCGGCGATGCCGAAGGCGCCGAACGACTGGTAGGTCGCCGAGTTCACGTCGCGCGCGATCTTCAGGATGTCGGGCACGGTGGCCGTGAACGCCACGGTCGTCGCGTGCAGCATCAGGATGACTTCGTTGCTGTAGTAGGGGAGCGCCCGGCGCAGCGCCGAAGGCAGGATCACGCGGCGATACAGCGTGAACGGCGACATGCCGTAGGCGCGCGCCGCTTCGATCTCGCCGTAGGGCGTCGCCTTGATGGCGCCCGCGAAGATCTCGGTGGTGTACGCGCAGGTGTTGAGCGTGAACGAGAGCAGCGTGCAGTTCATGCCGCTTCTGAAGAATGCGCTCGTGAGCTCGTGGTTGCGGATGATGTCGAGGCTGTAGAGGCCCGTATAGCAGAGCAGCAACTGCACGTAGAGCGGCGTGCCGCGAAACACGTACGTATAGAGCCACACGAGCCTGGAAAGCCACTTCCGTTTCGAGACGCGGGCGACGGCGAGCGGCACCGAGAGGCAGAAGCCGAGGCCGATCGAGATCACGAGCAGCCACGCCGTGATGGCGACGCCGGTGAAATGATAGCCGTCGGTGTAGAGGTAGTTGCGCCAGTATTGCTGGATCAGTTGGACGAAATCTTGCATGGTCTTGGCCTCGCGCGTTTCAGAGATCCGCTTTGCGCACGCCCGTGGAGTAGCGCTTGTCGAGATACATCAGCACGAAGTTCGAGACGGTCGTGATGACGAGGTAGATCGCGCCTGCGAGCAGGGTGAAGAAGAAGAAACGCAGCGTGCCCTTGCCGGCGTCCTGGCTTGCCTTCACGACATCGGCGAGGCCGATGATCGAGACGAGCGCCGTGGACTTCACGAGCACCTGCCAGTTGTTGCCGATGCCGGGCAGGGCGAAGCGCATCATCTGCGGGAACATGATGCGGGTGAACACCTGCCAGTTGGTCATGCCGTAGGCGTGGCCCGCTTCGAGCTGGCCGCGCGGCACCGCGAGAAATGCGCCACGGAAGGTTTCGGTGAAGTACGCGCCGTAGATGAAGCCCAGCACGATCACGCCCGCGAGGAACGGGTCGATGTCGATCTGGTCCCAGCCGATCCAGTCGGTGAACATGTTCAGCCAGATCTGCAGGCTATAGAAGAGCAGCAGCATCAGCACGAGATCGGGCACGCCGCGAATGAGCGTGGTGTAGGCCGTGCCTGCGCCATGGACGACGCGGTTTTTCGAGAGCTTCGCCCCTGCGCCGATCAGCCCGAGCACGAACGAAAGCACGAGCGAAAGCACCGAGAGCTTGACGGTCTGCCAGGTGCCGGCGAGGATCAGCGGGCCGTAGCCTTGAAGAAACATAGGTGAGTCCTCGACGGGGCGGTCCACCGCTGGAAGGCGCCCCGAGAAAGACGCGGCAGAGTCTGCCGCGATTCAAGTCCGATCATGCGCGGCCGATGTGGCCGGCCGCGTGCTTCGTGACGGCGGCGCCGGCAGGCGCCGCGTGTCTCCGTCTGCTGGTTTTACTTGTCCGTATAAATATCGAAGTCGAAGTACTGCTTCGCGATGCGCTCGAACGTGCCGTCCTTGTGGATCGAGGCGAGCGCCGCATTGAATTTCGCCTTCAGGTCGGTGTCTTCCTTGCGCAGGCCGATCGCGGTGCCGTCGCCGATCGTCGCCGGATCTTCCACCGCCGGACCCGCCCACGCGAAACCCTTGCCGCGCGGCGTCTTCAGAAAGCCGACGTCGGCCTGGACTTCGTCCTGGAGCGTCGCGTCGAGGCGCCCCGACATCAGATCCTGATACACCTGATCCTGATTCTGATACGACACGACGTTCACGCCTTTGCCCGCCCAGTGCGCCTTCGCATAGGCCTCCTGGGTCGAGCCTTGTTCGACCCCCACGTTCTTGCCCTTGAGCGAGGCCACCGTGGGCAACAGCGGCGAGCCCGCCTTCGCGAGCATGCGCGCGGGGGCGTCGAACATCTTGTCGGAGTAATCGATCTGCTGACGGCGCTGGTCGGTGACGGACAGCGACGAGACGATCGCGTCGAACTTGCGGGCCTTGAGCGCGGGAATGATGCCGTCGAGGTCGCTTTCGACCCAGACGCACTTGACGTTCATGCGCGCGCACAGGGCTTTGGTCAGGTCGACGTCGAAACCGACGATCTGGCCGCTGGCATTCCTGGACTCGAACGGCGGATAGCTTGCATCGACGCCGATACGCACGGTCTTCCAATCCCTGGCCGCGGCGCTGCCTGCCAAAAGGGCGAGCGCGATGCACACTGCTAACTTCTTCATCATTCTCCTGTCGACCGGAGTCTGCGCTCGAGCGCGCTCGCGACTCTGGTCCCATGCAAAGCTGATACGGGCGCGGCGCCGGGTGGGTGCCGCGTAGCGTGGGTGCCGGGTCGGCACGGTTCGACGTCTACCTTGGGGCCTGCCCGAGGACCACTCGAGAACGGGACGGCAACCTTCTCTCGCGCGGACCGGCTCTTGGCCGGGCGTCGTCATTCTAGGCGATCAAAAATACGGGTCGGACGCATACGGCGTCCGCGGCTTGCGCGTGACAGCCGCGGGTGCGCCTGGCGGGCCGCACCTGACCGGCCGTACCGAAAAGCGCGGTATTTTACCCGAAGCGGAGGGCGGCGCGGTCGGCCGCTTCCTCGCGTGTGGCTTCAGTCTGACAGACTGAGGACGGAGCGCATGATGATCTCCCGAAAAGGAAACAGCCCGATCAGCGTAAGCCGATCGGGCTGTTTCGGTCAGGCCGACCCTCTCATTACGCCACGGCAGGTTTGCCGCGGCGTTTTGTCTCCAGCCGGCGGGCCGGGCGATGCCCCGCCCGGCCGCGCCTTGCGAGGCGCTTATTGCGCCGCCGGCGTCGAGGCCGCGCCCTTCTTGTGCTGCTCCCAGCGCTGGCGCATCTTCTCGTGGCGCTGCTCCATCTTCGCGAAGCGCGCCTTGAGCGCCGAGCTCACGGTGGTTTTCTGCTGATCGTTCAGGCCGTTATAGAAGGCGAGCCAGGCCTGCGCGGTCTGCTCGCGCAGTTGCGCGTCCTGTTGCTCGATCTGCTGGTGCGTGGCGTGCATCGCGTTCAGGTCGAGGATCGGCTGGTTCTTCATCGAATCGAACTGCTGCTTGAGCTGCTCGTGATTCTTGCGCATGGCCGCGTGGTTCTGCTTCATGGTGTCGAGCGCGGCTTGCCATTGCTTTTCCTGAGCGGCGTTCAGGTTCAGCTTGTCGTGCAGCTTCTTGAATCCCATCATGAAGTCGCCGTGCATGCCGTGGCCGTGATGCATCATGGCCGGACCGCCCGGGGGCGGCGTTTGTGCGTTGGCGGCGGTGGCGCCCAGGGTGAGCGCGAGCGAGGCGGCGGCGATGGCGAGAAGGCGCGAAGGGGTCTTATACATAGTGATGCTCCTGACAGATCCTTAAAGGTGTCCGGTTTGGCACGGCGCCACAGAAAGTTGGGGGCGTCCGCAACCGGTGTCCCTAGCGTATCGATCGGGCGAGCCTCGCGTGTTACGGCCCCGGTCGTCGCCATTACGCGACATTACATGCGCCTTTCGTGGTAACACCTGGTAACCCAAAGCGCGTCCGTGTAAGCAAACGGCTTTCGCGCGCGCGTTACACTTCGTCCATGGCTACTCAAATTCTGGTCGTCGACGACGACGTCGAACTGCGCGACCTGCTGCGCGACTATCTGGCGCGGCAGGGTATCGAAGTGTCGGTGCTGCACGATGCGGGCTCGCTCGAGCGGCGGCTCGAACGCGAGCGCCCCGATCTCATCGTGCTCGATCTCATGATGCCCGGCGTCGATGGGCTCACCGCGCTGCGCAAGCTGCGCGCGTCGGGCGACGACATTCCCGTCATCATGCTGACCGCGCGCGCGGACGACGTGGACCGCATCGTCGGCCTCGAGCTCGGCGCCGACGACTATCTCGGCAAGCCCTTCAACCCGCGCGAGTTGCTCGCGCGCGTACAGGCGGTGCTGCGCCGGCGCCGCACGGTGCCCTCGGCCGCCGCGCCCGAGCAGCGCGAGCCGTTCTCGTTCGGCCGCTTCATGCTCGACTTCCAGTCGCGCACGCTGCAGCAGGAAGGCAAGCCCATCATGCTTTCGGGCAGCGAGTTCGCGCTCCTGAAGATCTTCGTCAATCACCCCATGCGTACGCTCACGCGCGAGCGCCTGCTCGAACTGCTGCACGGTCCGGAGTACGACGGCACCGACCGCGGCATCGACGTGCAGGTGTGGCGCCTGCGCCGCATTCTCGAAACCGATCCGTCCACGCCGCGCTTCATCCAGACAGTGCGCGGCCGCGGCTACGTTTTCGTGCCGGACGGCGAACAGAGCAGTCATGCGCCGGCCGGTTGATTCGCTGTTCGGGCGGCTTGCGCTGCTCTTCATCGGCGTTCTGCTCATTTCCCACGTCGCCTGGTTCGCGCTGATGCGTCTCGAGCGCGACCAGATGCAATCGCGCTACGCGGTGGAGGAGGCGGTGTTCCTCGTCGATGCCGTGCGCCAGCACGTGCAGCGCGAGCCCGACCAGCCGCTGCCTTCGCGCGTGCAGATCGTCGACCCGGCGAGCCCCGAAGTGCCGCCGGTCAGCAGGGGTTTGCCCGGCGGCTTGCGCCGCTTCATCGACGACATCCACGATCGCATGCCGGCCGGCACCGACGTGCGTATCGGCCTGCCGGGGCATCCGCCCACGCTCTGGGTGCGCGGGCCGCAGGATGCGCGCTGGATCGTGGTGCCGGCGCAGCCGCTGCGCCCGATGCGCCCCATCGACAAGCTCGTGCCGTGGTTCGTCATCATCTTCTCGGCGGCGGTGATCGCGGCGCTGGTGGCCGCCTGGATGTTGCAGAAGCCGCTGCGCGCGCTCGCCCAGGCGGTCGCGCGCTTCGGCCGCGGTCAGCCGGTGCCGCCCTTGCCCGAGCGCGGCCCGCGCGAAATGCGCCAGCTCACGCGCGGCTTCAATCAGATGGTGAAGGAAGTCGAGCGCACCGAGAAAGATCGTGCGGTCATGCTCGCGGGCGTCGCGCACGACCTGAAGACCCCGCTCGCGCGCCTGCGTCTGCGCGCGGAGATGATGGACGAGCAGAAGGTGCGCGATGGGGTGGTGCGCGACGTGGACTCGATGGCGCATATCGTCGACCAGTTCCTGGTGTTCGCGCATGACGGCGCCGACCGCAGCGAACCCGTCGAAGTGGACGACCAGTGCGAGCGCATTGCGCGCAACTACCGCACGGTGGGCGGCGAGACGCTCGTCATCGAGCGCAGCCTGAAGGGCGGGCCGGGCTTTCGCCTGCCCGCGGCCACGCTCGAACGCGTGGTGTCGAACCTGCTCGACAACGCGCACGCCTACGGCGCGCCGCCCGTGGTGATCGAGACCTCGCGCGACGGCGACGCTTTCACGCTCACGGTGCGCGACCACGGCAAGGGGATTGCCGCCCAGGATCTCACCCAGGCGAGCCGCCCGTTCGTGCGGCTCGACCCGGCGCGCGGCGGCAACGGCCACAGCGGTCTGGGCCTCGCGATCGTCGAGCGGCTCGTGCGTCGGGCGGGGGGCGAAATCGTCATCGGCAATGGCGAGCGCGGCGGCCTCGAAGTGAGCATGACGTTCCCGCTCGAGGTGGTCGAGCGGACCGTCGCCGAGGCGGCACAGATCTGGTGAGCGCCGGCGCGCGGCGCATGCGTGGAGTGTGCGGCGGGCGCCGCGCGAGGCGTTATCGGGCCGGGAGGCGGGCCGAGAAGCGGGCCGGGAAGCGAGCCGGAAATCAGGCCGAAAACAGCGTGTCGAGTGCGGCTGCGGCCTCGCTGTCCACGGTGTTGTAGACGACGCTGTCGGCCTCGAAGATATAGTGCGTCGTGTACTTGCCGAGGCGGGCAAGAATTTCTTCCTGAACCAGCTCGGGTGCGGCTTCGAGCTTCAGGTACCACGCGGTCGATGACAGGCGCGTCTGGAACGCCCCGTATTCGACCATCAACTGGTCGAACGCGAGAGCATCCTGATCGCGGCAGACGATGACCAGATTTCCCTTCATGCATGCCTCCTATGTGCTGAGCGACTGGCTGGGGCGATGCGCGCCGCATGACGCCACGCGCTCCGTTCGTTCGATGATACCGCGTCGGCGGTAAAAGCCGAGGGCGAGTCCTACAATTAAGTAAGTATTCGCTTTCGCGTGCGTGCGAATTAACCGGGCGAGTTACCAGGTTGCCGCGGTGGCGCGCGGCGGCGCGGCGCCGTCGGAGGTCATGGCTTCGCAGCGGTCGCGGCCGCCCGCCTTCGCCATGTAGAGCGCGAGATCGGCGCGGCTCATCAGGCGCTCGGGCTGGTCCTGGGACGCCGCGAGCTCCGTGATGCCGATGCTCACGCTCAAGTACGCTTCGCTGGGCAGCCCGGCGCACACGCTCGCCTTCACTTCGCGGCGCAGGCGCTCGACCACGTCGTGCCCGGTGGCGAGCGCGGTCCCCGGCAGCAGGATGCCGAACTCTTCGCCGCCGAGCCGCCCGACGGCATCGTCGGCGCGCAGTTCGGCGCGGCAGGTCTCGACGAAGTGCTGGAGTGCGCGATCGCCGGCGGGATGGCCGAAGCGGTCGTTGATCTGCTTGAAGTGGTCGAGGTCGGCGATCGCCATGCACAGCGGCTTGCCGCTCGTGTAGGCGGCATCGATCTCGCGGCGCAGCAGGTCGAGGAAGTAGCGGCGCGAGAGCGCGCCCGTGAGCGCGTCGTGGCGCGCCTCGGCGGCCAGCAGCGAGTTGGCGGCCTGGAGCTGTTCCGCGAGGTCGCGGCTCGCGCGATGCAGGCGCCGCTCGCGCACCCACGAGATCGAGATCACGGCCGCGAGCGCCACCGTACCCGCGAGCGTGAGGAAGATCAGCAGCCGGTCGCGCCGTCGATTCGCGAGCAGTTCGGACCACGCGTTGAGCGGATCGACGAGATGGGCGGTGAGCCCCGAATTGAGTCCGCCGCGATGCTCGTAGAGCGCCGGAGCGCGCTGGCCGGGCAGCTCCACGAGCGTCTGCGCGTCGTTTTCCGGCATCCAGGGCGCTTCGAGCGTCGCCGCGTGGGCGGCGCTCTGCAGCGGGAGTTCGGAAAAACGCTCGCGCAGATAGGTGTTCACGCGATCGACCGCGTTCATTTCCTCGACATGGGCGCCGGGCATGGCGAGCCCTTCGAGCTTGCTGTCATGCGCCATGACGATCACGCCATTGCTGTCGGAGACAAACGTGCCCGGGTGTGTCACCCAGTGCCGCAGCCGCGCGATGCTGACCTTGGCGAGCACGGCGCCCACGAGCAGGCCGTTGTCATAAACCGGTGCGGCGACGAAGATGCCGGGCTCGCCGCTCGAGGCGCCCACCCCGTAGGTTTCCGAGAACGCGCCAAGCAGGGTGTCGCTCAGATAGTTGCGCGAGCGCATGTCGATGCCGACGTAGGAGATTTTCTCCATGGCGTTGCTCGACGCGATGCAGATGCCGTTGTGGTTCACGAGCCAGATGGCGTCGAAGCCGGAGAAACCTTGTGCGTCGTGCAGGAAGCCGTTGACGCTCACGAGCGCGGGCGCGCGCTGCAAGGCTTCGCGCCGCGCCAGTTCCGTAGACGAGCGCGACGCGGCATAATGCCCGGCCTCGGCGAGGGCCTGTTGCACTACGCCGGTTTCGGCCATGGTCGCGGGGATGGCGCGCGACATCGAGAGATCGCTCGCGATGACCTCGGCCATGTTGTCGACGACGGAGCGCGTCATCTGGCGCTGCACGGCAAGCGCGCTGCCCAGTTCCTGACGCACCATGCGGTTGGCGAGCCAGCCCGCGACCAGCCAGCAGACGAGCGCGACCGCCACGACGACCGCCACCGCGATCGCACGGGGCACGGCAGTCTGACGCAAGAGTCTCCTGTTCATCGGCCTTCTGGTTCGTTCAGGCGCATGGCGCGTAGGGGGTATGGGCGGGCGGGGTGCCTGGCATCCCGGTAAAGCGGGGCAATGCGTGGCCGTGTGTGGCAACCGTTTTAACAGTTGGCGGCCGCTGCCGTGCGACGATTTTAACTCTCGGACGGTGCTGGAGAATCCGCAGACGCCCTTGTGCGTGCAGTCTGGATGCCTGACCGGGCGCGCGGTGCGGCAGACGATGGGCGGTCGCAGGAGGAGAGCGGGAGCGTGGGGTCCGCGAACGCGGGCCGAATGGGTCCCGAAAGTGTCCCGAAAGTCTCCCGAAGGTGGCTCGAAGGTGGCTCGAAGGTGGTCCGAAAGGCCGCGCAAAGCGCCTGCTGGCGGGCGTGCAGCGGCACGGGGCGCGAGGTTGAATCTGTCACGAAGGTTGTGTAGTGTCGTGCCGTTCCTGAGCCAGGCAAGCCCGCGAGGCTGGCCGCCGGCCCGGTCCCGCAGGTCCGGGCGGCGCGCGCGCCGGTATGCCTCGGCGACCGCCGGTGCGTCGTCAACGCTAACGAAATATGGTCTCCATGCGTCTTGCCTTTCCCGATCACGCTTTTCCTGCGCGCCATGGGCGCGACCCGCGCTATTCATGTGGCCGCGCTTGCCGCGCGGCTGCACCCCTGGCGCATCTGTGGCAACGAGTGGAGAGCGTCTGAATGGACTTCGGCTTCAACCTGAACCGTACGGCCAACGCTTCGGCGTGGCGCGTGCTGCCCAATCGCTGGGACTTCGTGGCGTTTCCGCTCATCATCTGCCTGATCGCCATGGCCGTCGTGGGCTTTCACCAGACC
>Ga0164242_10001596_pt1 | contig 26876 bp, 22 predicted proteins | sample OricomgcompostMG_FD_108783 | JGI IMG/M metagenome (GOLD analysis project Ga0164242, IMG submission 108783) | Miracle-Growth compost microbial communities from Emeryville, California, USA - Original compost - Miracle growth compost (MG) ...
AGAATGACCATGATTTCGTATGGACGCATGGAAACCTCACCACCTCCTCTGGTCTCAAGCGGCCACGGTCGATCCGTGGCAGGAGGGTCGCCTGCGTCGGCAACCGCCCCAGGCTACCGGATAGCGGGCTGACCAGAAAAATCCGCGCGGTCGGGCAATCGCCTCATCGCCGGCCGGTCAGGTATTCCTCGGCCCGGGCCACCGTCGCCGCATCGGCCTTGCCGAGCGCACCCGAGTCGAAGGGCGGCTGCGGGTCGTATTCGATGAGCAGCTGGGCGGCCTGCGCGGCCTGGCGGTCGACGAGCAGCTCCACCAGCCGCAGGGCCATGTCGATGCCGCTGGACACCCCGGCCGCGGTGATGATGCGCTGCGGCAGGTGTTCGACGACTCGTTGCTCCACGTAGCGGGCGCCCAATCCGTTGAGCAGGTCGGCGGCCCGCCAGTGCGTGGTGGCGGTGAGTCCGTCGAGCAGACCGGCCGCGGCCAGCAGCAGCGCGCCGGTGCACACCGAGGTGGTGAATCTGGTGTGCGGGTGCACCGCTTGCAGCCAGGCCCGGACTGCCTCGTCGTGAATGAGCTGCCGGGTGCCGATGCCGCCGGGGAACACCACCACGTCCGGTGCGCTCACCTCGTCGAAGGTGGCGTCGCAGGCCAGGCCCAGCATCCCGTTCTCGGTGCGCACCTCGCCCCGGCGCTGCCCGATGAACACGACCTGGACAGACGGAATCCGTTGCAGCACTTCGTAAGGTCCCACCGCATCCAGTGCGGTGACCCGCGGGAACAGCGGGATGGCGATCAGCGTCATGTCGCCCCGGCCAGCGCGGGTTCGGGCTCCGCGGCCTGCCCGCGGCGCGATCCGGCCGGCCGCAGCCAGTCCGGCAGCCAGCCCGGTGGTGCGTCGGGTGCGCGGTCGAACGGTCCGCCCGCCGGGTCGTCCACCCGTCCGCCCCACCGCACCAGATCCTCGTCCGGCCGGTAGATTTGGCGAATCACCAACGCGCACAAGGTGATAACCGCGATGTCGCGCAGCAGGACCGTGGTGGTGAATACTTGCTCGGGCAGCGAACGGTTCGGGTTGCCGTACAGGTAGTACATCCGCGGCACCCACACCAGGGCGTCGACGGTCATCCACGCCAGCAGCACCCGCCGGTGCGGCAGCGCCAGCACGGCCAGCGGCACCAGCCACAGCGAGAACTGCGGGCTCCACACCTTGTTCGTCAGCAGGAACGCGGCGACCACCAAGAACACCAGCTGCGCCACCCGCGGCCGTCGCGGGGCAGTCAGCGCGATGAATGCGATTGCCGCACAACAGGTCACGAACAGCACCGCGACGACCGTGTTCAGCACGGTGGGCGGCTGCCAGAAACCGAGCTTCGGATCGAATCCCCGCCAGCCGGTGAACGACTTGACGACGTTGTACAGCGAGTCCATGTCCTCGGCGCGCCGGGTGTTGAGCCGGAAGAACTCCGACCAGCCGCGCGGAAAGAACACCAGCACAGGCAGATTCACCAGCAGCCAGGTCGCCACGGCCACCACCGCAGTGCGCGCCCAGGCGCCCAGGCGTCCGGTCCGGATCCCCAGCACCAGCATGGGACCCAGGAACAGCAGCGGGTACAGCTTGGCCGCCGCGCCCAGCCCGATCAGGACACCGGCGAGCACCGGCCGCCGCCGCGCCCACGCGAGCAACCCGGCCATGGCGAATGCCGTTGCCAGCGCGTCGAAGTTGGTGAAGATCTGAAAGATCAGCAGCGGGGATCCTGCCACCAGGGCCGCGTCCCAGATCCGCCGGCCGGCCAGGCCCGCGCTCGCCCACACGGTGGCCAGCCAGGCCAGCGCCAGCCCGAACGCGGCGATGTTGAAGAACATCACCACCTCGGCGACCACCGGAAGCGGGGCCAGCTTGCTCAGCGCGGTGTAGGTCTTGGCCAACGCCATCGACACGTACTGATACATCCCGGTCAGCACCGGATATTCCATGTAGCGCACCGCGGGCTGACCGTCGTAGCGGATCTGCTGGGCGCCGGTGGAATCGGTCTCGATCCAGCTCGACTTGTACGGAAACTTGCCCTGGCTCAACAACTCCGCGCCGTAGAGCGGCACCGTGTCGGAATAGCACAACTCGTAGTAGGCGCGCTGGTTGTCCCAGTTGGCCACCCGCTGATCGCCGGTGCCGGTGCCGGTGCTTTGCAGACAGGCCGCTTTCGTCGACCAGCCGAGCGCCAGGAACACCAGCGCGATCAAGAACATCACCCGCAGCGGGGTCATGATCCGCGCCCGCCCGATCAGCGCGTGCCGGCCCACCGGCCCGCCGATCACCTCGGCGAACGCGGCACCCAGAAAGTCGTTGCGGCTCGGGCAGTCTCGATTGTCGGCGCTACGCCGATCCGCGGCCAACGGCCCCGGTGAAATGGTGGTGCTGGGCTCGGCAGCGCCGGTCACGGCGGCGGAGGCGGTGCTTGGGGACCACCCGGCGGAACACCGCCGCCCGGCCCCGGCGGGACACCGCCACCCGGCTCGGGTCCCCCCGGCGGGCCGCCCGCGGGCGGGGCAGGCGCCAGCGTGACCGTCGTCGGCGGGCCGACCGGGATCGTGATGCCGGGCGCCACTTCGATGGTGGGCTGGATGACGGTCTCCGAGGGCGGCGCCTTCGGCGGGGGCGGCGGCGCGGGCACACCGGCGTAGCCGCCGACCTCGGCCGGCTTCGGGAACGATTCGTTGGGGGTGCCCTTCAGCGCCCCGTCCATGGTGGCCTTCCAGATATCCGAGGGCAGCCCGGACCCGTAAACCGGTCCGCCGGAAGCGGTTACCAGCGGCTGGTCGCCCTTGGCCGTGCCCAGCCACACCGCCGTCGACAGCGACGGCGTGTAGCCGACCATCCAGGCGTCCTTGTTGGAGGTGGTGTCACCGAGCTGCGTGGTGCCGGTCTTGGCCGCCGACGGCCGGCCGCCGGCCAACGCGTGACCCCGCGAGTAGCCGGCGATCGGTTCCATGGCCGCGGTGACGTTGTCCGCGACGGCCTTCGGGATCCGCTGCTCGCCGTTGTTGTCGGACTTGCCGGCGTCGAAGAGCACCTGGCCGTCCGAGTTGACCACCTTCTGCACGAAATGCGGCCGGTGGTAGACGCCCGAGGCGGCCAGCGTGGCATACGCCGAAGCCATGTCGATCACCCGGGTTTGGTACTGGCCCAACACAATTCCGTTGTTCGGCGGCCCGCCCTTGCCGTCCTCGGACAGCGTGTGGTCCACGCCGGGGAAACTCGTGGCCACCCCTGCCTGATGCGCGGCATCGGCGACGGCCTGCGGCCCGCCCTTGAGTTTGAGCATCAGCCGGTAATAGGAGGTGTTCAACGACATCTTGAGCGCCTGCGCGATGTTGCACGTCCCGCAGCTCTCGCCCTCGACGTTGGTGATCTTGATGCCGTCGACCGTCAGCGGCGAGCTGTCCACCTGGTAGCCCAGGCCGATGCCCTGCTCGAGCGCGGCGATCAGGCAGAACACCTTGAACGACGAGCCGGTCTGCAATCCCGCCTGGGCGAAGTCGAAACCGTTGGCGTCGCTACCGCCGTAGTAGGCGCGGATGGCGCCGTCGTGCGGATCCACCGACACCACCGCCGCGCGCATGTCGGGGTCTTGCCCGTCAAGGTATTTCGACACCGCCTTCTCGGCGGCCTGCTGGGCCTTGGGGTCGATGGTGGTGGTGACCTGCAGGCCCTGCGTGTTCAGCGTCCGCTCGTCGATGTTGAAGAGCTCCATCAGCTCCTTGGTCACCTGACGCTCGATCAGGCCGTTGGGCCCGGTCGTCTGGTTCTGCGCGCGCGCCTGGTCGGGCGGCACGGTCTGCGGGAAGACCTGCGCGGCACGGTCCTTGGCGGGCAGCGCCTTGGTCTCCACCATGCCGTCGAGCACCCAGTTCCAGCGCGCCAGCGCGCCCTTGGGATCGACGGCCGGGTCCAGGGTGGAGGGCCGGCGGATCAGCGCCGCCAGCAGCGCACCCTCGGACACGGTGAGCTGCTCGACGGGTTTGTCGAAATACGCCTTGGCGGCGGCCGAGATGCCGTAGGCGCCCCGGCCGAAATAGATGATGTTCAGATAAGACTGCAGCACTTCGTCTTTGGACCACTCGCCGGACATCTTGGTGGCGATGACCAATTCCTTGGCCTTGCGCATCAGGCCGCTGACCCCGTGCTGCGCCGAACCGACCAGTGCGTTCTTCACATACTGCTGGGTGATCGTCGACCCGCCCTGCAGATCCCCGTTGCCGAACAGGTTGTTGTTCACCGCGCGCGCGAAACCGCTGAAGTCGAAGCCCGGGTTGGAGTAGAAGTTGCGGTCTTCGGCCGCGATCACCGCCTGGCGGACGTGCACGGGCACCTGGTTGAGATTGACGTCGACCCGATTGCCTTCCGGCGGAATGATTTTCGCGATCTCCGAACCGTCGCTGGCCAGGATCGTCGAAACCTGGTTGGTGCGAAGGTCACCCGGCTTGGGGATGTCGACGATGAAGTAGGCCATCGCGAACGTGACGATCGGCAACAACACCAGCACCGCCGCGCACAGGTAGGCGGCGCGGCGCACCCACAGCCAGTTGATCTGCTGGGTCCAGCTCCAGTCGCGCCACGGTCCACTCCCCCGGCCGCCCGGGCCGCCGGGCCCACCGGACCAGCCGCGGCGCGGAGGCGGCGGCGGGGGCCCCACGGGCGGGCGGCCGCCGAGGCCGGCGCGCTGCTGGCGACCCGACGCAGGGCCCCGGCTGTCCAGGGCGGCCTTGACCTCGTCGAGCGCGTCGCGGCGCAACGGCGTCGACGGCGGACCCGCCAGCGCGGCCTTGACCTCCTCGATCGGGTCGGAGCGCCGGGGCGCCCGGTCGTCGTCGACCGGCGGCAGGATCGTGGTCAGCCGATCGTCGGGCGGGGCCTGCCGGCGACGGCTGGACGTCGACGGGCCGTTGCGCCGCTGCGGGTCGGCGTCCGGACGCGCCGTCTCCCGGCGTTCGCCGGCACCCTGCTCGGCCGCGGGCCCACGTTGATCACCGGACGACTGGCTGTGGCGTCCTTCGTTATTCGAGCTCATTCAGTGGCCGTGCGGGCGCCGTTGCGCGCCGTCCGCGTAGTCGTCCGGGTGCCCCTGGGCGGAGGCGCCGGGCGCGCCGCACCGAGCACATATGACTTGACGAGGTGATTCCAGCTGCAGGTTCGGCAGACCTCCACCACGTGGACCGCGAACTCCTCGAAACGGGTTGCCAGCATCACCAGCTCCTCGGCGGTGCGCGCCGAGCCCGACACGGGGCCCAGGTGTTCGCCGAACACCCACGACACCAGCGTCAGCTGCTCCTTGCGGCAGATGGGGCACATGATCTGGCTGGGTTTCCCGTGAAACTTGGCGGCGCGCAGCAGATACGGGTTCGCGTCGCACACCTCGGACACCCCGGTGCGGCCGGAGTACACCTCGGCCAGCAGGGAGCGCCGCCGGAGCGCGTAATCCACCACCTGTCGCTGCAGTCGCACGCCCACCAGAGTACGTCGCCATCCCGACCGGGGATACGCAACCAAAACCGTGGCGGTCGCGCCCCGCTGCCCGACGGTGGTTCGCCCGCCGAACCGCGGCCGGACTTCTACGATCGTCCCCGTGGCGAAATGGCTCGGGACACCACCCGCCGGCACCGCGCCGCCGTCCGGCCGGGCGAGCACCCGCGCCAAGGACAGCGACCGGCAAAGCACCTGCACCATCCTCGACAACGCGCTCAACGACGGCGAGCTGTCCGCCGAGGAACATCGGGAACGCGTCAGCGCGGCCACCAGGGCGGTGACGCTGGGCGACCTGCAGACCCTGGTGTGCGATCTGCAAACCGGGCCGCAGCCGCCCGCCCTCGACCCGTCACCGCCGTCGGGGCGGGTGCGCGGCTGGGGGACGCTGGCCGCCGCCTTCGTGGTGTCGGTGCTGCTCGGCATCGGCATCGGCTGGGGGTTGTACGGCAACACCAGCTCGCCGCTGGACTTCACCAGCGACCCCGGCGCCAAACCCGACGGCGTCAACGCCGTGGTGCTCACGCCGCCGACCCAGCTGCACTCGGTCGGCGGGCTGACCGGGCTGCTCGAACAGATGCGCAAACGGTTCGGCAGCACCCTCGGCTACCGGCTGGTGATCTACCCGACCTACGCGGCGCTGGACCGTCCGGACCCGTCCGACGACCGCCGGGTGCTGGCCTACACCTACCGCGGCGGCTGGGGCGATCCGACCAGCTCGGCCAAGAGCTCCTCGGACGGTCCCGTCCTGGTGGACTTGAGCAAATTCGACGTCACCGCCGCGGTGGGCATCATGCGCGGCGCCCCCGAAACCCTGCGGATGAAACCGTCCGACGTCAAAACCAGCTACCTGATCGTCGAACCGGCGACGGACCCGACGACCCCCGGCGCGCTGTCGCTGTCGGTGTACGTCTCCAGCGACTACGGCGGCGGCTACATCGCCTTCACCGGTGACGGCACCGTCAAGCAGATGAATTTGCCCACGTAACGGCGGCTCCCGCGGCCCGACCGGTGTGACGAACTGCAAGCCAACAGCGAGTGGTGTTGTGGCTAATATATCGAGACGATACGATTGCGCGAGGCGTCGGACCGTCGTAACAAGCTACGCAAATCCTTTTCGAGGGGGTGATTCGATTGCTGGAGCTCGCCATCCTGGGTCTCCTGATCGAGTCGCCCATGCACGGCTACGAGTTACGCAAACGGCTGACCGGTTTACTCGGTGCGTTCCGGGCGTTTTCGTACGGTTCGCTCTACCCCGCCCTGCGGCGCATGCAGGCCGAAGGGTTGATCGCCGAGGACGCCGCGCCGGCCGGGACGCCTGTCCGGCGGGCCCGCCGCGTCTACCAGCTGACCGACGAGGGCCGTCGGCGCTTCGGTGAGCTGGTGGCCGACACCGGCCCCCACAACTACACCGACGACGGCTTCGGGGTACACCTGGCCTTCTTCAACCGGACTCCGGCAGAGGCGCGGATGCGCATTCTGGAAGGTCGCCGCCGCCAGGTCGAGGAAAGGCGGGAAGGTCTGCGCGAAGCAGTGGCGCGGGCCAGTAGCTCGTTCGACCGCTACACCCGCCAACTTCACCAATTGGGGCTCGAGTCCAGTGAGCGCGAAGTCAAGTGGCTCAACGAGCTCATTGCTGCGGAGCGGGCGATGCCCGGCCTCTCCGAGCAAACGTAAATCCCGGTACGAAAACCCAGCATCCCAGACAGAAGGTTAGAGGTTAGGAGAACGCCCGTATGAGTGATCACCAACCGCCGCAGGCGGAAGACGCGCAGTCGGAGGTACGAGTCGCCATCGTCGGCGTCGGTAACTGCGCATCTTCGCTCGTCCAGGGCGTGCAGTACTACTTCGACGCCGACGAGAACAGCACCGTGCCCGGCCTGATGCACGTGAAGTTCGGCCAGTACCACGTCCGCGACGTCAAGTTCGTCGCCGCGTTCGACGTGGACGCCAAGAAGGTCGGCTTCGACCTGTCCGAGGCGATCTTCGCGTCGGAGAACAACACCATCAAGATCGCCGACGTGCCGCCCACCAACGTCACGGTGCAGCGCGGCCCGACGCTGGACGGCATCGGCAAGTACTACGCCGACACCATCGAGGTGTCCGACGCCGAGCCGGTCGACGTGGTCCAGGTGCTCAAGGAGGCCAAGGTCGACGTGCTGGTGTCCTACCTGCCGGTGGGTTCGGAGGAGGCCGACAAGTTCTACGCCCAGTGCGCCATCGACGCCGGTGTGGCGTTCGTCAACGCGCTGCCGGTGTTCATCGCCTCGGACCCGGTGTGGGCCAAGAAGTTCACCGACGCCGGCGTGCCGATCGTCGGCGACGACATCAAGAGCCAGATCGGCGCGACCATCACCCACCGGGTGATGGCCAAGCTGTTCGAGGACCGCGGCGTGCAGCTGGACCGCACCATGCAGCTCAACGTCGGCGGCAACATGGACTTCCTCAACATGCTCGAGCGGGAGCGGCTGGAGTCCAAGAAGATCTCCAAGACCCAGGCCGTCACCAGCAACCTGCAGCGCGAGTTCAAGACCAAGGACGTGCACATCGGCCCGTCCGACCACGTCAGCTGGCTCGACGACCGCAAGTGGGCCTACGTCCGGCTGGAAGGCCGGGCCTTCGGCGACGTGCCGCTGAACCTGGAGTACAAGCTCGAGGTGTGGGACTCGCCGAACTCCGCGGGCGTCATCATCGACGCGGTGCGGGCGGCCAAGATCGCCAAGGACCGCGGCATCGGCGGCCCGGTGATCCCGGCGTCGGCGTACCTGATGAAGAGCCCGCCGCAGCAGCTGCCCGACGACGTCGCGCGCACCCAGCTCGAAGAGTTCATCATCGGCGGCTAGCAGCCTCGTCGATCCGCGGGCGTAACGCCACGGCGATTTTCCCGGCCGGATTTCGCCACGGCGTTACGCCCGCGGTCGCTGGAGCCGATTCATCGACAGAACGCTGTGCAGGTGCTTAGCATCATCTCTCGATGACCGTTCAGCCCGCGGCGTTCCTGCGCACCACGCTGCCCCTCGACCTGTCCCGGCTCGACGAGTTCGACAGCGGGCGCTACCACTCCGTCTGGCTGCCCGACCACATGGTCAGCTTCTGGCCCGACTCGATCTGGGCGCCCGAATTCACCGATCTGGCCACGGCCTCCGCCTCGCCGCACCGGCACCTGGACGGGCTCGCGGTCGCGGCCGCGGCGGCAGTGCTGACCGAGCGGGTGCCGCTGGTCAGCGCCGTGGTCGACACCGTGCGCCGCCATCCCGCCCTGCTCGCGCAGACCGCATTGACCCTCGACCACCTGTCCAAGGGTCGCTTCATTCTCGGCCTGGGCAGCGGCGAAAGCGAAAACACCGTGCCCTACGGCTTCGATTTCGCCCGTCCCGTCAGCCGCTTCGAGGAAGCCCTGCGGGTGATCCGGCTGCTCTGGGACACCGACGGCCCGGTCGACTTCAACGGCGAGTTCTACTCGCTGCACCAGGCCCGCCTGGACACCGAGCCCTACCACGACCGGCTGCCGCCGATCTGGATCGGCGCCAGCGGCCCCCGGATGCTCGACATCGCCGGCCGGTACGCCGACGGATGGTGGCCGGCCGGGGCGTGGACACCCGAGCACTATGCCGAGATGCTCGGCGCGGTAAGGGTTTCCGCCGAGCGTGCCGGGCGCGATCCGATGGCGATCACCCCGTGCTTCATCCAGGTGTGCCTGATCGGGGAGGACGACGACGCCCTCGCCGAGATCCTGCGCGCTCCCCTGGTCAAGGCGTTCCTGCTGCAGGTGTCGGCGAAGACCCTGGGCGAGTTCGGGTTTGAACACCCGATGGGCGATGGCTGGCGCGGATTCCAGGACATCGACCCGGCGGCACTGGGCAGGGACCGGATCGTGGAGTTCCTGCACCGGGTGCGACCCGAGATGGTGCTGGCGGTCGTCCCGCACGGCACACCGAAGCAGGTCGCCAAGATCGTCAAGAGCTACGTGGACGCCGGGCTGCGGGTACCCAAGATCCTCGACTACGGCGCCATGGCCGGCCTGAGCCACGCGCAGAGCTCGGCGGCCAACGTGCGGGCCACCGAGGACGAACTCATGCGGCTGTGCGGAGACGGGTCGTGACAACGCTTTTGGACGCCGCCGAGATGCTCGCGGCCGCCGAGGCGGAGACCGGGCTGCACGACTACGGCGATCCGACGTTGCCGCAACGCTTCACCGTCGCCGTCGAACACCTGAACGCCCTGGGGCTGGACGCCGATGGCCGCTTCGAAGCCGCGCAGGTGTGTCGCTGGCTGCTGACCTCCCGCCTGGAACTCATCGAGGACCGCAACCGCTACCCGATCGGGGCCGAGGTGATCGACGCGCCGATGTTCGTCACTGGTGAACCTCGTTCGGGCACAACGCTTATGCACGCGCTGATGTCGGTCGACCCGCACGCGCGGGCGTTGCGGTTCTGGGAGGTGATGTACCCGTCGCCGCCGCCGGGGCTGGCGGGGCCCGACGACGACCGCCGGGCGCGGGCGGACGCCGACTGGCGTGAGATCAACGCGAAGATGCCGAAGTGGCTGCACAGCCACCCCTACAACGACATGCTGGGCGACGGCCTGCCCGAAGACGAACGCACCTGGGCGTTCGACTTCCGGGTGATGACGCCCACCGCGTGGTGGCGGGTGCCGATGCAGTCGCTGGTCGCCGGCCTGCCCACCGACCCGGCCGCGCAGTACCGGCTGCACAAAGCGATGCTGCAACAGCTGCAATACAACAGGCCGCGAAAGTATTGGGTGCTGAAGGGCTTTCATGGGTTTCGACTCAAGGAGCTGTTCGACACCTACCCCGATGCGCGGATGGTGTGGCTGCACCGCGACCCCGTCCAGGTCGCCGCGTCGCGCACCATGATGATGGCCGACATCGCCGAGGGCATGGTCGGGCCGGTCGACCTGCACGCAGAGGCGAAGAAGCACCTCGAGATGACCCGGGCCAGCATCGCCAACACGATGACCAATCCCCTGGTCGACGATCCGCGCATCCTGCACCTGAGCTACACCGACTTCATCGCCGATCATGTTGGGGCCGTGCGGCGTTATTACGCGTTCTGCGGGCGCGAGCTCACGGCCGAGGCCGAGTCGGCGATGCGGGCCTACCTGGCCGACAACCCCGGCGACCGGTACGGAAAGTTCCGCTATTCCACGCAATTGCTGACCGACATCGGTGAGGACCTCGACGCGCTGCACGCCGAATTCCGGCCGTTCCGGGAACGGTTCGGCGTCCCGATCGAAAACCGGGGCTGAGATGACGGGCGCACACAAACGGCTGTCCGTGCACAACGTCACGTTCTACGGCGCGCCGCCGGCTGCGCTGCAAGCACATTGGGCGGCGCTGGGGGTGTCCCGGCTGAGCATCCTGGACAACCAGCTGCTCGATCCGCAGTTGCCAATGCTGTTGGGGCGCAACGACTACACCGTCGAAGCGGTGTACCATCTGTTCGCCGGCGGCCGCCTGACCAGCGACCCCGGCGCTGCCCGGGAGGCGCTGATTGCGGTCATCGACGCCGCCGCGAGCGTAGGCGCGCACACCGTCTACCTGCTCACCGGGGGCCGTGCCGGGCTCACCTGGCCGCAGGCCGCCGAGCGGTTCGCCGCCATGGTCGCGCCGTGCGCCGCCCGGGCGAAGGCGGCGGGCGTGGTACTGGCGATCGAGAACGCGTCCAGCCTGTACGCCGACATCCACATCGCGCACACGTTGCGCGACACCGTCGCCCTGGCCGAGATGAGCGACCTGGGAATCTGCATCGACCTGTTCCACTGTTGGGCCGAAGGGGATTTCGAGGCGCAGCTGCCGCGGGCGCTGCCGCGCACCGCGCTCATCCAGTTGAGCGACTACGTGCTCGGCGACCGCGCGCTGCCGGGCCGAGCCGTGCCCGGCGACGGCGCCATCCCGATCGAGGCGTTCGTCGCGCAGGCGCTCGCGGTGGGCTACGCCCACGGCTTCGACCTGGAACTCATCGGCCCCCGCATCGAGCGGGAGGGCCGGCTCGAATCCGCCCGCCGCGCTTGCGATGTCGTCGGCGCGATGCTGGACAAGCTGGGTGGGTGAACATGGCCTTCGGTGACGGCCCGCACGATGCGGCGCTGCGGGCGGCGTGGACCGAATTCTGCGCCCGGCTGCAACGCGCGGGCGAGCGAGCCTTCAAAGACCACAACCCAGCCTCCGGACCGCATCGGGTCGACGCCTTCCGGTTCCTGACCCAAAACCTCGGGCAGGCCTTCGATCTGGCCCTGGAGACCCGCGACGCCAATTACCCTGTGCTGCACAGTTTCTGCGGCCCCACCCGCAAGCTGGGCGGCGACTGCGCCGACTTCACCTACCAGCAGGCGTGGATCGACGGGCGGTCCACCTACCGGATCACCGGCACCCGCGGCACCTCGCGCTTCTTCAACGTCACCGTGCAGGGACGGCGCACGCCCGGAGAGGGTGTGCTGCATGAACCCTTCGGCGACACACCGCAGGCCAACCTGTTCGGCCAGCAACTCCGCGTCGGCGCCGACGGTCGCTTCGAGCTGTACGTCGGCGGACCCGAGCGCGGGCACAACTGGCTGCCCACCACGCCCGAATCCCGAAAACTGTTCATCCGCCAGGGTTTCGACAGCTGGGACGAAGCCCCCGCGCAGCTGCGCATCGAACGCGTCGACATGACCGTCCCCAAACCGTTGCCCACACCCGGCGAAATGGTCGAGGCGATGCGGTGGGCGGGCGATTTCGTCACCGGGCTGATGTCGGACTGGCCGGAATACCCGTTCCGCCACGGCGGGGTCGACGCCGAGAACCCGAACACGTTCCCCCGGGCCGCCGCGACCGACGCCGACGGCAAGCGCGGCCGGGCCGCCGCCAACATGTACTGGGAACTGGCGCCCGACGAGGCGCTGATCGTCGAATTCGACGCCCACCCCGGATTGTGGATGTTCACCAACATGGGCGTCTTCTTCAACAGCATGGACTACCTGTACCGCCCGGTCAGCTACACACCGAGCCGCACCACCGTCGACGGCGACGGACGCATCCGGCTGGTCATGGCCCATCGCGATCCCGGCGTGCACAACTGGCTGGACACCCAGGGTTTCGAGCGCGGCAACCTGACCTACCGGCACATGCTGGAGGGCGAACCCGCCGTGCTGGACACCCGGGTGGTCGAGCACGACGAGCTGCTCGACGCCCTGCCGAAAGACACCGTGATGGTGACGCCGTCGCAGCGCGCCGACGCGATGTGGAAACGCTTCCGCGGCATTCGCCGCCGCTACGTGCTGTAGACACCGGGGCTAGGGTCGAGAACGTGACCGACGTATCTGAGGACGAACTGGCGGGCCTGTCCGAATTCGCGCTGTTGCACGAAAACGCCGAGCAGGCCGGGGTATCTGGTCCCCTGCCCGAGGTCGCCCGGGTCGAATCGGGCAGCGGCGACGCCAAAGTCAGCGCGCTGCGCTGGGGCAGCACCGATGCCCGCATCGTGTTCGTGCACGGCGGCGGGCAAAACGCGCACACCTGGGACACGGTGATCGTCGGCGTCGGCGAGCCCGCGCTGGCGGTCGACCTTCCCGGACACGGACACTCCGCCTGGCGCGCGGACGGCGACTACTCGCCGCAGCTGAACGCCGACGCCCTACTGCCGATGCTGCGCGAGCACGCCGCCGGCGCCGACCTCGTCGTCGGCATGTCGCTGGGCGGGCTGACCGCGATCCGGCTGGGCGCCGTCGCACCCGATCTGGTCAAGGAACTGGTGCTGATCGACGTCACCCCCTCGGCGCTGCAACGGCATTCCGAGATGACCAAGGAGCAGCAGGGCACGGTGGCGCTGATGCACGGCGAACGCGAGTTCGACAGCTTCCAGGCCATGCTGGACCTGACGATCGCCGCAGCGCCGCACCGCGAGGTGAAGGCGCTGCGCCGCGGGGTGTTCCACAACTCGCGCAAGCTGGACAACGGCAAATGGACGTGGCGCTACGACGCCATCCGCAAATTCCCGGACTTCGACGGCCTGTGGGCGGACGTCGACGCCCTGTCCGCGCCGGTCACCCTGGTCCGCGGCGGTTCCTCGGGCTTCGTCAGCGACGAGGACGCGGCCGAGCTGAGCCGTCGCGCAAAGCATTTCCGCACCGCGCACGTGGTGGCGAACTCGGGGCACTCCGTGCAAAGCGACCAGCCGCGCGCGCTGATCCACATCCTGCGTGGGGTGCTCGACGCGCGCTGAGCCTACGGTGGACGTTATGACCCACCCCATCCGTATCGGTGTGCAGTTACAGCCCCAACACGCCCCGCAGTACAACCAGATCCGCGACGCGGTTCGCCGTTGCGAGGACATCGGCGTCGACATCGCCTTCAACTGGGACCACTTCTTCCCCCTCTACGGCGATCCGGACGGCGCGCATTTCGAGTGCTGGACGATGCTCGGCGCCTGGGCCGAGCAGACCTCGCGCATCCAGATCGGCGCGCTGGTGACCTGCAACTCCTACCGCAACCCGGAGCTGCTGGCCGACATGGCGCGCACCGTCGACCACATCAGTGAGGGCCGGCTGATCCTGGGCATCGGCTCGGGCTGGAAGCAGAAGGACTACGACGAGTACGGCTACGAATTCGGCACCGCCGGCAGCCGGCTGGACGACCTGGCCGGCGCGCTGCCCCGGATCGAGGCGCGGCTGGCCAAGCTGAATCCGGCTCCCACCCGCGACATCCCGGTGCTGATCGGCGGCGGCGGGGAACGCAAGACGCTGCGGCTGGTCGCCCAGCACGCCGACATCTGGCACAGCTTCACCTCCGCCGAGGAATACCCGGCGAAGTCGGAGGTGCTCGCCCGGCACTGCGCCGACGTCGGCCGCGACCCGGATCGCATCGAGCGTTCGGCGGCGGTCAAGGGCGGTGCCGAACTGCTCGCCAATGCCGAAGCACTGGTCGGCCTCGGCGTCACCCTGCTGACGGTGGGGTGCGACGGCCCGGATTACGACCTCCGCGACGCCCAGGCGTTGTGCAAATGGCGCGACGGCCGCTGAGCGGGCCCGCCCGCGTCCGGTTCCGAGTTCGTCGGCCAAACGCATGAACGCGTGCGTTAATTCGTGAGAAACTCTCAGCGCCAGAGCTGTTCGGTGTGAAAGAGACTGAAGCGAAAAGATGCCGAAGAAATACGGGGTCAAGGAAAAGGACCTGGTTGTTTCGCACATTTTGCACCTGTTGCTGACCGGGAAGCTGCGCACCGGGGACCGGGTGGACCGCAATGAAATTGCGGTGGGCCTGGGAGTCAGCCGGGTGCCGATTCAAGAGGCATTGGTGCAACTCGAGCACGACGGCATCGTGTCCACCCGCTACCACCGCGGCGCGTTCGTCGAGCGGTTCGACGAAGCCACCGTGCTCGAGCACCACGAACTGGACGGGCTGCTCAACGGGATCGCGTCGGCCCGCGCGGCGACCAGTCCCACCCCACGGATCCTCGGCGAGCTCGACACGCTGCTGCGCTCGCTGCGCACCGCCAAGGATTCGCGCGCGTTCACCGACATCGCCGCCCAGTACCGGCGCACCGTCAACGACGAATACGCCGGACCGCGGCTGCACGCGACCATCCGCGCCTCGCAGAACCTGATTCCCCGCCTGTTCTGGACCACCTATCAGGGTGGTCGCGACGACCTGCTGCCGTTCTACGAGGACGAGACGTCGGCCATTCACCGGCGCGATCCCGAAGCGGCGCGCGCGGCGTGCGTCGAGCGCTCCTACCGGATGGCCCAGACGATGCTGGGCGAGCTGTTTCGCCGCCGGGTGTTCACGCCGCCCGACGATGCCGGCCGCGTCGTTGCCGGCCCGCTGCCGGTGCTGGCCGACGCGGACACCATCTGCGGCGGGGCGTCGCTGGCCCTGTAGCACCGGCTCTGGGCGGGCCGCGCCGCCGACCAGTCGATACGGTGGCAGTGATGAATTTGCCCGTGGGCCGGCGCGGCACGCGCCGGGGAAAGCTACTCGCACTGACCGCGACCGTGCTGATGGTGTGCGGGTCGTCGGCGCTGCTGGCCCCGCCGGCGGCGGCCGACCGGAACCAGTGCGCGCCGGCCGGCCCGAAAAGCGCGGCCGTGCTGCCCGAGAACCTGACCCGCGGCGGCTCCATGAGCCAGCCCGACGAGCACACGACGCCCACCGTCGAGCCGCTGAGTTCGGTGCGCATCGACACGTTGGGTCTGGGCACCCCGGGGGTGTTGACAGTGGGGACGCTCTCGGGCGCCCCGCCCAACGTGTGCATCACCCCCACCGGCCAGTACAGCGGCTTCGACAACCAGCTGCTGCGCGCGATCGCCGGCAAGCTCGGCCTCCAAGTCCGTTTCGTCGGCACGGATTTCGCCGGGCTGCTGGCCCAGGTGGCGTCGCGCCGCTTCGACGTCGGGTCGTCGTCGATCAAGGCCACCGACGAGCGGCGCCAAACCGTGGCCTTCACCAACGGCTACGACTTCGGCTACTACGCGCTGGTGGTGCCGCCCGGTTCCGCGATCAAGGAATTCACCGACCTGGCCGCCGGGCAGCGCATCGGGGTGGTGCAGGGCACCGTCGAGGAGTCCTACGTGGTCGACACGTTGCATCTGCAGCCGGTGAAGTATCCCGACTTCGCCACCGTGTACGCCAGCCTCAAGACCCGCCAGATCGACGCCTGGGTGGCGCCCGCCGGTCAGGCCGCGACCACCATCCAGCCGGGCGATCCGGCGGTGGTGGTGGCGAACACGATCAGCCCGGGCAATTTCGTGGCCTACGCGGTGGCCAAGGACAACAAGCCCTTGGTGGATGCGCTGAACTCCGGCCTCGATGCCGTCATCGCCGACGGCACCTGGTCGAACCTGTACTCGCAGTGGGTGCCCCGCACCCTGCCCCCGGGCTGGAAACCCGGCTCCCAGGCCGTGGCGCCCCCCAAACTGCCGGACTTCGCGGCGATCGCGGCGAGTCAGCATCACAAGGCGGTGGGACCGGCGGCGCCGAAATCGACGCTGGCGCAGCTGCGCGACTCCTTCTTCGACTGGGACATGTATCGGCAGGCCATCCCCACGTTGTTGCGCACCGGGTTGCCCAACACGCTGATCCTGACCTTCAGCGCCAGCGTGATCGGGCTGGTGCTGGGCATGGTGCTGGCCGTCGCCGGCATCTCGCATGCGCGGTGGCTGCGCTGGCCGGCCCGGGTGTACACCGATGTGTTCCGCGGGCTTCCGGAAGTGGTGATCATCCTGCTCATCGGGCTCGGGATCGGGCCGATCGTGGGCGGATTGACGAACAACAATCCCTACCCGCTCGGCATCGCCGCGCTGGGGATGATGGCGGCCGCCTACATCGGTGAGATCCTGCGCTCCGGGATCCAGAGCGTGGACCCCGGCCAGCTGGAAGCGTCGCGCGCGCTGGGGTTCAGCTATGCGACGGCGATGCGACTGGTGGTGGTGCCGCAGGGTGTCCGGCGGGTGCTGCCGGCACTGGTCAATCAATTCATCGCGCTGTTGAAGGCCTCCGCGCTGGTGTACTTCCTGGGTCTGGTCGCCGATCAGCGGGAGCTGTTCCAGGTGGGTCGCGACCTCAACGCCGAGACCGGTAACTTGTCGCCGCTGGTCGCCGCCGGCGCCTGCTACCTGATATTGACCGTGCCGTTGACGCATTTGGTGAACATGATCGACGCCCGGCTGCGCCGCGGCCGCGCCGCGGTCGACCCCGAGGAGCCTGCCGACATGCTGACCTTCGGGCAGGAGATCACGTGAGCAATCCCGCCTCCCGCGCGTCGGTTTCGTTGGCGTGCAAGGACATTCACCAAACCCTCAACGGCAACGCGGTGCTGCGCGGTGTCGATCTGGACACTCCCGCGGGCAGCACCGTGGCGGTGATCGGGCCGTCCGGCTCGGGCAAGTCGACCCTGTTGCGCACCCTGAACCGCTTGTACGAGCCGGACCGCGGCGACATCCTGCTGGACGGCCGGTCGGTTCTGCACGACGATCCCGACCAGCTGCGCCAGCGCATCGGCATGGTGTTCCAGCATTTCAATCTCTTCCCGCACCGCACCGTGCTGGACAACGTAGCGCTGGCGCCGAGGAAACTTCGGCGGCTGCCCGCCGAGGCGGCCCGCGAGCTGGCGCTGACCCAGCTGGACCGAGTTGGCCTGAAACACAAGGCCGGTGCCCGGCCGGCGACGCTGTCCGGGGGGCAGCAACAGCGGGTGGCGATCGCCCGCGCGTTGGCGATGTCGCCGCAGGTGATGTTTTTCGACGAAGCGACCTCGGCGCTGGATCCCGAAATGGTCAAAGGAATTCTGCAACTCATCGCCGACCTCGGCGCCGAGGGCATGACAATGGTTGTGGTGACCCACGAAATGGGGTTCGCCCGGTCGGCGTCCGACGCGGTGATATTCATGGATCACGGCAAGGTGGTGGAATCGGGCCCGCCCGAGCAGATATTCGAAGCCGCCGAGACCGAACGGCTGCAGCGATTCCTGTCCCAAGTGCTTTGATCCGAACCGACCATCGGGGCAATGGCTCCCTTGTACGCCTCTGATATCGGGTTAGACTCCCGATTTATGGCAGACAGCGAATCGAACGCGGCCGAGGTTGCCGAGCTCGCCGAAGGTTTGCACCGAGCGCTGTCCAAATTGTTTGCGATGCTGCGGCGGGGCGATCCCAGCGGGGCGGCGGCCGGGGATTTGACGTTGGCGCAACTGTCGATTCTGGTCACCCTGCTCGATCAGGGCCCGATCCGGATGACCGACCTGGCGGCGCACGAACGGGTGCGGACTCCCACCACCACCGTGGCGATCCGGCGACTGGAGAAGGTGGGGCTGGTCAAGCGTTCTCGCGACCCGTCCGACCTGCGCGCGGTGCTGGTCGACATCACGCCGCGCGGCCGCGCCGTTCACGGTGAGTCCCTGGCCAATCGGCGCGCGGCGCTGGCGGCGATGCTCAGCCAGCTCCCCGCGTCCGACCTCGACACGCTGATGAAGGCGCTGGCGCCGTTGGAGCGGCTCGCCTCCGGCGACCCGACGTCCGGGCCCGCCGGCGTGCCCCCGGCACGCAAGGAAGCCTGAAACAGGCTGCAGTTCAACCCTTTTCGACTGGCGACGCGGGATCGGTAGACTCCACCGCATGCCCAATGCACTCATCACCGGCGCCGGGGGCGGTATCGGTTCGGCGATCGCCACGGCGCTGGCTCCCACGCACACCCTGTTGTTGGCCGGCCGGCCGTCGGACCGGCTCGATGCGGTCGCCCAGCGGCTCGGTGCCACCACGTTCCCGCTGGACCTCACCGACGGCGGCGACATCGAAGCGGCCTGTGAAGTCGTGGACGAACTCGACGTGCTGGTGCACAACGCGGGGCTGTCGATACCCGGCAACGTGGCCGACTCGAACGTCGACGAGTGGCGTGCCACCTTCGCGGTCAACGTCTTTGGACCGGTGGAGCTCACGCTGGCGTTGTTGCCGGCGCTACGGCGGGCCCGCGGTCAGGTGGTTTTCATCAACTCCGGCGCGGGACGCAACGTCTCCCCCGGCATGGCTTCCTACTCGGCCAGCAAGTTCGCGCTGCGCGCCTTCGCCGACTCGCTGCGCAACGACGAGCCCGAGTTGCGGGTCACCACCGTGTATCCGGGTCGCACCGACACCGGCATGCAGCGCGAGCTCATCGCATTCGAAGGCGGAAGCTACGACCCGGACAGGTTTTTGAAGCCGGAAACCGTCGCGGCCGCGGTCGCCAATGTGGTGGCCACCCCGCCCGACGGGCATGTGCACGAGGTGGTGCTGCGGCCCGCCCGGCGGTAGCCGCCGCTACACCACCAGGTTGACCAGCCGGCCCGGGACCACGATCACCTTGCGCGGCTGGGCGCCGGCCAGGAACGCCAGCACCTTCTCGTCGGCCAGCGCGGCGGCCTCGAGGGTGTCCCGATCGGCGTCGGCCGCCACCGTCACCCTCCCGCGCACCTTGCCGTTCACCTGCACCGGGTATTCGACGGTGTCCTCGACGAGGTACGCCGGGTCCGCCACCGGGAACGGGCCGTGCGCCAGCGAGGTGGTGTGGCCCAGCCGCAGCCACAACTCCTCGGCCATGTGCGGCGCCAACGGCGCCAGCATCAGCACCAGCGGCTCGACCGCCGCGCGGGGCACCGCGTCGCGATGTTCCTTGGTGAGATGGTTCGTGTACTCGATCAACTTGGCCACGGCGGTGTTATTGCGCAGTCCCGCATAGTCTTCCGAGACTCCGGCGATGGTGCGGTGCAGCAGCCGCAGGGTACCGGTGGGCAGATCCCGTCCGGCCCCGTCGACCACCCGCGTCTCGCCCGTCTGCTCGTCGACGACCAGTCGCCACACCCGCTGCAGGAACCGGTGAGCGCCCACCACATCCTTGGTCGCCCAGGGGCGGGACGCCTCCAGCGGGCCCATCGACATCTCGTAGACCCGCAGCGTGTCGGCGCCGTAGTCGTCGCAGATCTCGTCGGGTGAGATCGAATTCTTCAGGCTCTTCCCGATTTTCCCGAATTCCTGGAAGACCTCGATCTCCCCGTCGGGACCGCGGTAGAAAAACCGGCCGTCGCGTTCGACGACCTCCTCGGCCGGCACGTACGAGCCGCGCGAGTCGGTGTAGGCGAACGCCTGAATGTAGCCCTGGTTGACCAGCCGGCGGTACGGCTCGCGGGAGCTGACGTGGCCCAGGTCGTAGAGCACCTTGTGCCAGAACCGGGCGTAGAGCAGATGCAACACCGCGTGTTCGGCCCCACCGACGTACAGGTCGACGCCGCCGGGATCCTGCGGCCCGTGCTCGGCGGGCCGCGGCCCCATCCAGTAGGCCTCATTCTCCTTGGCGCAGAAGCGTTCCGAGTTGTGCGGATCGGTGTAGCGCAGTTCGTACCAGGAGCTGCCGGCCCATTGCGGCATCACGTTGGTGTCGCGGCTGTAGGGCTTCAGGCCGTCGCCGAGGTCCAGCTCGACGTGCACCCAGTCGGTCGCCTTGGCCAACGGTGGCGACGGTTCGCTGTCGGCGTCGTCGGGGTCGAACAGCACCGGCGAATAGTCCGGCACGTCGGGCAGTTCCACCGGCAGAGCGGCTTCGTCGAGGGCATGCGGACGCCCGTCGCTGTCGTAGACGATCGGGAACGGCTCGCCCCAGTACCGTTGCCGGGCGAAAAGCCAGTCACGCAACTTGAATTCGACCCGCGCGCAGCCACGGCCTTCGGCTTCCAGCCGGGCGGTGATCGCCTCCTTGGCCGCCGCCACATCCAGTCCGTCCAGGTAGCCGGAGTTCACCAATAGCCCGTCGCCGGCGTAGGCCCCCTCCGAAATATCGCCTCCGGCAATGACTTCCACGATGGGCAGGCCGAATTCGTGCGCGAAGTCCCAGTCGCGCTGGTCGTGGCCGGGCACTGCCATGATCGCGCCGGTGCCGTATCCGGCCAGCACGTAGTCGGCGATGAAGATCGGAACCGGCTTGCCATTGGTGGGGTTGGTGGCGTAGCTGCCCAGGAAGACACCGGTTTTGGCCTTGCTCTCCTGGCGCTCGAGGTCCGACTTCGAGGCGATCGCCCGCCGGTAGGCGGCGACCGCCTCGCCCGGAGTGGCGGCGCCGTATGTCCAGCGCGGGTCGGTGCCGTCCGGCCAGGCGGGCGCGACCAGCTCGTCGACCAGCTCGTGCTCGGGGGCCAGCACCATATAGGTGGCGCCGAACAGCGTGTCCGGTCGGGTGGTGAACACCTCGATGTCGAGCGCCGCGCCGTCGGCGCCGGTCGCCGCGAACAGGGCCTTGGCGCCGGTGGAACGGCCGATCCAGTTGCGCTGCATGGTCTTCACCGGCTCCGGCCAGTCCAGCAGGTCGAGGTCGTCGAGCAGCCGGTCGGAGTAGGCGGTGATCCGCATCATCCACTGCCGCAACCGCTTTCGGAACACCGGGAAGTTGCCGCGGTCGCTGCGCCCGTCGGCGGTGACCTCCTCGTTGGCCAGCACGGTGCCCAGTCCGGGACACCAGTTGACCATCGAGTCCGCGCGGTAGACCAGCCGGTGGCTGTCGATCACGTCGGCTCGCTCCCCCGCCGACAACTCGGACCAGTTGCGCCCGTCGTCGAGGCTGCGCGCGCCGGAATCGAATTCGGCGACCAGCTCGGCGATGGGTCGGGCCTTGTTGGCGGCGGGGTCGAACCAGGCGTTGTAGATCTGCAGGAAGATCCACTGCGTCCACTTGTAGAACTCGACGTCGGTGGTGGAGAAGCTGCGCCTGCTGTCGTGGCCCAGCCCCAGCCGGCCCAGCTGGCGGCGGAAGTTGACCACGTTGGCCTCGGTCCTGGTGCGCGGGTGGGTGCCGGTCTGCACCGCGTATTGCTCGGCGGGCAGGCCGAAAGCGTCAAAACCCAACGCATGCAACACGTTACGGCCGGTCATCCGGAAGTAGCGGGCGTATACGTCGGTGGCGATGTAGCCCAGCGGGTGGCCGACGTGCAGCCCCTCCCCCGACGGGTAGGGGAACATGTCCTGCACGAACAGCTTGTCCTCGGGGACCGGGGTCCCGTCCGTCGGGGCCAACGAACCGACCGGGTTGGGCACGTTGAACGTCCCGAGCTTGGCCCAGGTGTCCTGCCAGCTGCCCTCGATCCGGCCCGCCAGCGCCGCGGTGTAGCGATACGGCGGCGCGTCGGAGTCCGGCGCGGCGGCACCGGAGCCGGTGGCGGGCGAAGTGGTCGGGGATTCGGTCACCTGAACAGGGTATAAGGGCCGACGCGGCGGCTTCGCCGGCCACAGGTTGGTCTCGGTTGCGTTGCGCACCGATCAGGGGTTCATCCCAGCTGTATTTCGAGCCTGTTCACCGCCTTTGACCTGTAGTTACAGTCAGCCACTATCGACGGCTTCTGGTAGGCAGCCATGGGAAGGACCGACGCAGATGATTGAGATCGTCCCCGGCCACCGGGCAGTTCTCGGCGGTATGGTCGCCGGCCTGATCGGCCTGGCGGTTGCTGCGGGCGGTACGGCATCGGCAGACCCGTTGCCGCCGGCGCCCGCGCCCGTCCCCGCGCCGGCGCCGGCAAACCTCGGGCCCGAGCTGGTGCCGCCGAGCAGATACCTGGCCGCGCCGCAGGCCACCACCGCGGCCACCCAGATCACCCCGGCCACGCCGGGCACCCCGGGCCCCGCTCCGGCCCCGGCCCCGGCCCAGGCCCCGGCCCCGGCTCCCGCTCCCGCGCCCGCGACGTCGGGCACGATCCGGGAATTCCTGCAGTCCAAGGGCGTGAAGTTCGAGGCGCAAAAGCCCCAGGGGTTCAAGGCGCTCGACATCACCTTGCCGATGCCCGCCCGCTGGACCCAGGTGCCCGACCCGAACGTGCCCGACGCGTTCGCGGTGATCGCCGACCGGCACGGCAGCAGCATCTACTCGTCGAATGCCCAGGTCGTGGTGTACAAGCTAGTCGGCAACTTCGATCCGAGGGAAGCCATCACCCACGGCTACGTGGACAGCCAGAAGCTTCCGGCGTGGCAGCCCACCAACGCCTCGATGGCCGATTTCGGCGGATTCCCGTCGTCGATCGTGGAGGGCACCTACCGTGACGGCGACCTGACGCTGAACACCTCGCGTCGTCACGTCATCGCCACCTCGGGGCCGGACAAGTACCTCGTTTCGCTGGCGGTGACCACCGACCGTGCGGTCGCCGTGGCCGACGCCCCGGCCACCGACGCCATCGTCAACGGATTCCGGGTGACCGTGCCCGGCGCGAGCGCCCCGGCACCCACGGCCGCCCCGGTCGCGCTGCCCGCCCAGGCGCCGGCCGTCGCTCCCGTCGCACCGGCACCGGCACCCGTCGCCCCCGCCGCCCCAACCGCGCCGGCGCCCGCCGCGGCTCCGCTGGTGCCGCTCGCCCAGACCGCTCCGGCGGCCCCGGCCGGGTTGCCCGCGCAGCCGCTGCCCAACCAACAGCACACCCCCAGCCTGCTGGCCATGGTGCCGGGCCTGCCCCCGCTGCCGAACTTCTCGTTCCTGCAGCACTGAGAACGACTACCCGGCCCGCTGCGCGCGGCGGTGACCCGGCTCGTATTGTGAGGCCATGCTGATTGCGGGCGTGCTGTGCATCTGTGCGGCGGTGGCCTCGGCGGGGTTCGGCACCTGGTCGCTTGCGCACAACCGGAACTACGGAGCCACCGCGCTGGCGCTGCGCGCCATGGCGCCCACCCAGTTGGCGGCCGCGGTGATGCTGGCCGCCGGCGGCACGGTGGCGCTGGCCGCGGTCCCGCACACCGCGCTGGTCGTGCTCATCGTCTGCGTCGCCGGGGCGTTGGGGACCCTGGCCGCCGGCTCGTGGCAGAGCGCCCGCTTCGCGGTGCGCCAGCAGTCCGCCGCGCCGGCCTGCGCCGGCAGCTGCACCGGCTGCACGCAGTCGTGCGCGTGACGGCGGGGGAGCCAGCTAGTTGCGGCTGATGTCGATGGGGTGGGTCGCGAGCAGCGACAGCGGCAGCGGCTGGCGGCGTAGAACCTGCCCCCACAGATCGGACCTGGGCCCCACTAGAACGTCGGAAGGCAAGGCGGACAAGACAATCCAGTCGTCACGCTCGATTTCGCCTTCGAGCTGACCGATGGTCCAGCCGGAGTAGCCCGCGAAGATCCGCACGCCTTCCACCAACGGCGCGATCGCGTCGGGGTCGGCGTCCAGGTCGACCATCACCACCCGGCCGTCCACGTGCCGCAGGCCTGGTGCGCCTTGCGGATCGGCGCCCACCCGCAACGTCGCCAGGCACAGCGCCGCGTCCCGCTTGACCGGCCCGCCGATGAACATCGTCTTCGGCTTGGCCGCCAGCGTGGTCCACTGCGGCAGCACGTTGTACACGGCGGTGTCGCTGGGCCGGTTGAGCACGACGCCCAGGGTGCCGCCGTCGTTGTGCTCCACGATGTAGATCACGCTGCGCCGAAACGTCGGCTCCAGCAGGTCGGTATTGGCGAGCAGCAAGGTGCCCGCCCGCACCCGTTGCGCGGCGGGTGCGACGTAGTCCTCGGGATCCTCCGGCGGCGGCACCCCACCATCATGGCATCCGCCCGATCGTCGCCCAGGGCAATCGGGAGCGTGGGGCACGAAGATTTGTACTGTTGTTGGCACGGCCCTGACCACGCCAGCGTTCCAGCCCCAATCGTGGAAGTCGGTTTCGGTGATTCCAACCCGGATGCAGTCCAGCGCACCCGTCGAAATCTGGCGCTCGGTGCGCGCGTTGCCGGATTTCTGGCGGCTGCTGCAGGTGCGGGTGGCGAGTCAGTTCGGGGACGGGTTGTTCCAGGCGGCGCTGGCCGGGGCGCTGCTGTTCAACCCCGATCGGGCCGCCGACCCGCTTGCCATCGCGCGCGCCTTCACGGTCCTGTTCCTGCCGTACTCGCTGCTGGGGCCGTTCGCCGGCGCGCTGATGGATCGCTGGGATCGGCGGCTGGTGCTGGTCGGCGCCAACGTGGGCCGGCTGGTGCTCATCGCCGCGATCGGCACCATCCTGGCGGTGCGGGCCGGCGATCTGTCGCTGCTGCTGGGCGCGCTGTTCGCCAACGGTTTGGCCCGGTTCGTCGGGTCCGGATTGTCGGCGTCGCTGCCGCACGTGGTGCCGCGCGAGCAGGTGGTGACGATGAACGCGGTGGCCACTGCGGCCGGGGCCGTCGCCGCGTTTCTCGGCGCGAACTTCATGCTGGTGCCGCGGTTCCTGTTCGGCGCCGGCGACCGGGGCGCCGCGGCGATCGTCTTCCTCACCGTGGTTCCGGTCTCGATCGCGTTGCTGTTGTCGTGGCGGTTCGCCCCGCGGGCGCTGGGTCCCGACGACACCTGGCGGGCGATCCACGGGCCGGTGCTCTATGCGGTGATCACCGGCTGGCTGCACGGGGCGCGGACGGTGGCCCAGCGCCCGACGGTCGCGGCCACGCTGTCCGGCCTGGCCGCCCATCGGATGGTGGTGGGTATCAATTCGCTGCTGGTGCTGTTGCTGGTCCATCACCTGCCGGGCCTCGAGGGCGGGGGATTCGGCACCGCATTGCTGTTCTTCGGCGCCGCCGGCCTGGGCGCGTTCTTGGCCAACGTGCTGACGCCGCCCGCGATCCGCCGGTGGGGCCGCTACGCCACCGCGAACGGCGCGCTCGCCGCGTCGGCGATCATCGAGGTCGCGGGCGCCGAACTGCTGCTTCCGGTGATGGTGGTGTGCGGTTTCTTGCTCGGGGTGACCGGGCAGATGGTCAAGCTGTGCGCCGATTCGGCGATGCAGATGGACGTCGACGACGCGCTGCGCGGACACGTGTTCGCGGTGCAGGATGCGCTGTTCTGGGTGGCGTTCATCGTCGCGATCACGGTGGCCGGCATGGTGATTCCCGACGACGGGCACGCCCCGGTGTTCGCGCTGTTCGGGTCGGTGCTCTATCTGGTCGGGCTGGCCGTGCACGGCATCGTCGGGCGGCGCGGCGAGTGATCGCTAAGGTGGCGACGTGAATTGTCCGACGGCCGGCACCGACCGGCGGGGGCGGCAATGACCGGTCCGGCCCCGATAGTGGCGGATCTGCGCGCCGAGAGCGACGCGCTGGACGCCCTGGTCGCACCGCTGCCGCCGGGCCGCTGGGCCGACCCGACGCCGGCGGCCGGCTGGACAATCGCCCACCAGATCGGGCATCTGCTGTGGACCGATCGGGTCGCGCTGATCGCGGTCACCGATGAACCCGGGTTCGCCGAGGTGCTGGCCGGCGCGGCCGCCGACCCGGCCGGCTTCGTCGACAAGGGCGCCGAGGAGCTCGCGGCCGTCGCCCCGGCGGAGCTGCTCGCGGATTGGCGCGCCACCCGCGACCGGCTGCATCGGGCGCTGCTGGGGGTGCCGGCCGGGCGCAAACTCCCGTGGTTCGGCCCGCCGATGAGCGCCGCGTCGATGGCGACCGCGCGGTTGATGGAGACCTGGGCGCACGGCCTGGACGTCGCCGACGCGCTGGGGGTCACCCGGCCGGCGACCGACCGGCTGCGATCGATCGCTCATCTGGGCGTGCGCACCCGCGATTACGCGTTCGCCGTCAACAATCTGACGCCGCCGGCCGAGCCGTTCCTGGTCGAGCTGCGCGGCCCCCGTGGCGACACCTGGTCGTGGGGGCCGCCGGAGGCGGCGCAGCGGGTCACCGGCTCCGCGGAGGATTTCTGCTTCCTGGTCACCCAGCGGCGGCCGCTGAGCGCGCTCGACATCACCGCCGACGGCGCCGATGCGCAGCGCTGGCTGGAGATCGCGCAGGCCTTCGCCGGCCCGCCCGGCCCCGGGCGATGAGCGCGTGAAACGCGCGAAGAGAGCCGGGGCCAACAACCTCAGCCCCGGGCGATGAGCGCGTGAAACGCGCGAAGAGAGCCGGGGCCAACAACCTCAGCCCCGGGCGATG
>Ga0164242_10001597_pt1 | contig 26863 bp, 27 predicted proteins | sample OricomgcompostMG_FD_108783 | JGI IMG/M metagenome (GOLD analysis project Ga0164242, IMG submission 108783) | Miracle-Growth compost microbial communities from Emeryville, California, USA - Original compost - Miracle growth compost (MG) ...
ACACCCCGGACCTGGTGGCGGTGGTGTCGTACACCCGTCCGGACGCGTCCGGGAAGCTGCAGAGTCTGACGCCGTACCGGGGCTCCGGGTTCAGCGAGGTGACCGGATCGACGGTTCCCGCGAAGACGTGGAAGCTGTTCATGGACGCGGCGCTGGCCGGCACGCCGACCCAGCACTTCCCCGCCGACGTCGGCGTCACGGCGCCGGCGACGACCACCCCGCCGGCTGCCCCGAGTACCTCGGCGCCGGCGACGACCACCCCGCCGGCGAGCGTCTCGCCGACTCCGACGCCGAGTACGAGCCCGTCCGAACCGGTCACCCCGAGCGCCCCGGTGACGCTCTCCGCGCCGGCTTCGTCGCCGCCGGCAGCGCCGTCCGAGTCGGCACTGGCACGCGCCCCGACCGGAAGGTCTCGGTGACGTCGCACGGGCCTGGCCGCGGCGCGGATCCGCCGCCGGGATGCAAGGATCGGCCGGTGCGCCACGCCGCTGGGGACTCCGTTGGGGATCCGGCTCCGGCGCAGGTCATCCCGCCGAGCCGTGCCGACCCGTTCGTGGCGGCCGCCTCGACCGTTATCGGCGGCCCGGTCGGGGCCCGCGCCCGCCTCGGTGACAACCGCTGGTGGCTCCCCGTGCGGGTACTGGTGCTGTTTGCCGTTCTGGCCGGGACGCTGGGCTGGATGAACAAGTCGCTGTGCGTGACCCACGGCTACAGCCACGAGTACCAGTACACCCGGGTCTGCTACACGGATGTGTACGCGCTCTGGTGGGCGGAGGGGCTGGACAAGGGTCAGATCCCGATCCTGGACAACGCGACCCCGAACCCGGATGCGCAGGGCGTCGTGCACCACAAGTACGTCGAATACCCGGTCGTCATCGGCGGGGTGATGGCGGCGGCCGAAGGGTTGGTGCACGCGTTCGTCAGCGACCAGCCGACGGCGAAGCAGGCTGCCGTGATTGCCGCGTCCCACAAGTCGCCGGACGACGAGAAACTGAAGCTGGCGGCAGCGTCGGCGACCGCGGACTACCAGGGCCGGCAGGCGCGCGCGTTCTTCCACATCACCGCGGCATTCCTGCTGATCTGCATGGTGCTGGTGGTCGTGCTGACTGGGCTGACCGCCGGCCGGCGCCGGATCTGGGACGCCGCGTTGGTGGGTCTGGCACCGGCGCTGGTGCTGAACGGGATGGTCAACTGGGACCTGGTCGCGGTGGCTTTCACCGCGGGGGCGATGCTCGCCTGGTCGAGGCGGGCACCCGCCGTCGCAGGGATGCTGCTCGGATTCGGCGTGGCCACCAAGCTTTATCCGTTGCTCTTGCTGGTACCGCTGTTCGCGCTGTGCTTGCGCGCGGGTCGACTGAGGCCGTACTTCCGCATGGTCGGGGCTGCGGTGGTGGCCTGGGCGGTGGTGGACGTCCCGGTCTGGATCGCCAACCCGGCTGGGTTCGGGGAGTTCTACGCGTTCAGCCGGAGCCGCGGCACCGAGTACAACTCGCTGTTCTATGCCTGGCAGTACGCGGTGTTCGGGGCCAACCATCCGTGGGATCCGGGCAAGCCGTCACCGACGTGGTTGAACTTCTGGTCCGCCGCGCTGCTCGCGCTGGCCTTACTGGCCGTCGTGGCGCTGATCCTGGTCGCGCCGCGGCGTCCGCGCGTCGGCCAGGTCGCCTTCCTCACCGTGCTCGCGTTCCTGCTGACCAACAAGGTGTACTCGCCGCAGTACGTCCTATGGCTACTGCCCCTGGTCGCGCTAGCCCGGCCGCGCTGGCGCAGCTGGCTGCTGTGGCAGGCGTCGGAAGTGTTGCTGTTGCTGTTGCTGTACTTCCACCTGATCTTCGTCGACACCTCGGGTAACAAGGGGATCGGCTACCCGTGGTTCTTCTTCTTCGGCGATCTGCCCAGGGACGTGATGCTGCTGGTGATCGCCGGACTGGTGGTTCGCGACGTCCTCGACCCCGGCGGTGACGTGGTCCGGAAGGACGGCGACGACGACCCGGCCGGTGGTCTGCTGGACGATGCACCGGATCGGTTGGTGCTGCTCGGGCGGGGTCGGGGCGGCCGTGCTCTCGGGTGGGATCCCCCGGCGGAGATTCGGAGCGGGGCTGTGGACGGCGGCTGGCGTCCTGTCGGCAACTGATACCCTGACGCGTCCGCTGACGCAGACAGCCCTCCTGCCACGGAACGTCCGTGGCCGCTGAGTCCATAGGAGGAGGTGGGTCCGTATGCGTCGTTATGAGCTCATGGTGATCCTGGATCCGGATCTCGAAGAGCGCACCATTACCCCGAGTCTCGAGCAGTTCCTGACGGTCGTGAAGACCGCGGGAGGTTCCGTCGAGAAGATCGACGTCTGGGGTCGTCGCCGGTTGGCGTACGAGATCCGTAAGAAGCACGAGGGCATCTACGCCGTCGTGGACCTGACGGCCGAGCCCGCAGCGGTCAAGGAACTCGACCGCCAGCTGAACCTGAACGAGTCGGTGCTGCGCACCAAGGTGATCCGCCCCGACATCCGCTGACATGGCGTTCCGCCGGTGAGCGGAACACCACGTGATGACCGGTCGTCAGTATCCGTCCCGGTACCCATCCCGATCGATCCGTCCGAGGAGAGCAGACATGGCAGGCGAGACCGTCATCACCGTCGTCGGCAACCTGACGGCGGATCCAGAACTGCGTTTCACGCCCAGCGGCGCGGCCGTTGCGAACTTCACCGTCGCCTCGACGCCCCGCACCCTCGACCGCAACACGAACGAGTGGAAGGACGGCGACCCGCTGTTCTTGCGCTGCTCGATCTGGCGACAGGCCGCCGAGAACGTGGCGGAGTCCCTCACCCGCGGTGCTCGGGTGGTGGTCACCGGTCGGCTCAAGCAGCGGTCGTTCGAGACCAAGGAGGGCGAGAAGCGCACCGTGGTCGAACTCGACGTCGACGAGATCGGCCCGTCGCTGCGGTATGCCACGGCAAAGGTCAACAAGACCAGCCGAGGCGGTGGCTTCAGCGGGGCGGGAACCGGAGGCGGCTCGAGTTCCGGTGCCGGTGGGACGGCGGACGACCCGTGGTCGACACCCGCGCCGGCCGGCGGCTACTCGGACGAGCCACCTTTCTAAACCTCGCGTACCCGGCGCCGGTACGGCGCCTCATCCTCCTGGAGTAACGACATGCCCAAGCCTCCGCCCCGGAAGCCGAAGAAGAAGCAGAACCCGCTGTCCGCAGCGAAGATCGACTACATCGACTACAAGGACACCGCGCTGCTGCGCAAGTTCATCTCGGACCGCGGGAAGATCCGCGCCCGCCGAGTGACCGGTGTCAGCGCGCAGCAGCAGCGCGAACTCGCCACCGCGATCAAGAACGCACGCGAGATGGCGCTGCTGCCGTACACCTCGACGGCGCGCTGAGGAGGTAGGTCATGAAGCTCATCCTCACCCACGATGTCGAGGGTGTCGGCGGCCCTGGTGAGATCGTTGACGTCGCGGATGGTTACGGCCGTAACTACCTGGTGCCGCGCGGCCTTGCAATCGTCTGGACCAAGGGCGGCGAGAAGCAGATCGCGTCGATCCGGCGGGCCCGCGAGGTTCGGCAGATCCGCGACCTCAGTCACGCACGCGAGTTGGCCGATCAGCTTTCCGCGCTCACCGTCACGCTTCCGACCCGGGCTGGTCAGGGCGGCAAGCTGTTCGGCTCGGTCACGTCCGCGGACGTCGTCGCCGCGGTGAAGAACGCCGGTGGCCCGCTGCTGGATCGCCGCCGCGTCACGCTGTCCGGACACATCAAGAAGCTGGGCAAGCACACCGTTTCGGTCGACCTGCACCCCGAGGTGCAGGCTTCGTTCGCGCTCGAGGTCGTCTCGGCCTGAAGCAATTCCGTGGATCGGCCCGCTCCTGTCGGAGCGGGCCTTCTGCGTTCTCGGGCCTTTTGCGATGCGTTGGCTCCAGGCCGGGCGCGGATGCTGCCAATTTTGTTGTCCACAGCCAGGGCATCGGTTCTGAGCGCGACGGTTCCGGCATGTTCACCGCAGCGGGGCGTGTCGTCCCCAATGGTCCACAGCCTTGCCCACAACTCAGATGGATATTGCCCACAGGTTGTGAACAACCTGTGCACATTGCTGAGTTGAGCCGATCAAGGTTCGGCTCCTAGCGTCTGCCCACGACCGGCGCGCTGTCCGAGGCAGTTGCTACACAGGGCTCGCTAGACAGGACACGGGACGCGGCGTGGACGGCAGCAGGAGGGGGCAGCGCAGGTGGCAGCCGAGGTGCTCCGGGTAGCCGACGAGGCTGCCCCCGGTCCGGGTGGCGGGTACGACCGCACGCCGCCACAGGACGTGGTCGCGGAGCAGTGCGTGCTCGGCGGGATGCTGCTGAGCAAGGACGCCATCGCCGACGTGGTCGAAGTGCTGCGGCCGGTGGATTTCTACCGTCCCGCGCACCAACTCGTGTACGACGCGATCATCGACCTGTACGGCCGCGGCGACCCGGTCGATGCCGTCACCGTGTCCAGCGAGCTGTCCGGTGCCGGCACGTTGGGCCGTGCCGGGGGTGCCCCCTACCTGGCGACGCTGATCGGCAGTGTCCCGACCGCGGCGAACGCCGGGTATTACGCCAAGATCGTCGCGGAGAAGGCGGTACTCCGCAGACTCGTCGAGGCAGGCACCCGGATCGTGCAGCTCGGCTACGCGGCGGACAACGGCAGTGACGGTGTGGGCGACGTCGACACCGCGGTGGACCGCGCCCAGGCGGCCGTCTACGAGGTGACCGAGCGCCGGATCAGCGAGGACTACCAGCCGCTCGAAGCGTTGTTGCAGCCGACGCTGACCGAGCTCGAGGCGATCCAAGGCCACGACGGGACGATGACAGGTGTCCCCACCGGGTTCGCCGATCTCGACGCGCTGACCAACGGACTGCACGGTGGTCAGCTGATCGTGGTCGCCGCGCGGCCTGCGGTCGGCAAGTCGACGCTGGGCCTCGACTTCGCCCGCGCCGCCAGTGTCAAGAACGGCCTGACTTCGGTGATCTTCAGCTTGGAGATGAGCCGTAGTGAGATCACGATGAGACTGCTGTCGGCGGAAGCCCGTGTGTCGCTCAAGTCGATGCGTTCCGGCAACTTGACCGAGGACGACTGGGACCGGCTGGCGCTGCGGATGGGCGAGACGGCGCAGGCGCCCCTGTACATCGACGATTCACCGCACTTGACGATGATGGAGATCCGGGCGAAGGCGCGGCGACTCAAGCAGCGGCAGGACCTCCGGTTGATCGTGCTGGATTACCTCCAGCTGATGTCCAGCCCGCGCCGGGTGGAGAACCGGCAGCAGGAGGTCAGCGAGATCAGTCGACAGTGCAAGCTGCTGGCGAAGGAGCTCGACGTGCCCGTGGTGGCTATCAGCCAGCTGAACCGGTCCTCGGAACAGCGACAGGACAAGCGTCCTCAGCTGTCGGACCTGCGGGAGTCCGGCGCGATCGAGCAGGACGCGGATGTGGTGTTGCTGCTGCACCGCGAGGACGCCTACGACCGGGAGTCGGCACGCGCCGGAGAGGCGGACTTCATCGTGGCCAAGCACCGCAACGGCCCGACCGACACCATCACCGTCACCAGTCAGCTGCACTACTCGCGGTTCGTGGACCTCGGTCCGTCCGGCTGAGCAGTCAGCCCCAGCCCAGTTCGTGCAGCCGGGCATCGCCGATACCGAAATGGTGCGCGATCTCATGGATGACGGTGCGCCGCACCTCCGCTACCACCTCGTCCTTCGTGGTCGCGTAGGAGCAGATCGCATCGCGATAAATCGTGATCCGATCGGGCAGGTGGCCCGCGTAGTCCGGGGTGCGTTCGGTAAGTGGGATTCCTTCGTACAGGCCGAGCAGGCCGTCCGGGCCGCCCTCCAGTTCGACGACGACCGCGACGTTGCGCATCACCCGAGCCAGCTCCGTCGGCAGGCTGTCGATTCCAGCCGCGACCATCTGCTCGAACTCGGCATCGGTGACCTCGACCATGGATCATTGTCGCCGTCCCGGCCGTCCCGCGGGTTTACGGCAGGGTGTGCGGCTCGCGATCCGCGTCCGTCCGGCGGTGCCGGCGCAGCCGGCGATGCCGCCCGACGGACGCATCCATCGGTTCGCCCTGGGCGGGAGGGGCCTCGTTGCCGGTGACGATCCCCACTCCCGCGTCCTGGTCCCGGGCAGGCGCAACCGGCTCCCGGGTGCCGCGGTCAGCAGCCGCCGCGCGGGCCGCCTCATCCCGTGCGGCTTCTTCCCGCGCCACTCGGTGCCGTTCCGCGTGCTCGACATCTCGGACTCCGACGACCGACAGTCGCCCGAGCGCGACTGCCGACAGGAACACGATCACCGCGCCGAGCCCGTAGAACATGCCGACGTATTCCGCCGCGACCATGTTCTCGCCGGTGCTGATCGGGCTACTCGCCTGGTGCAGGTCAACCATCGGCGCGAACGCGGTACCCACCACGAACCAGGCTCCGGCCGCCGCACCGAGCCAAGCTCCGAGCGAGGCGGAGACCCGGTCCACGCTCCACAGCAAGAGCAGGCCGGCCACGATGGCGACCGCGCCGGGGAGAACTTCGAGCCAGCCGCGCGCGGCAGTCCAATGCCAGGAATCGTCAGGGAGGAAGCCGTAGTCGAAGTACGGCCCGATGAACGGGATGATGGCGCCCCACACGCCGAGGGCGATCAGCAGCAGGCCGGTCACCGCTCCACGACTACGGGGCACTCGCCACCGGGCCCCGTGCGTGCCGTAGCGTCCGCTTGCAGCTGTCCGTGGCACCGTCATCGCAACTCCCGAACCTCTGGTTGATTCGGCTGTCGCCGTCCAAGCTGGCCACAGCCGCAAGGTCTTCCCTTGTTATGCCCGGGTAGCGGTCAGCAAACCCTCATCGGAGTTCGCAGCGTGCCGGGTCCGGCGGCGCACGGCGGCACGGAATGATGATCGCCATGTCCTGGTGGAACTCGGTCGTCCTGGGTGCCGTCGAGGGTCTGACCGAGTTCCTCCCGATCTCGAGTACCGGCCACTTGACCATCGTCGAGAAGTGGATGGGGTTCAAGGTCGACGACGACGGCATTACCGCGTTCACCGCGATCATCCAGATCGGCGCCATCCTCGCCGTGATGCTCTACCTGCGTACCGACGTCAAGAACATCGTCCGCGGCTGGGTACGCGGCGTGTTTCGGCCGGAGTACCGCACCGATCCGTACTACCGCTTCGGCTGGCTGGTGATCCTGGGGTCGATCCCGATCGGCATCGTCGGGGTTGCGTTCCAGCACCAGATCGAGACGACGCTGCGCAGCCTGTGGCTCGTCGGTAGTGCGCTGATCGTGTTCAGCGGAGTGCTGTGGCTGGCGGACCGGCTCGCGGTGCAGCGGCGCGGAGAGAGCGAGATCGGAGCCCGGGACGTCGTGTTCGTGGGAGTCGCGCAGTGCCTCGCGTTGATCCCGGGTGTGTCCCGGTCGGGTGCGACGATGTCCGCCGGGCTGGTTCGCGGCTTCGACCGCGTCACCGTCACCCGCTTGTCCTTCTTCCTGTCCATCCCCGCGCTGGTGGCGGCCGGAGCTCTGGAAGTAGCGACCAAGCACGACGACATCTCGCACGGCGTCGGGTGGGGGCGGACCCTCGTCGCCACCGCAGTCAGCTTCGTCGTGGGCTATGTCGCGGTCGCGTGGTTACTGAGGTTCATCTCCCGGCACACGTTCAACGCGTTCGTGCTGTATCGGGTGGCGCTGGGCGTTGCGGTGCTCGCGCTGGTGGGCGCGGGCGCGCTTGCGGCGACCTGACCTGGTGATGTCGTCGGTCCGAAGTGCGGGCGCGAACGGCGGAAAGAGACTAGGTTTTTCAGGCTGCCCCGACGACCGAGGGAGTTGTCCTGAGCGCGCCGATCGACGCGTCCGCCGAACTGGCGGCCGAACAGCACTACGTCGCCCGTCTGTACGCCCGCCTCGATGAGCTCCGGGCTCGCAACCGTGACGACCTGCGGGTGACCCGGCTTTCCCGCGCGGGCGGCAACCCGCAGGCTCAGTCGGAGCGGGACGCTTTCGCCACCCAGTACGAGCGCCGGCTGGCGCAACTCGAGGCGGTGGACGACGGTCTGGCGTTCGGTCGGCTGGACCGGTCACTCGATGGCCCGGGATCCGGGGACGAGAGCGTGGAGGGGGCCGGGGACCGGCTGTACATCGGCAGGATCGGGTTGTCCAGCGACAGCCAGGCGACGCTTCTGGTGGACTGGCGTGCCCCGGTGGCCGCCGCGTTCTACCGTGCTACCGCAGCGCATCCGCAGGGCGTGGTCCGTCGTCGGCACCTGCGCACCCGTGGCCGGGCGGTAAACGGCTACGACGACGAGGTCTTCGATTTGAGCGGTCTGTCCAGTACTGAGCGCAGCGCGCTGTCCGGTGAGGCCGCGCTGATGGCAGCGCTGCAGGAACAGCGCACCGGTCGGATGCGCGAGGTAGTGGCCACCCTGCAGGCTGAGCAGGACGAAGTGGTGCGCGCCGACCGCGATGGCGTGCTGGTGGTGCAGGGCGGTCCCGGGACCGGCAAGACGGTGGTGGCGCTGCACCGCGCCGCGTACCTGCTCTACACCTACCGCGAGCAGCTCTCCTCCGCAGGCGTGCTCGTGGTCGGGCCCGGTTCCATCTTTCTGCGGTACGTCGAGCAGGTGCTGCCGTCGTTGGGCGAGACCGCGGTGGTACTTGCGACGCAGGCGGAACTGTTCCCGGGTATCGAGGTGACCGGGACCGAGGCGGACCACATCGCTGCCCTGAAGGGCAGCAAGAAGATGGTGGCCGTGATCGCGGCGGCGCTGGCAGATCGCAGGCGGGTCCCGGCCCGTGACCTGCTGGTGCGGCATGAGGGCCACCGGCTCCGGCTCGACCGGCACGTCGTACGCCGGGCCCGCGATCAAGCAGTGCGTAGCGGCAGGCTGCACAACCCGGCGCGGAACGTCTTCGTCCGACAGGTGCTCACCGCGCTGGCTCGCCAACTGATCGGCCGGGACCTGTGGGACGGCTACGAACGTCGGGACCGCGACGAGGTGCTGCTCGACCTGGTCCGCAACGCGGACGTCAAGCGCGCGCTCGACCAGCTATGGCCGCACCTGGACGCACCGCGGTTGCTCCGCGAGCTGTACGCGGACCCGGAACGGCTGGCCGCGACCGGGCTGTCGGCGATGGAGCAGCAGTTGCTGCAGCGCGACCCGGATGGCGCCTGGACCCCGGCGGACGTGCCGCTACTGGACGAGGCGGCCGAACTGATCGGTGAGACGGACCCCTGGGCGCGCCGCGCGGGGCAGCGGGCCGACGAGGAGCAGCGCCGCGGTGTCCGCTACGCGGAAGAGGCCTTGCAGTCATCCGGCGCGGGGGGAGGCCTCGTCGATGCGGCCACGCTGGCCGCCCGGTACGCGGGCTCGGGCGGGTCGACGGACCTGGCGAGCCACGCCCTGGCCGACCGCGGGTGGGCGTTCGGTCACGTCGTGGTCGACGAGGCACAGGAACTTTCGTGGATGGCGTGGCGATTGCTGATGCGGCGCTGTCCGAGCCGGTCCATGACCGTCGTCGGCGACGTGGCGCAGGCCAGCGCGCCGTGGGCGGCGCGCGATTGGGCCGACGCCCTGGCCGATCACGCGCCCGGGCGCTGGCGTGCGGTGGAGCTGACCGTCTGCTATCGGACCCCGGCCTCGGTGATGGCCGTGGCGGCTGACGTGCTCGCGACCGTGGCCCCGAAACTGGCCGCGCCACAAGCGGTTCGGCAGGGTGACGTACCGCCGCGGGCAGTACAGGCGGCAGACCTGCCTGCGGGCACGGTCGACGCGGTGGCCGGGCTCCGCGGTGGCGGGACCATCGGAGTCCTGCTACCGGCCGAGCACCGCGCCGGGGTCCGGGCCGCGCTGGATACCGCCTTTCCCGGCGCGACCGGCGAACAGACCGATGCGGAGATCGCCGTGCTCACGGTGGCGCAGAGCAAGGGACTCGAGTTCGACGCCGTGGTGGTCGTGGATCCACAGGCGATCTTGGACGTTCCCGGGCGCGGCGGTGGCGACCTCTACGTCGCGCTGACCCGTACCACCGACCGGTTGGTGGTGGTCCACCCGGGACCGCTGCCGGCAGTGCTGCACCGCCTCGGGTAGCCACCGGGTGCCCAGCGGTTACTCAGCAAAGACACAGGCTCTTGCAGCCCGCTGCTCAGCCGCATCCTGCATCCTGCGTGCATGACGCAGACGCAGACCCCTCCCGCGCGCGTGCTGGTCGTCGACGACGAGCAGCACATCACCGACCTGGTGGCGATGGCTCTTCGCTACGAGGGTTTCGAGGTGGAGACGGCCAACAACGGCAACGGGGCGCTGCAGGCGGTCGCGAACTTCAACCCGCACGCGATCGTGCTCGACGTCATGCTCCCGGACTTCGACGGCTTCGAGGTCACCCGGCGGCTCGGAGCGAGGGGCCAGCACCCGCCGGTGCTGTTTCTCACCGCGCGCGACTCGACCGGTGACAAGGTCCGTGGGCTCACGGTCGGGGGTGACGACTACGTCACCAAGCCGTTCAGCATCGAGGAGCTGGTCGCTCGGGTTCGCGTCCTGCTCCGCCGGCACGAGGCCGGCCGGGACGGCAACGTGTTGCGGTACGCGGACCTGGAGATGGATGACGACGCGCACGAGGTTCGCCGTGGTGACAAGGTCATCAACCTGACCGCCACCGAGTACCGGCTGCTGCGTTACCTACTCGCCAACCCCCGCCGCGTGCTGACGCGGCAGCAGATCCTGGACCATGTCTGGGAGTACGACTTCGGTGGCGACGGTCGCGTCCTCGAGACCTACATTTCCTATCTCCGCAAGAAGGTCGACTTCACCGAGCCGCACCTGCTGCACACCGTCCGGGGTGTCGGCTACGTGATGCGGGTGCCGCGTTCGTGACCCGCGGGACGGCCAGACATACCTGAGGAAGAGGCTCTCGTGACGGTTTACCCCGGCGTCCCCGCCGTTGCGGGCCGCGCCTGCGGCTCGTGTCCTCACTTTGGGGCCGCCTCGTGACGGTTTACCCCGGCGTCCCCGCCGTTGCGGGCCGCGCCTGCGGCTCATGACCGAGACGGCCGTCGACGTCACGCCAGCGCGTGAGGACGGGCCGCGCCCGGACCCGGACGACGAGCAGGTGCCGGCAGTCACGCCCTGGCAGACCCGGGTGCGGGCCGCACTGACGGGGCCGTGGTCGATCCGGTCCCGGTTGTTGACGGCGGTGGTCTCGCTCTGCCTCATCACGATCGTCGTCGTGTCCGCCGCGACCTACTTCGCTCTCGGTTCCTACCTGCGGGACCGGCTGGATCGGCAGCTCGCTGACGATTCGCACAACGTCATCCGCCTGGTCAACCAGGCCTCGGGTGGCCTCGCGAGTCCCGGGCCGCCGATCGGCGACACCGCGATCACGCTCTACAACGCGAGCCGCCAGGCGGTTCTCAGTTACACCGCGGTGCAGCTGCCCTGGCAGTCGGCTCAGCCGGACGGTGGGTCGGCCCGCACCGTGACCGCCAGCAACGGGGCGCACTACCGGGTGGTCGTGCTGCCGGCACACGCGCTCGACGGGACCCAGGTGACGATCGTCTACGGGCTGCCGGTGAGCCAAGTCGACAACGTGCTGCATCGGCTGCTGCTGTTGGAGCTCGCCGTCGGCGGCGGCGCCGTCGTCCTGTTACTGGTGATCGGCACCGTGCTGGTGCGTGTCGGGCTACGCCCCCTCGACCGGATCGGCGTGACAGCAGGAAAGATCGCCGCGGGCGACCTGTCCCGGCGGGTCGAGCCGGCGACGGAACGGACCGAGGTGGGACGGCTCGGGCTGTCGTTGAACGCCATGCTCAGCCAGATCGAGCAGGAGGTCGCGCAGCGCACCGCGTCGGAGGAGCGGCTGCGCCGCTTCATCGCGGACGCCAGCCACGAGTTGCGTACCCCGCTGACCTCGATCCGTGGCTACGCCGAGCTGTTCCGTCGGGGCGCGCGGAACCGGCCGGAGGACCTTGAGATCGCGATGCGCCGGATCGAGGCAGAGGCCGGCCGGATGGGCGGGCTGGTGCAGGACATGCTCCTGCTGGCCCGCCTGGACGAGGGGCGGCCGCTGGAGCTCGCGTCGGTGGACCTCGCCGAGCTGGCTCGGGATGCCGGCAGTGACGCGCGGGCGGTCGCGCCGGACCGGGACGTGCAGGTCACCGTCGAGGGGAACGCGGTAGTGCAGGGCGACGACGCCCGGTTGCGCCAGGTGCTGGCGAACCTGATGCGGAACGTGCTCGCGCACACCCCGGCCGGCACGCCGTGCGGGCTGCGCGTACGCGGCGAGCCGACGGACGTCGTGGTCGAGGTCTGGGATCGAGGCCCCGGCCTGCCCCCGGAGGCGCAGGCTCGCGTGTTTGACCGGTTCTGGCGCGGTGATCCGTCCCGGGTCCGGAACTCGGAGCTGTCCGGGTCCGGGCTGGGCCTGTCCATCGTCGCCGCGCTGGTGCGGGCTCACGGCGGCACCGTGCAGGTCGGCCCGACGCCGGGCGGGGGTGCCACCTTCGGCGTCGTGTTGCCGCGACGGTCGGACCCGGCCTGACCTGGGGGTGCGGGCCGACCCCTGGCTACGCTGGCCAGGTGGCCGCCACGACGCCGAAGGCTTCCGCCGGCAGCGCGCCGGCCGGGGACGGACGCCGTGCTCGCTGGGCCGAGCACCGGGCCGCCCGCCGCGCCGAACTCGTCATCGCCGCCATCGCCGCCATCGACCGGCACGGACCGGCACTCGGGATGGAGGACATTGCCGCCGAGGCGGGAGTGACCAAGCCTGTCGTCTACCGGTACTTCACCGACAAGGCGGATCTGTACTTCGCGGTGGGCCAGCATGTCGCGACCCAGTTGCTGGAGAGCGTGACCGCGCAGATCCACCGGGATCGCTCCTCACGCCAGAACCTGGCCGCCGGGATCGACGCCTATCTGCGCATCATCGAAACAGCACCCGAGGTGTACCGGTTCGTGGTCCGGCGACCGTTCCTCGACCGGCCCGAGGGTCGCGATCTGGTACATGACTACGAGAGCATGATCGCGGCTGCGGTCGCCCGGGTAGTCGGTGAGCAGCTCCGCGCCGCAGGAATGGACTCCGGCGGCGCCGAACCGTGGGCGTACGGGATGGTCGGCTGCGTCCGGGCCGCCGGGGAGTGGTGGCTGGAGCGGCAGTCGATGTCGCGGGCGGACCTGACCGCGTACCTCCTGCAGCTGCTGTGGGGAGGGCTGGACGCGCTGTACCGGGAGAGCCGGCAGAACGCTGTCACACCAGCGGGCCCGGCGTCGACGAAGTCTCGACGTCCGAGTGGCTGACCGGCTCGCGACCGAGCTCGCCGCTTTGGTCGGGGGCGATCACGTCGCCACCGATTCGGCGGTGCTCGCCGGTGTGGTCAACGACTGGACCGGGCGCTGGCACGGCAGTTGCCGGTTGGCGGTGGCACCCGGCTCCGAATCCGAGGTGGCCGCGGTGCTCCGGGCATGTGCGGCGCGCGGCGCGCACGTCGTGGTGCAGGGTGGCAATACCGGACTCGTCGGCGGTGCGGTTCCCGACGAAGGGGACGTACTGCTGCGCACGTACCGGCTGCGGGAGCTGTCGGAACCGGACGAGACCGCGCAGGTAGTCACGGTGGGTGCGGGGGTGACGCTGGCGGAACTGCAAACGCACCTGCACCGGTACGGGCTGGAGTTCGCGGTCGATCTGGCGGCCCGGCAGAGCGCCACGCTCGGCGGGATGGCTGCCACGAATGCCGGGGGTCTTCACGTGCTGCACGACGGGGACATGCGCCGGCAGGTGTTGTCGATCGATGCGTTCGATGTGGCAGGCAACCAGGTCGCGGTCCTGCACCCGCTGGTCAAGGACAACACCGGTTACTCGCTCGCTCAGCTCGTCGTGGGCAGCGAGGGCACGCTCGCGATCATCACCCGGCTGTTGCTGCGGGTGGTACCGCGCCGCACGCCCGCAGCCGTCCTGCTGGTCGGGCTGCCAGATGTGGCCGCGCTGGTAACGGTGGCGGCCCGGCTGCGTCACGACCTGCCCGGGCTGCGGGCGCTGGAGGCGGTCGGGGAGCCAGCGCAGCACCTGGTCGCGGCGGCGACGGGGACCAGCCCGCCGGTACCCGCACCCTGGCTGCTGTTGGCCGAGACCCTCGAGGGCGCAGCGGCGCTCGAGCAGGTCGCGACCGCGCTGACGGCTGCGCTCGAGGGCACCGGCTTCCCCGATGCGCCGGTGGCGATGGCGCAGGACGCGGCCGGGATGCGGGCGCTGTGGCGGTGGCGGGATGGCGTGACGGACGCCGTTGCGCGCGAGGCGGCGAGCCGTGGCCAGGGAGTGACCAAGCTGGATGTCACGTTGCCGTCTGCGCAGCTCGCTTCGTTCGCGGCGGAGGTCACCGCGATGTTCGCGGACAGCGCGCACCGGGTCGTCCTCTACGGTCACGTCGGGGATGGGAACCTGCACGTGAACCTGCTCGGTCCGCACGACCCGACGGTGGAGGGTGCGGTACTGCAGCAGGTGGCTGCCGCCGGCGGCTCGATCAGCGCCGAGCACGGCATCGGCCGCGCGAAGGCACCATGGTTCGCGCTGGCGCGCACGGCAGCCGAGCGGGCCGCGATGCGCGCGGTGAAAGATGCCTGGGACCCGCAGGACCGGCTCGGCCGGGCGATCTGGACGGTCTGACGCCGGTGTCGCCGGATCCGCTGAGTGTGCCGTGCGCGTCCGGCGCGACGCTGCGCCCGACCGCGCGGGTGCTGCTGGTGGATCCGGCTTCCCGGTTGTTGTTGCTGCGCGCCGGCACCACTGCGGCGGGGCCGCTGTTCTGGTTCGTGGTCGGCGGCGGCGTGGAGCCGGGTGAAGACATGCGGTCGGCCGCGGTCCGTGAGGTGCAGGAAGAGACCGGCCTCGAGCGGGTGATGATCGGCCCGGAGGTCTGGCGTCGTCGGCTGCTGCTGGTCGTCGACGGCGCGCGGTGGGACCTGCGGGAGCGGTACTTCCTCGCCCGGGTTCCGGCATTCACCCCGGACTGCCGCGGCCTCACCGGATGGGAGCGCGAACGGGTCACCGAGCTGCGTTGGTGGTCGGCGCCGGAGCTGGCGGCATCGACGGACCGGATGGCCCCGGCCGACCTCGCCGCGAGATTCGCCACCCTGCTGCGCGAGGGGCCGCCCCTAGTCCCCGACCTGCTGGATCGGTGAACGCGCTTCAGGCCGCGAGCGAGGCGGCATCACCCATCGCGACCACGGGGTGGTCGGCCGGATCCAGCCACCGCACCAGAGAGCGCATGTTGTCCAACGGAAGACTCACGCAGGCGTGCGTCGGCGACTGGTGGTCGACGTGCAGCCAGATATCGCCGCCCTTGGCTGCGCCGTCCGGCTTACGGCTGTCGGAAGGCGGCGTGCCCGGGATGCGGTTGTAGTCGATCGCCACGACGTAGTCGAAGGTGCCGCGCAGGTCGCCGCCGAGGAAAGTGCCGCTGGTCGTGTAGTAGCTGGCGCGGTACTCGTACGGGATCTTGGCGCCGGGGTCCGGAAGCGCGCCACCGCCGGCGGTCAGGGTGAAGACCCCGATCGGCGTCTTCTCGTCGCCCTCGTGGTGGTCGGCGCTCCAGCCGCCGGCACCGTTGTGCGCCGGGATGGGACCGCCTACTTGCTTCCAGCCGGACGCTCCGTCACGTTCCCACAGCGTCACGGTGCTGGTCGTGTCCCGCAGGCCTTTGCCGCTGACCAGGACGAGCTGCCGCGCGCTGGTCGGGATCCGCTGCGCGAAGGCGGGTCCGACTCCCGGGAGCGACTGCGAACTCGCCACCGGGTTGGACGTGCTGCTGGTGTCGGCTGCGGTCGTCGACGTGGAGGGTACGGCCGACGGGTCGGTCGACGAGGACGCCGGGACCGTTGGACTCGCGCCGTCATCGCTGGCGGCGGCGTGGCCGGACGAGCCGCACCCGGCCAGCAGCAGCGCCCCGACTGCGGTGGCGACGATCATCCAGCCGCGGGCTGTCCTGGTCACCTGTCCTCCTCATGTCGCGCCGACATGATCCAGTGTGGCAGGCGCGTTCAGAAAGCCGCTTCGTCCAGCTCCATCAGGTCGAGAGTCGTGCCCTCCACCACCCGGCGACGCGCGGTCAGTTCGGGTAGCACGGTCTGGGCGAAGAACCGGGCCGCGGCGACCTTGCCTTCGTAGAACGCCGTCTCTCGGTCGGGCAGGTCCCCGGAGTCCAGCCGATCGAGGGCAACGCCGGCCTGTCGCAGCAGCAGCCAGCCGACCAGCAGGTCGCCGACGCTCATCAGCAGGCGGGTTGTGTTGAGCCCCACCTTGTAGATGTTCGGTGCGTGCTCGGCGGCCGCGGTCAGGTCGCCGACCATCGCGGCCAGCATGCCCTGCACGTCGTGGAGCGCCGTCGCCAGCGCCGCACGCTCGTCCTTCAGGCGCCCGTTGCCGTCCTCGCTCGTCGCGAACTGCTCGACCTGGGTGGCGAGGGCGGTCAGCGCCGCTCCCTTGTTGCGCACGATCTTGCGGAAGAACAGGTCCTGGCCCTGGATCGAGGTCGTGCCCTCGTACAAGGTGTCGATCTTGGCGTCCCGGATGTATTGCTCGATCGGGTAGTCCTGCAGGTAGCCGGACCCGCCGAGGACCTGCAGGGAGAGCGCGAGCAGCTCGTACGAGCGTTCGGAGCCGAAGCCCTTCACCACCGGGAGCAACAGGTCGTTGACCTGTTCGAGCAGTTCGTTCGGGTCACCGGCGTGCCGGGCCACCTCGATCTTGTCCTGATACGACGCAGTCAGCAGGACAAGCGCGCGCATGCCTTCCACGTACGATTTCTGCAGCATCAGCATCCGGCGGACGTCCGGGTGGTGGGTGATGGTGACCCGTGGCGCGGTCTTGTCGGACAACTGGGTGAGGTCAGCGCCCTGCACCCGTTCCTTCGCGTATGCCAGCGCGTTCAGGTAGCCCGTCGACAGCGTCGAGATCGCCTTCGTGCCGACCATCATCCGGGCGTACTCGATCACCTGGAACATCTGTGCGATGCCGTCGTGTACGTCACCGACGAGGTACCCGATCGCCGGCGTGCTGTCGCCGAAGGTCAGTTCGCAGGTCGCGGAGACCTTCAGTCCCATCTTCTTCTCGACATTCGTGACGTAGACGCCGTTGCGTTCGCCCAGGCTGCCGTCCGGGTTGACCAGGAACTTGGGGACGACGAACAGGGACAGGCCCTTGGTGCCCGGGCCGCCGGCTCCCGGGACCCCTTCGGGCCGGGCCAACACCAGGTGCACGATGTTCTCCGGGACGTCCCAGTCCGCGCTGGTGATGAAGCGCTTGACCCCTTCGAGGTGCCAGCTTCCGTCGGGTTGCAGGACCGCCTTGGTGCGACCGGCACCGACGTCCGAGCCGGCGTCGGGTTCGGTCAGCACCATGGTGGCCCCCCAGTGCCGGTCGATGACGAGGCGGGCGAACTCCTGCTGTTCCGCGGTGCCGAGCCGGTCCAGGATCGCGGCGAAGCCGGGACCCGCCTGGTACATGTACGCCGCCGGGTTGGCGCCGAGGAGGAGTTCCGCCGCGGCCCACCGCAGACTGGGCGAGGCGCCGAAACCGCCGAGGTGCTCGGGCAGGTCGAGCCGAAACCACTCGCCCGCCTGCAGCGCTTCGTATGACTTCTTGAACGAATCCGGCAGCGTCACGGCGTGGGTGTCCGGATCGAAGACCGGCGGGTTGCGATCCGCGTCCGCGAACGATTCGGCCAACGGACCGGTGGCGAGGCGGTCGACTTCCTGCAGTACCCCGCGGGCGGTATCCGGGTCCATCTGTGCGAACGGTCCGGTTCCCAGCAACTGGTCGGCGCCGAAGACCTCGAAGAGGTTGAACTCGAGGTCTCGCAGGTTGCTCTTGTAGTGGCCCATCGTCACTCCTGCCCGCTCGAGGCTCGTCTCGAGCCATTCCTACCCGCCGGTAACAAGACCATGCTACTGGTGAGTAACGAACTGTGAGGCCGGGGCCCGTGTCGGAACCGGGATCATGGTCGAGGAGCGAGCCGGTCAGCACCGGCGTAGACGTTCATGGTGTCGCCACGCAGAAAGCCGATCAGGGTCATCCCCGCCTCGTCGGCAAGTTCTGCCGCGAGCGACGAGGGTGCCGAGACGGCGGCCAGCACTGGGATGCCCGCCATCCAGGCCTTCTGCACCAGCTCGAAGGACGCACGGCCGGAGACCAGCAGCACACCGCCACGCAGCGGAAGCCGGCCGTTGCGCAGCGCCCATCCGACGACTTTGTCGACTGCGTTGTGCCGTCCCACATCCTCCCGGATGCACAGCAGCGCGCCGGTCGGGTCGAACAGGCCGGCGGCGTGCAGTCCGCCGGTGCTGTCGAACACCCGCTGCGCGGCGCGCAACCGCTCCGGCAGCGAGGTGACCACATCGGGCGGCACCGCGGTGACGTCGGTACGCAGGTCATGCGGTGAGCGGGTGCGGACCGTCTCGATGCTGGCCTTGCCGCAGACACCACACGACGACGTCGTCGTGAACGCGCGTCTCAGCGAGGGACTCGGGTCGGGCACGCCCGCTGCCAGTAGGCAGTCCAGCACGTTGTAGGTATTGGTGCCGTTCGGCGGTGTTCCGGTGCAGTAGCGGATCGCGCCGATTTCCTCGGCGCACGCGACAATCCCCTCCGCGACCAGGAACCCGGCCGCCAAATCCATGTCCGCACCGGGAGTGCGCATCGTCACCGCCAGCGGCTGCCCGCCGATTCTGATCTCCAGTGGCTCCTCGACCGCCAGCGTGTCGTGCCGGTCGATGCCGGGGGCGCCCCGTCGCAGGTGCTGCAGGCGGCGACGTACGGTGATGTGACCCACCCGGCCAGTGTGACCCGATCGAGGAGGTCTCGGTGCCCGACCTCGTGGACGGCTACGGCCGCGTCGTGCGGGACGTCCGGGTCTCGCTCACCGACCGTTGCGGGTTGCGCTGCACCTACTGCATGCCGGCGGAGGGACTGCCCTGGTTGCCGAGGCAGGAGCTGCTCACCGATGCGGAGCTGCTCCGAGTGACCGGGATCCTCGCAGGGCTCGGCGTGCGCAGTGCCCGGCTGACCGGTGGTGAGCCGCTGCTGCGCCCGGGCGTCGCGGCGATCGTCCGAGGTCTGGTCGGGCAGGGCTACGACACCGCCCTGACGACCAACGGGGTCGCTCTGGCCGGGTGCGCGGACGACCTCGCCGCGGCCGGGTTGAAACGAGTCAATGTCAGCCTCGACACCTTGCAGCGCAGCAAGTTTCACGCCATTACGCATCGCGACCGGTTCGTTGATGTGATGGCGGGGCTGGCCGCCGCCGCCACGGCCGGGCTGACGCCGGTCAAGGTCAACGCGGTGTTGCTGCGCGGGGTGAACGACACCGAGGCGGTAGACCTGCTCTCGTTCTGCCTGGACCGGGGCTACGAGCTGCGTTTCATCGAGCAGATGCCGCTGGATCCGCAGCACAGCTGGGACCGTAGCCAGCTGGTGACCGGCGAGGAGATCCTCGCGCGGCTACGGGCCCGCTGGTCGCTGCAGCCCGAGCCACGGACCGGAAGCGCACCGGCCGAAACCTGGCTGGTGGACGGCGGACCGGCCCGGGTGGGGGTCGTGGCGTCGGTGACCGCGCCGTTCTGCTCGTCGTGCGACCGGTTGCGACTCACCGCGGACGGCCAGCTGCGCAACTGCCTGTTCTCCCGCACCGAGACGGACCTGCGCGGCCCGCTGCGGAGCGGTGCCACTGACGCTGAGCTCGTCGAGCTGATCACGGCGTCGGTACGCGCCAAGGCGGCCGGACACGGGATCGACGACCCTGCCTTCCTGCAGCCCGTGCGCCCGATGTCGGCGATCGGCGGGTGAACACGGCGGCGATCGTGCTCGCCGGGGGTTCGGCGCGCCGGTTCGCGACCGGAGACAAGACCCGCGCTGAACTCGGCGGCATCGCCTTGCTGGACCGGGTGCTGTCCGCGGTCCCGGCCGGCTGCCGGGTGGTTGTGGTCGGCCCGCCGCGCCCGACCGCGCGGCCAGTGCGCTTCGTGCTGGAGGAGCCTGCCGGCGGTGGGCCGGTCGCGGCATTGGCGGCCGGGCTGCGCACCGTCACAGCCCCGGACTGCTTCCTGTTGGCTGCTGACCTACCGTTCGTCACCGAAGCTTGTTTGCACGCGCTGTCCATCGGGTGCCATCGCGGGCAGGGTGACGACGGGGCGGTGGCCCTCGACGACCAGGGCCGAGAGCAGTGGCTGCTGTCCTACTGGCATGCAGACGCGCTGCGCGCGGTGCTGCCATCGCACCCGGACGGGATCGGGTTGCATTCCGTCTTGGGTGCGCTGAAGGTGGCGCGGCTCGCGGTCGTGGGTACGCCGCCACCGTGGTGGGATTGCGATACGCCGCAGGCCTGGGACCGAGCGAAGGAGTGGTTGTGACGCTGGACGAGTGGGTCGACCAGGTCCGCGCGGAGTTGGAGTTGGGCCCGGTGGACCGCGACGTGATCCTCGACCTGGCTCGCGACGTGGCCCACGGCGTGGCCCGGCCGGCGGCTCCGCTCACTGCATTCTTGGCCGGGCTCGCCGCCGGTCGCGCCGGCGGTTCACGCGAGGCTGTCGCCGACGTCGCGGCGCGCATCCTCGCGCTGGTGCCGGTCCCGGAGGACTGACGCCCGAAGGCGGGGGATCTCAGAGTTCCAGGACCGGCACGAGGTCTCCGGCAGCGAGGTCGTGCTCGACCCGCAACAGCCGGTCGGCGCCGGCAAGCGTGGACAGGAAGTGCCCGCCCGGCAGCGGCCGGACCCCCTCGGAGGTCCGGGTCGCGAGGCAGAGCCGGGTCCGGCCGCGGCGTGCGGTGAGTTCGTCGGCGATTGGTTCGGGATGCCACGGTGGTTCGGGGGCGGCCCAGCCCAGTAACCGGCGGATCAGCGGTGCCGCGAAAAGGTGGTACGAGACGAACGCGCCGACGGGGTTGCCGGGGAGCGCGAGCAACGGGGTACCGGCCAAGGTCCCCCAGCCCTGCGGGCGACCTGGACTCATCGCGACGGACTCGAACGCGACCGTTCCGGTCGGGCCGAGCGCTTGCCGCACGACCTCGTAGTCCCCCGCGCTGATCCCACCCGCGGTAAGCACCAGGTCGTGACCGCGTGCCGCCTCCACCAACACGCTGCGTGCCAGCGCGGGGTCGTCGTGGACGACCGGGAGTTCCCGGGGCTCGCCGCCGGTTGTTCGGACCAGCGCGGCGAGCATCGCGCCGTTCGACTCGTAGATCATCCCGGGGGCCAGCGGGGTGCCTGCACCGGACAGCTCGTTCCCGGTCGCGAGCACCGCGACCACCGGTCGCCGGTGCGCCGTCACCGCCGGGATGCCGAGCGCGGCGAGCAACGCGAGCCGGCCGGCGGTGATCGGCTCGCCCGCACGGATGGCACGCTGGCCGCGGTGCACATCTTCGCCGGCGCGGCGGATATGCGCGCCCGGGCGGACGACAGCGGTGATGCGAACCGCAGGTACGCCGCGGTCGGTATCCTCGACCGGCACCACGGTGTCCGCGCCGGCGGGAATCGGTGCGCCGGTCATGACGCGGGCCGCCGCGGCCGGCGGCAGCGGCGGTGGGGTGCCGGCTCCCGCCGCGCCGTCACCCACCACCGCGAGCGAGACCGCGGCCAGCTCCGCGGCTCGGACGGCGTAGCCGTCCATCGCGGCGTTGTCGAAGGGTGGCAGGTCGATCGGAGCGAGGACATCCTCGGCGACCGCGCACCCGAGGGCGGGCTGCAGTCGTACCGGCCGGGCCGGCAACGGTGCACCGAGCCGCAGTACCCGAGCCAGGTGGTCTGTCACGGACGGCAGCGCGGGCACCGGTCCATCGTGGCAGGTCACGACGCGGCCCCGGGTGGGGTCCGGGCATCGGGTGAGGGCGGTGCATCGGTCCGGTAACGTTACGCGGCTTTTCATGCGCGACACCGGCTGATGGCGGATAGTAATGACATGACGACGCCGACCGCCGTGGCCACGCCGGTGGCGGTGGTCTCGCGGTGGTCGCATTCCCGCATCGGGCGGCGGGTCGGCGGCGCGTTGCTGCTGACAGCGGGGCTGGCCGGCGCAGTCGTCACCCTTGGTGGGTTGGCGCACCGTGGCCGGCAGGCGCCGTGGGGTGAACTGCTGGCCTCCCCGCTGGTGCTGCCCACGATCGCCGCGGTCGTCGTACTGGGTTACGTGTGCCAGTCGGTAGCCGTAGGCCTTTTGTTGCCAGGTCGGATACCACTGCGCACACGGCTGCTGTTGCCGTGGGCCAGTGCCGCGGTGAACCGGGTGACTCCCGCGTCGGCCGGTGAGTTGTGGCTGGACACGAAGGTGTTCCGCTGCCGCAACGTGAGCCTGGGTGGCGCTGCCTGGACCCTGAGCGCGATGCGACTGGCCCACACGCTGGCCGGGTTCGCGATCGCCCTGGTCGCAGTGGCGGTGGACAGCAGGAACCTGGCCGGTGGAAGGCTGCCGTTCTCTGAATCGGCCTGGCTGGTCCCGCTGATCGGTGCGTTGCTGGTCGCGGTCGCGTGTGCGGTACGGCGGGTACGGACCCGGTTGCGCGCGCTGCTGCGGCATGGACGCGCCGAAGTGCGGTTACGCGCGCTACCCCCGGTGCTGCTGTTGCACATAGGCGCGCGGCTCGCGCCGGTCGTGGTGCTGTACACGGTGCTGTCGGGCCTGAACCACGGCCTGCCGTTCACGACGGTAGTGGTGGTCGTTGTCCTCGCGGGGGCGGGCGGTTCGACGGTGCCACTGCCGGGTGGCGGCGGGGGTGTCGAGCTCGCCATGGTCGGCTTGCTGAGTGTGAGCGGGGTGCCCTTCGGGGCCGCAAGCGCGGCGGTGCTGGCAGCCCGGGTACTCGGCTTCTGGCTGCCTGCGGTGTTGGGTCTGCCCGCATTGCTGGCGCTGTGGGGCGAGTTGTCCGCCGACCGAGCCGAGCAGGCGGCGAACACGGAATCGAAGCCGGTCCGGCCGCAGGGGGCGGAAGGAGCAGACCCGCGGACCGCGCCCACGCCCGCGCTGGTGTACGCGCGGGCCTAACGGTCGTCCCGACCATGCCCCGCCACTGATCACTATCGTGGCGGGACACGGGATCGAGACGCTGTGAAAGTGAGGGGTCGTGGAAGGTTTCGAGGGTCGTCATGCTGTCGTCACCGGCGCTGGCGCGGGCATCGGGCAGGGTGTCGCGGTAGCGCTCGCGCGCCGCGGCACGAACATCACCATCGCGGAGATCGACCCGGACCGGGGCGAGCACACCGCGACGCTGGTCCGCCAGGCTGGGGCGACCGCCCTGGTGGTGCCCACCGACGTAATGCAGGTCGAGCAGGTCGAACACGCGGTGGACGCCGGGCATGCACAGTTCGGCCGGACCGACTTCCTGGTGAACAACGCCGGCGGGGTTCGATCCGGGCTGTTCCTCGAGCAGAAGGAACGGAACTGGCGGCGGCTCATCGACATCAACCTGGTCAGCGCGCTCGCGGCGACCTCACGCGCCGTCCCGCTGATCGCGCAGGGCAAGCAGGGTGGTGCGGTGGTCAACGTGGTGAGCATCGAGGCGTCTCGCGCCGCGCCCCGCTTCGCGGTGTATGCGGCGTGCAAGGCGGCGCTGGTCAACCTGACCCGGACGCTCGCACTCGAGTTCGCGGCGGACCAGATCCGGGTGAACGCCATCGCGCCCGACTTGACCGTCACGCCGGGCATCCGGGGCCAGGCGCGCGGACCGGTGGACCCCGGCAGCTGGCCCCCGCGCACCGACGACGAGCAGGACGGGATCGACCGCTATATCCCGCTCGGCCGCGAGGGCGCGATCGAGGAGTGCGGTGAGGTGGTCGCGTTCCTGTGCTCCGAACAGGCGCGTTACGTCACCGGTGTGACCGTCCCGGTGGACGGCGGGACGTGGGCGTCGAGCGGTTGGACCCGCACCCCGGACCGGTCCGGCTGGACACTGACCGGCCAGGCGATGGGCCAGTCGGTCTGACGACCGGCGGGCGGAATCGAGGGGGATATGACGTATCGGGTCATCCACTACGGCACCGGATTCTCCGGGGTGCACGCGTTGCGCGGCATCATCAGTCACCCCGAGCTCGAGCTGGTCGGCCTGGTGGTGCACAGCGACGAGAAGGCCGGCCGGGACGCGGGGGATATCGCCGGCACCGGCCCGACCGGTGTGATCGCCACCCAGGACATCGACGAGGCGATCGCGCTCGAAGCTGATGCGTTCTGCTACATGGCGAGTACGCACGGCCGCCTGAAGGTGGCGACGGCGGAACTCGGCCGCATCCTGGAGTCTGGCAAGAACGTGTCGACGTCGTCCTTCGGCGCGCTGATCCATCCACCGTCGGCGCGCCCTGACGTGGTCGAACGGCTGCAGGAATCGGCCCGCAAGGGCGGTGCGGCGTTACTCGCGACCGGGATCGAACCGGGCTTCTTCAGCGACTACCTGCCGGTGCTCATGACCGGATGTTCCCGTCGCATTGACGCGATCCGGATCTACGAGCTGGCGCTGTACGAGTCCGGGCACCAGAGCGACGAGGTCGCCTTCGACATCTTCGGTTTCGGTAAGCCGCTCGATCCGCCGCCGCCGATCGTCGACCCGAACGGGCTGCGGAACTGGTTCGGGGTGGTGAGCTCGATAGCCGAGCAGCTCGGTGTCGAGCTGGACGGGATCGAGACCTCGCACGAGCTGCTGCCCGCTGACGAGGGCTTCGACTACCAGGGTCGCCGGATCGAGGCGGGCACCGTCGCCGGTGTCCGGTTCGAGATCGCCGGCGTGGTTGGCGGCCGGGCAGTCGTCGCGATCGAACACGTCACCCGCACCCAGGAGCACCAGGCGCCGCAGTGGCCGCGCGGACTGGCCGGCGACGCGTACCGCGTGGTCATCGACGGGTCGCCGCACCTGGACTGCGAGTTCAACTTCCGGGAGGGCGACGACCACCTCGCCGGCGGGTTCAACATCACCGCGATGCGGGTCGTGAACGCCATCCCCCAGATCTGTGCTGCCGAGCCCGGCGTGCACACGACGTTCGATCTGGCCCCGGTCACCGGGCGGGGCAGGTTCGTGACCGGGGTGTAGCGGCTGGGTGTCACGACCGGGTGTGAGGGTTGGGCCGGCGGGAACGTTCCGGCCGCAGGCCGCCTTGTTCGGGGGCGGTACCCGAGGAGGGCATGCGATGACGGTTCAGCTGAATCACACCATCGTGCGGGCCCGCGACAAGCAGGCGTCCGCGACGTTCCTGGCCGAGATCCTCGGTGTCGGCGGACCGACACCGTACGGGCCGTTTCTGGTGGTCCAGGTCGACAACGGGGTGTCCCTCGACTACGCCGACGATCACGGACCGGCGCAACCTGAGCACTATGCGTTCCTGGTCGAGGAGGACGACTTCGACGCGATCCTGGGTCGCATCCAGGCCCGCGGGCTGACCTACTGGGCCGACCCGGGTCGCACCCGCCCCGGGCAGATCAACACCGCCGACGGCGGGCGCGGCGTGTACTGGGCGGACCCGGACGACCACTCGATGGAGATCATCACCCGGCCGTACGGCAGCGGCGCCGGGTAGGACATACGCAAGGCCCCACCCCCGGGACCTGCGGGGTGGGGCCTCACGTCATGGCGGCTCAGGCTGCCGGGTGTTCGCCGCTGTCGGCGGCCTCGATCGGCTCGACCGCGGGCGCGCTCGCCGGTCCGGCAGTAATGGCGACCCGGTGCGCGGTCGGTTCGGGTGAGGCGTAGGCGCCGGTAACCCGGACGGTCAGCACGCCCGCGTCGTAAGACGCGTTCACGGCATCCGCCCCGACGTGCTCGGGCAGTGTGAACGAACGCTCGAACGAGCCGTAATGCACCTCGCGTACGGCCGTTCCGTCCTCGTCCCGACCGCGCTCGCTGCGCCGCTCCCCCTTCACCACCAGCCGGCCGCGGTCGACCTCGACGGTCACGTCCTTGTCGACGTCCAGGCCCGGAAGCTCGAGCCGGAGTACGGCGGTGTCGCCGTCGCGACTCAGGTCCGCCGCCGGCACGAAGCCCGCGCGCCGGTCCGCGCCGTAGGCCGCCGGGCCGAACGCTCGGCGCACGAGCGCGTTGAAGGTGTCATCGAAGCCGGCGAAGGGGTCTCGCCGGGTCCACAGGGAAAGGGTGTTCATCGTCAGTGCTCCTCGAGGTGTGAGTGGCCGGACTTAAGTCCGGCACCACTCATAACTTGAGTCAACTCGACTCAATTCCCGATCTGGAGCCGCGATCGGAGGTCCGGTTTGCGCACTTTGCCGGACGGTGTCCGTGGGAGCGTGTCGATCGGTACGACGCGTTCCGGCGTCTTGTGCCGAGCGAGGCCGAGCTCCTCGAACTGCGTGACGGCCGCCGGCACGTCGTAGCTCCCGCCGGGGCGGAGCACCACGAAAACCGCAACCCGCTCCCCGAGTCGTTCGTCCGGCCACCCGACCGCGGCCGCATCCAGCACGTCGGGGTGGCGTGCCACGGCCTCTTCCACCTCGCGGCTGGAAATGTTCTCTCCGCCGCGCACGATGATGTCCTTGAGCCGGTCGGTGACGGTCAGGAAGCCGTCCGCGTCCAGGTGTCCGACGTCCCCGGTGCGCAGCCAGTCGCCGTACCGGATGCCCTCGTTCAGCGACGGGTCGAGGTAGCCGACGAACTGCTCCGGACCGCGGGCGAGGATCTCGCCGTCGATTCCGACCGGGACGTCGGCTCCGGCGCCGTCCACGATCCGGATCTCGGTACCTGGTGTCGGTCGCCCGTCGGTACCGATGCGCTTGTCGCGCGGGTCATCGGCGCGTCCGGAGCTGATGGTCGGGTGCTCGCTGGATCCGTAGGTTCGGAATGCGCGGATCCCCCGCGCGTCGGCGCGTTCGACCAGAGCGGGGGG
>Ga0164242_10001598_pt1 | contig 26855 bp, 34 predicted proteins | sample OricomgcompostMG_FD_108783 | JGI IMG/M metagenome (GOLD analysis project Ga0164242, IMG submission 108783) | Miracle-Growth compost microbial communities from Emeryville, California, USA - Original compost - Miracle growth compost (MG) ...
TCCTCGTTCGACTGGCTCACGCCGCCGTGTGCGAGGCCCTGCACCCCTTGGAACAGCGACTGCGCGCCGGGCAGGTAGGAGTTGTGCTTGACGATGGTTCCGTCGATGAAGTCGGTGTTGTTCTGATTGCCGTACACCTGCGCGTACGCGAACTGCGCGGCCTGCTCGTCGCTCATCGACGGGTACGCCTTCTTCGTCATTGCGACGTAGGGAGCGAGGTCCGATGCGAGCGACGCCTTCGTGGCATCGTTCAGGTCGTACGAGGTCAGCCCACCGGGGCCACCGAAGATCGGCAACAGCCGCTTGATGAAGCCGGGGTCTTGCTGGCTGATGTACGCCGCCGCCGCGTCGCGGTCGGCCTTCGTCGTCACCGCGTTCTCGCCGTTCTTGATCCACGTCCGCGTGGTCTCCAACGCCTTCGGGTCGTTGACATCGACGCCGCTGCCGATGAACGCCGCGACCTTCTTCGCGTTGTCCGTGCCGATGTAGTTCGCCAGCGCACCCGGACCACCGCCCGGCACCGACAGGAACTTCTGCATGATCTGCAAGGACTGCTGCGCTCGCGGGCTGATAGAACCACCCGTCACGAACAAGGCTTCCGAGTCCTGACGCAGTTGCGATTCCAGCGACTGCGGGCGCAGCTTCTTCTCTGCGCTCACGAGCGCGAGCTTGCTCACGCCGTTGTCGAGTGCGTTCGGGTCGTCCTTCGCCGCCGCAACGTGGGTCTGCCAAAATTCCTCGGTCGCAAGTTGCGCGTTCTGCTCGCTCACGTCGCTCGGCATCGCCGAAGGATCGCCGCCGTTGATCGCACCCATCGCCGACGCACGCTGCGCCTGATCGTCGAGCAGACCCATCTGTGCCTTCTGCACGACCGCCTGCACCTTCGCTCGTCCCTTGTAGAACTGCTGCAACATCAGGGCGCGGCCGTGGTTGTCGATCACGTCCGTCTGCGCACCGCTGCGGGCCTTCCAGCTTGCGTTGATGTCGTCGATGGTCTTGTTCAGCGTCGCTTCGTCGCCGGGGAACGTGCCCTGCGCGAGCGACATCGACAGCTTCGTCGAGTCGCCGCTGATGTCCGCGAGGGCCGGTGCAGTCTTCAGGGCCTTCTGCGTCCACAGTTCTTCCTCGTTCTGCAACTGCACGCGGGATTCCATCGGGATCGCATTCCACACATCCGCGTTCGACTTCATCGCGTTGTACGCTTCGAAGTTCCCGTTGCTCAGTTGCGCCCGAGCCGACTGCGCCATGTACTTGCCGTATGCCTCATCGGTCATGCCGTACGGACGAAGCAGCGTGTCCGTGAACTTCTGCGTTTCCTGATCGCGGAGTTGCTGCGCCTCGTCGGGCGTCGTGGCGTAGCCGCTCGCCTCGTGCAAGGTGGACTGAAGCAGCTTGCCCGATGCAACGGTGTTGTTGAGGAACTTGTTGCCCATGTCCTCTTGCTGCCACGCAATGTGCTGCTTCATGTGCGTGTCGAGCATCGTGCCCCACTGCTCTGCGAGCTTGGACTGCACGAGCGCGTCCGCAATCGGGTCGCCAGTGTTGCCGATGCGCGTCGCCTGATCGACGAGGTACTGCCGCACATCGTCCGGAGACTGCCGACGCAGTTCCGGCATGTTCTCCATGAACTCGTTTTGCGCCTGCGTGATAGCCGTCATGGCCGTCATCGCACGCGCACCGTTCACGGTTGCCGATGGTCCGAAAATCTTCGTGTACCACGGCTGCTCCTTCTCAACGTCTTGCAGTGACTTGCCCTGCGCGACCTCGGACATGCCTTGGAAGTAAAGCCGCTTCTGCTCCGCAGCGATGTACGGTTGCAGGGCGTTGTCCGTCAGCTTGTTGATTACGTCGAGCGACTTCTTCGACGAGTTGAATGCCGCGTTCGCAATCGCCTGCCAATCGCCGCCCGGCGCGACAGAGGATTGCCCGCCTTGGATCGAGCCGCCGCCACCCTGCAACGTGATGCTCGGACCCACAGCCTGCTTCGTCGGCTGTTCAAGAACTACACGTCCGCTGTCATCGAGTGCGAACGAACTCGGTCCCATCTGTGCCATTCACACCTCACTTGAGTTGGAAGTTAGCGATGCTGCTGCTCGACCCTTCCGTAGAGAAGAAGCCGTTCGTGCTGCCGCCGAGATTTGCGCTGAAGCCATACGCGTTGTTGCCGACTCCGTAGTCGCTCGCCAGCGACGACGTGCTAGTCGGCATGGAGAACGTGGTCGGCCCGAACAGGACACCCGCCGACGAGTACCCCGGCGTGTTGCCGATGGTGCCGCTGCCGATGTCGCTCCCGCTGCTGCCGAAGCTCGACTTCAGGTTGAAACTTCCCATCGCACCGTTCGCGGCACCGAGCCACGCTTGACCAACAACACTCGTCGCGAACTGACCTGCGCGCAGCGGGGACTGCACGAGCGGAGCGACGTTGATGTTGTAGTCGATGGGAGCGAATGTCTGGCCTTCGTCAAGCGACGCGATGGTGTTGTAGGCCAGCCCCGCCTTCTGTTGCAGAATGTCGTACGTCTGGTACTTGAAGTTCTGGTCCGTGATTTCCTTCTGCCGCGCAGCGGTGAGGGCCATCGTCTTCTGCAACATGCTCGCGGTCGTGCCGCCGACGCCATTCGCCGCCGCCGCTGCGCGCACCGCACCAAGTTGCTCCGCTGCCTTCAGTTGCTGATCGAGACTGCCCTGCACCGCGTTGTCTTGCAGACGAACGAGGTTCATCGTCAGCGCGTTCTCCTGATCGGCATTCGCGTCGAGCTTCCGTTGGTTGCTCAGGCTGCGCGTCAGGTTCGACAGCGACGCTTGTGCTGCGACGAACGCGTTGTTGGCCGCACGTACCTGATTGGCCGCATCGGCGTTCGTCTGGTTGATAAGGTTCTGCGACGTGGTGTTCGCGTTGTCGATCATGCCTTGGGCGTCACTCCAAGCCTTGTTGACGTACGCGTCCATCCACGTATTCATGAAGCCAGCGATGCCGCCAGCTAGTGCTGCCCAGCCCATAAGGCCACCTCCTATTCCGCTTACACGCGGCGTGAGCTAAGGAATAGCTGACCGACCCACTCAATCGCGGTGAGGCCCATCGGTAGCCAGTTGCGCGACACGAACTGCATCGTGTGCTCCGTGTTCGCCCGGCCTGCGGGCACCTGCAATGCCGCCGTGGTGATAGGCTGCATCCCTACTTGGTTGTTGCTGATACCGACGCGCCGACCGTTGAAGCGGTACACCTGATCGGTCATGCCCGCGTAGTTGATCCACGCATCGAGACCGCCTGTGTTGTTCACCGACACGGTGTAGCGTCCGATGACGAGTCGTCCGTTGACGATGGCCTTGTCGTTCTGGTCCCGCACGAACGGCGGTGTGATTTCCACGTATGACGAGTACCCGACGCCAACCCATGCCGCTGCCTGCTCGTCTGCGGTCAAGCGACTGTAGAAGTCGTTGAACTGCGCGATAGGTTCGCCAAGCCATGCACGATCCACGGTGTTCGCGAGAGCTACAGACGCGTTCGGGAACTTGGAGATTGATGCCGGGTTGATGATGCTCATGCTCGACGAGGTTTCGCCCGCGAGGTACGCCGCCGCCGTGCGCTGCGCATCGAAGTACGGATTCACCGCGAGGTCCGAGTCCATGACGAACTGATCGCACGCGGCAAAGATGCTGCCGCCGTCCGTGCGCAGCGTGAAGACGTAGACCGATGAGTCATACGTCGTGAGGCCGATGATCTGCCCGACGCTCGTATCCCACTCCCAGCGCGACCACGAGTCGAACGCTCGCGTCTGCGTGCCGGGCTGGTCGATGAAGCTGTAGACGTACAGCCCGTTGTCGTTGCCATCCGTCCGCACGAACAAGGTCGTTGGTGCCGATAGCGTTGCAAGCTCGATGGGTCGCCCCTTGATGTACCGGCTCAACTGCTGCGAGACCGTGTAGGTCTCAGGCGTGTCTTGGAACAGGCCGAGTTGGAACTGGTTGATCTTGCCCGCGTACGGCGACGGGCCGGGCTGATTGCGCGCCGGTTCGTACTTGCCGTAGAACAGCAGGTTGCCCACGACTACAGGCTGCGCGTACTCAGCATCCTGCTCGTTGGCCGTGGCCGACACGGAGACTGTCTTCGGCGTGAGCACCGAGCGCCCGCTGATGACGTACTGCTTGCGTTGGCCGAACATGAACAAGTCCTTGTCGTACACGACGCACTTGCTGATGATGTCGTCCTCCGCACCGAGCGCGTACACCTCAATCGGGTCGTCGTCGTCCACGGTGAGCATCGACTTGCGGAACCAGTTGAAATAGTCCCCGGTGCGGCTCATGAAGATCACACCGTCCGACACGATCACGAGTCGGTCCATGAACACGGTGAGCAGCGACACCCGCTTGCCGAAGAAGTACGGCACGTTGCCGGTCTCGTTGATGTCGCCAGCGACGCTCGACGAGTAACCCGGTGCGCTCACGCCAGCGAGGCTGTTAAGTTCCGCCGCGTTGTTCGCGAGATAGAACGTGTGACCGTCCGACGAGACACAGCCGATGGCGAACACCTGCCCCGGCGTCACGACCTGTGCAGGGGCTTCCTTCCACGTCACGGTGCCGATGGCCTGCGTCCCGGCCCAATTGCTGTCGGGGATCGCTTGCATGTAATACGGGTCCGCGCCGGTCGGCTTCACCTGCACGACCTTGTTGGCCCAATGCAGGGGAGACAGCAGGCTTACGTCCGTCACGGTGTTCAGCACCGCACGGAACAGCGTGCCGTCGCCGGAGTCGTCCACCGTTACCGACCGGCAGTCGTCGAGCGCAATCGAGCCTCCGACCGCGGCAATGCTTGTGTAGCCTGCGCTGACCAGTGCATTAACAAGCTGCGAGGCGATGTTCTGCGGCTGGATGCTCGCAGCCGCCTGACCGACCCACTGGTTGACCGCCGAGTTATAGGCGTTCACCCGGTCGTTGACCTGCTTCTGGTAATTCGTATTCGTCGAGCCGTCCGGGTTCGTAAGCGGGATGTCGCTCGTGTCCAGCAGGTTCGGATAGCTCTGTGCCATCGTCGTGTACGAGGCGTTGAACGTTGCGCCGTCGCTGTTGCGCACGACGCTGATCTTGTACGTCCGGCTGTATGCGCCGCCGCGCACCGTGGCCTGACCGTGGAATTGCTGCGCGCCGTATGGGTCGCTAGTCGAGTACCCCGGCCCGAGCGAGTTCGAGGCCATGACGATGTACTGGCCGACCGTCGTGATCGCGCTGATGCCTCCGAACAGCCACGGTTCGAGATTCGTCTGGTTGCCGTACACCACATTGAGGAACTTGCCCGTCACCTTGTTAAGCACGTAGCAGAAGGGCAGCGTGTCCCCGCTGTTGCGGGTCCCGCTCATGTACACGATGCTGTACTCGGTCCCGCCGATGAAGAAGCTGTATTCCCGGTAGTTCCGCGCATACGCCTGTTGTGCCGGCGTCAGAGATGCGACAGAGGGGATAGCCTGCTTCTCGTCCATCATGATCGAGCCGTGCCGGCGCACGAGACCATTAACCGGGTCCGAGACCATATTCACTTGTTCGTAGTGCTGGCCGGGATGCCGGTCCTGCGGAACCTGCTCGCTAACGCCGCGAGTAATGCTGGCATACGATCCTATTACCTTTGCCATCAGTCCTCCTTACCAAGTACGGCGATAGAATCGAGACATGGGGCTGATCATCCGCAACTGCCCCGCCACAGACGGGTTGCTAAGCATGTTCGACTTCATCTGCCGGATATGCTCTGCACGCAGCGTGGTGAATGCTTGCTGATACGCACCGCCCAGCTTGTTGTACTTCTGAGCGTCGCCGTCGTAGTCGTTCTGGAAGTCGAGCACGGTGCGTGCGGCGACGACGTGGTTGGCCTGCATCGGAAGGTCGTCGAACGGGACCTCTCGTATCAGTTCCACCGCAACCGGCTTCGCGAACTCGTACGTCGAGGTCGAGCGGTCATAGAGACGACGGCCACGGACTACCCAGCTATTGCCGTCATCCATCGGCTTTACGTCGATGGCATCGGTAGGCACGTAGATGAACTTCGTGTTCGGGTCCGGCGTGAGCGTCAGATAGTCGGTGTTGAACCACCAGCCCTTCGCCAGTTCCTGCGTCAGGCACGTCTTCATCTTCAGCAACGCAGCCGCCACGAACGGATGGTCTGCATCGACGGTGTTCAAAGGCGTTTCACCCATCGAAGCGAGGCACTGATTTACAACATCCAATTGAGTCAAGCGCATTTGAACTCCTGAAAGCGAAAAAGCCCCGACGCCTTTTGGGCACCGGGGCTAGTTCAATTAGGTCGAAACCTTCTTGATGAGGCCCGCGAAAGCGGGGTTGTTCGGGGTCACGCCGAACGAGAGGTACGCGTCGATGAACCACGACTTCAGACGATTATCGAAGAACACGTCGGTCGTCAGCGGGATCGTCTCGCCAGCGAGCAGGGCACGCGGCGACAGGGCGACAGCGACGGTGTTGCTGAAGTCGCCGTCGTACGCGTTGGCATTGCCGTCGTTCGACAGGAAGTGGCCGGTGATGTTGGTCGTCGGAAGGTTGTTCGACCGCCAGATCGGCACACCGAACGCTTCGAGTTCCTTCGTCTTGATGGTCACGCCGTCCGACGTGATGAAGCTGCGGTCAACGAGACGGTCGTTCTTCAGGAGGGTGTAGTACACCCACGGCTGCGCCACGACCACGATGTCGTCGGCTTGCGGATCGACATCCTTGGCTTCCATGTCCGAGAACAGTTGGCCGAACATGTCTTCGAGCGCGGCCGGGTCTTGCTCTTGGCCTGCGGACTGGAACGTCTTCACAGTGCCCGGTGCCCAGCCGGACGGGTAGCCCGTCATGTCGGCGATCTGCGCAGCCTTGATGGCTTGGATGAGGAACGCTTGGTCGTAGAACTTCGCGATCTTCTTGCCGTGCTCTTGGCCGACTTGCGCACGAGCGTCGTAGCTGTTCTGGAAGTCGTCGATCATCGGCGTGATGTTGCGGGCGATCACGACCGTATCGACGGTCAGCTTCACCTTGCTCGCTTGGTTCACGCTGCCGTCAGGTTCCGTACCCGGCACGAGCTTCGAGAGCGTCGATTCGCCGACGCGGAAGGAACTGATCGTCGAAGTGCCGCGCACCGGACGAACGGGAATGTAGCCCGCGATAACCGACTTCCGTGCAATCGTGCCTTCCACCTCGCCGGTGTACTGTTCGATATGCAGGGCCATCGGGTTGGTCTGCGCCGGGGCCGAACCGATCTGCGGGTTGTTGCCGACTTGCAGGTTCTGACCGGGGCGGTTGATATTGGTAACGCTCAAGCCCATGAGGACTCCTTTTCTTTGAAAGGCGTGTCGTTTCTCGCCACGCTTAGGTCTCTAGAAGCGACACGGTTCTCTGTGTCGTGTAGGAACCGGAATTACCGGAGGCCCAAAGCAAAAGGGCCAGCCCGGTTTCCCGAAGCTGGCCCTCTGAGGTGCGACTAGCTGTTAGCTGCGATACGCCATGCGTCGCTGCACGAGCGACTGGTATTCCGGCGTGCTCTCGAAGTTCACGCCCTTGGTGCGCCGAAGTTCCTGCGATGCCGCCGCGAACTCCTTCGGCGACAGCGGGCCGTTGGCCGGTGCTGCCGAGCCGCGTGCTGCGTCGGTCTTCACTGCCGGTTGCTGCGGTGCGTACGTGGTGCCGGGTGCGCCCCGGTACAGGTTCACGAGGTACGCCGCCATTGCCTCGGCGACTACGCCGCCCTGCGCGAGAGCCGCGTTCACCGCCTCCTTTTCGGCGGGTTCAGCGTTAGCCGAGGCCCACTGAAGGACGTTCGACCACTCCTGCTCGCTACCCGCCGCCGCGACGACGATCTGCTGTACCGCCGCCGTCTTCTCGGCTTCGGCCCGAACGTAGTCGGCGTAGCCCTTCTCCGCGAGCGCGATGTAGGCTTCCCAGCCCTGCACGCCCTTCTCGGCCATCAGGGCCTTCACCGGGCCGAAGTTGCCCTTCGTGGCCGCTTGGATGGCCGGGTGATCCACGTCGAGGCCGTGCTTACCGACGAAGCCGAGCGCGAGGTCGAGGTTCGAGTCGCCAGTCGGCGCGTACGTTACTGCCGGACCGAAGACGCCCTGATCCGCCTTATCGTTCGCTGCCGGGGTTGCCGGTGCAGCGGGTGCCGCTGGGGCTTGCGCAGGTGCCGCAGGAGCAGCGGATGCTGCCGGGGCGGCAGGAAGGGACGTTGCGACCGGAGCAGCCGGTGCTGCGGGCTGTGCGGGTGCTGCCGGGGCTGCTGCGTTCGCGTTCGTATCGCTCATGTGTTACTGCGCTCCTTGTTGTGGTGCCGCCATGTTCCCTGCTACCGCAGAGGCGACGGGCCGGGCTACCTGCTGTTGCAGGGCCATGAGTTGCTGGTTCTGTAGGTCTTGCGCCTGCTGATCCGGCGACTTGATGTACAGCGACGGGTCCACGCCACGGCCAGTGAAGATCGCGTTGGCGATGGCGTCGAGCTTCAGGACGAACTGCATCTGCGGAGGCAGGCCAGACACCGCCGCCATGTCTTGCAGGCACAGCTTCAGGTTGTCGAGGTCGCCGTTGCGCGACAGTGCGTCGAGGCCGGTGATGATCGTCGGCTTGATGTCGGTCCCGTTCAGGTCCGCACCGCCGACTTCGCGAATCAACCAGTAGGCCATCGGAAGCTGGAAGTCGAGCGCGAGGCGCGAGTACACACCGCCCAGCGAGGTTTCCAGTTCGTTCGCGACCATGCGGACTTCCTCGGCAGTCACCCGCTCCGCGTCGCGGATCACGGACGCGCCGAGCAGGAACACCTGACCGAGACGGTTGACGTACTTGCTGTTTGTCACGTCGATCTGTTGCAGCGACGCTGCGGTGCCCGTCACGAGCGGGATGATGTCGTTTTGCACGCCGGGCAGTGCTTGGCCGTTCGTGCTGGCTTCGAGGTCTTCCGGCTTCGTCTGCCCCGCAGGGTTCACGAGCCATCGGAACTGCGATGCGAGGATCGCCGCTTCCACCTCGGCCTGTGACAACGCGGACAGCGCGGCGAGGTCGCCCGACACCTGCTCGACGAGTCCGGTGCCGTAGTTGTTCTCGTCGTGTAGTTCCCACGTCAGCACGCGATACGGTAGGGTCTGCTCCGTGTACTTGCCTTGGAACTTCGTGTCCGCAAGCTCGTACTCATCGACGTGCTGGGTCTCGTGGTAGTTCTGGCCGTCCCACTTGACGTGCGTGTAGTGCGCGACCGTCGTGCATTTCCCGCTCTCGTCCGGCTGCTCGTTCTTGAACCGCTCGGTGTGCTCTCGGAGGTATTCCTGCGCGGCTTCGGAAAGCTCGTCGAACAGGACTTCCTCCTTGACGATGATTTCGATGACCTGCCCTTGCTGCGACCGCTTCACCACGTACTTCTTGATCCCGAGCACCCGCATATTCTTTTGCAGGAGCAGGAGGCAGTTGCCTGTGATGATGAGGTGCCGCAGTGCTTCGTAGAGCTTCGGGCGTACGCCCATCTGGTCGAGGGCCTTGATGCAGTTCTGCTCGGCCACCGACAGTTGCGACTGAAGCTGCGTGATGTCGATTCCACCCCGAGCCATAAGCCCCTTCATGAGCTTGCTCGGAATGTCGAGGCGGAAGAACGGACGGCTCGGCGCAAACAGTGCCAGCATCAGCTTATTGGTCAGGCTGTTCACGCCCTGTGCGCCGACCGACTGATAGTCCGTTTGAAGCTCTTGCAGGTTCTCGTTGTACCCCGGCGGCGTGCAAATCGTCGGCAGGGTGAATGCTGCGTACTTCTCACAGCGGACGAGCAGCGACTTGCGCTGACCGTCCAATGTTGACCATTTCTTCTGGACGGTCATTCGCGTCCCTCCTTATTACGTCAGGCGGATACCGACGCCTCCGTTCGTGCCTCCGACACTCGACGGCGATGCGCTCATGTACCTGCGGCGCGGGTCCGTCGAGTCGTCTGACGCCGCGTTGCTGGTCAGGTCCACCTGCGTACTCGGCTGTGTCGTCTGCTGACTCGCGATCTGGTTCGCGATGGTGGACTGGTTGATCGTGGCCTGCTGCGCCTGTGCCGTCGCCTGTGCCTGCGCGTTCACGCTCGCGGTCTGCGCCGCTGCCGCAGCCTTCGTGGCATCGGCCTGCTTTTGCGCAGCGGCAAGTTCCGCGTCGGCCTGCTGTTGCGCCGCCTGCCGGATCGCGTCCGCTTGATCTTCCGGGTCGATACCGAACACCCGACCGACTGCCTGTACTGCGTGCTTGACGAAGCCCATTCAAACCTCCTTGTAGTACCCGTTGCCCGACTTCTCGTAGCCGAGCTTCTCAATGACACGCCCGAGCCGGTCGTTACCGACTGCCCCGAGCAACACTCCTACACAGTCGTTGGCCCTAGCCAGCGACTCCATGCACCACACCGCCTGTCGATAGCTCGCGCCACGGTCGTCGTAGATGCGCAGCGTGAGCAGTTCTTCGAAGAACTTCACGCCGGGACTTGTCCACGACCCGCCGATGTCGAACACGACGAGGTAGTTGCCGTACACGAATGCGTTCACCGCACCGTTCGCGATCTGCGCGAGGATGTGCTCCTCATCGACGTGCTTCGCCCACGCCTTGCTCGCCGACCGCAGCCGGTGTACGTGAGCGACGCCCGCCTTCCATATCGCTTCGTGGTCTGCCACGCAGACTCGCCGAGGCCCTTCCGGTGCCTTAGCCAATCGTGAACCCCTCCCGCAGCTTCTTCAGGACTTCCTGCACGCCGAGTTGATAACCGGCGAGCAGTTCCGTGGTTGCCGTCGAGACTGCCGGGCCAACGAGTTGCCGTTCGAGTTGCAGGTACTGATCCGGCGTGAGTCGGATCACCTCCTTTTCGTTCATGGGCGATTCCTCGTTATGCGTCGTGTAGGAACCGGAATTGACTTCCGATTCATGGTCCCTACACGACTCAGGCAAAGAAGTACGGCGATCTGCGAACTTGGTCGATGTCCAAGTTGCCAGCCGGGGGAACTTCAGGAAGGCCGTCATAATGGTCGCGAAACCAATTGAGCGGATCGTTTTCTTCATACATCCTCGCGAACGTGTCTCGGATAATCATGAACAGCTTCTGCGCGTCCGCTGCGTGCGTGCCGTAGTCGTCATGGATCATCGCGAGCGAATCAATCCCAGCCTCATCGCAGGCTTTCACCGTCAACGCCAAGTGCGCTGCATCCATCGAGTGAACGAAGTTCGGAGACAGCCCGTTCTTGTGCTTGTGTACGTCAGGCTTGTCACCTACCGATCCCACCTTCAGACGAACTCCACCGAGCAGCAGGGAGTTAATCCGCACCACCTCGACTTCGTTGTAGACTTGGACAACAGGGAATCCGCTCGGCGTCGTCCAGCGTATCTGTGACGCGCCGCCCCGGATGAGCGTGGATGCACACTTCTGAAGCCACGACATAGCCTTCGATGCTGCAACTACGACTTCCCCGATGGCTTCCCATACGATGTGAGACAGGAAGCTGGCTGCTGCACCGTACTCACCGCGTTCGAACTCCGGTGCCTCGCCGCGACGCAAGTAGTCCTGCACAATGAAGTCAGCACAAGAGAACCGGGTCGATCCGTACGGAAGGGTCATCACGGAACGCTTCACCAGTTTCCGGTTGATTCCGTGGGCAATCCACTTACGGGCCAAAGATGAATCGCGCTCAGATAGCTGATCCAAATTCAGGTCCATGAGTTTCGACTTCACGACATCAGCAACTTGCTGGTAGATGTCGTTCGGCTTCGCTGCTGGAAGTAGGTTCGTCGCTCGTCCTCCAACTTCGTCACGCAGCATTGCAGAAAAGTGCTGAAGTCCATTGCAAGAGCCATCAAGACCGACCGGGATACGTGAAGTGAAACCCGAAGGATTCCGTCGCCACTCGGCGTACTCCTTGCACCACGCGAGGAACTGAAGCGGAGAGTCAGCGTCAGTCCATCCAGCGTTAGACACAGGATCATCGGCGAACGCAATGATGTGTCGGTCGTTATCCTCCACCCACTTGATCCGGTCGGCGAACGGAACCTTGTCAACCCCAAAACGATTCGCTCCGTTGACCTTGAACCAGTTGATCGAATCGGGTGTGTCGAGAGGCTTTCCATCAGCGAAGCGCAGGAGAGCCTTTTGTAGATCGCTCCCTTGAGGCGAGATACCAGTCGTGACCGCGTAGAGACGCCCACGAAAGTCGGCTTGGTACACAAAGTAAATCGCATCGTAGTCCTTGAATTTGTCTGCGATGCGAGTGGCTGCATAGAACCTGCCCCACTTCTGGCCGCGCAGTTTCATCTGTGTGTGCCACTCCGCGACCTTGCGCTTCCATGCGGCGAACTCGTTCAACTGGTCGCCGGTCATGTCTTCCTTCTTCATGTCCTGCGTGAGCCACGCGGGCCGGTGCGGCTTGGGAATCTCGGCCTGCGTGATTACCTCGTCCATGTCGAAGTGCTTCGCCACCGTGCGGATCGTGTCCAGCATTTCGGCGTTGACCTGCCAGCGCACGTTCTGCAACTTGTTGATCGCGCCGCGCACGATGCTCAGGTCTGCGCGCCGGTACACGTCCATTGCCTCGCGCTTGCACGTACGGGCCACGTTGACGCAGTACGGAATCCAACGGCGCATTCCATCGGTGTGATAGCCGCCGCGATTGAACGCCGTCCACGGCTTAGGCGGTTCGATGCAGGGCATCGCCCACGGCATAGTCTCGGCGACCAACTCCTTGATGTTGTCCACGACGCTGCGTGCTTCTTCCGACATCAGCATTTCGAACTTCTCGTTGATGCCGCCGAGCTTCTTCACAACGACGCGGTTCACCGTGACCATGCCAAGCTCACGCAGGCATTCGATCAACCACAAACCGACCTGCTCCTGCTCGCCTCGTGTCCAGTCGGGCAACTTGATGTCGCGGCTGTTCGCGCTGTCGCGCACGATGCGATACTTGTACCGGGCATCCTTCGAACGCCGCCGCTCGATGTCGTGGCAGATGTCCCAATACAGGTCGGGTTCCATGCTCTCGAATGCAGCCAGCACCAGTTCGCGATAGATGCCAGTGCCGAGCAGACGGGCAGAGTCTCGTGCATCCGTCATGCCCTCGACCGCCGTTGCCACGACCACGCTGCGTACTGCGTGGAAGGCGACGCTCGCGGGATCGAGCGGCTTCAGCAGCGCGACGTGCGCTGCGCGGCGTCCGGGCTTGCCGGTGTCCTTCACTGCCTCGGCGATCATGTCGCGAAGCGGGAGCACGTAACGCCGATACAACGGGCGAGCGTACGGGTTCATGTCGGCTCGCCCTTCCTTCTCGTTCTTCTCCATCATGCGGACTGCCCGCTGACGTCCTTCTACTACTATTTCCCTTTCCAGCTTTCGCTGCGGCGGTTCGACCGGGCCGACGAACTCGTACGCTTCCGTCAAATTACGCTGCCTCCGACAGTCGTTGCTTCAGGCGTTCCTCGTTCGCACGAGCGATGACTTCCACGCGCTCCTTCAGGGAGCGTTGGTCGAGTTCGGCGGCTTCGTGGAACGGGAGAGTTGAGGTCTCGACCAGTACCCGAGGGCCGGGCAAGGTGAGCGCAGAGATAACGACGATGTTCTTGTTTATTTGGTCTTGCGTGACTTGATGCCTTACTTCATTCAAAGTCAGCAGCCTCCTTATCGAATCGCACGCCCTTGAAGCGCGGCTCACGCAGCGAACCTTGGGGCGTGAAGCCGAGGCATTGCACCTCGATGATCTTGCCGACGATGCTGTCGGGGTGGTACGTGTTGGTCTCGCGCATGTCCCACCACGTATCGCGCTGTTGGTCGCTCATGCCGCTGACCTTGACGTGACCCTTCGGGCCTTGGCAGACGAGCGCGCCGAGCGTGCCCCTGTACTTGCCCTTGCCTTCCTCGACACCGACCACGCGAAGGTCGTAGGTCTCTGCGGCCTTGACCTTGATGATTTCGCCATCGGTGCCTTCGCCTGCCTTCCACTCGCCGCTCGTCGAGCGCAGGATCAAGCCGTCGTATCCGCCCTGCGCGACGAGGTGATCGCACAGGTTGGTCGGCTTGCCGTAGCTACCGGGGTTGTACGTGGCTGCGAGTTGCACCGTGTCGGTCGGATGCGCCCCTCGGAAGAACGGGAACAGCACGTCGAAGCGCACCGCGAACGAGTACGGGCTGTAGCCGTTCTCGAACTCGTCGAGGGTCAGCATGTCGAACACAACAAGCTGCAACTTGGGTGCTGCTGCGTGTCGGCGGAATTCACCGCTGATGACGTTTTGCGTCGTGCCCGGTCGCCACACCTCGCCTAGCACAGCCAATGCTTGCCCGCGCTCCAACCGCTTCGAGAGCTTCTGTCGAACGGCCTTGATGATGTGATCGCAGGACTTCACGACCTCCCCCGTTCGCGAGAGCACCTTGTCTCCCGCGCTGTTCGGCGTGACGATCACGATGGCGTTGCAGCCGTCGTACTTGCGCTGCGCGTAGTGAGTGAGCGCGAGGTCATCGACCGATTCCGCTCCGAGTTCCTTTCGGACTGCTACCTTTACCTTCGCAAACTCGACCGCCTTGTGTACGATGTACTTGCTCAATCCGACTCCTTAGATCGACGTGACGATGGGCACGCATTCCTGCGCAACTTCTTGCAGGTACGCGAGGTCACGGAAGTTCTCGACGTGGTTCAGCTTGTCGAGCGGAATGAACGCCGGACGGCGACCCTGATTCAGCATCGCTGCCAGCTTTTCGCTCGGGTGATCGTTCACCGGCACGACGCCGGGACGGTTCACGTTGAAGATGAGGTCTGCGATCTTCGCCTCGTGCTCGAAGCGCATGTCCGTAACGAGCACGTAGCCGGGGAAGACCTGCCACAGTTGCCGAGCCATATCGACCCACAGCGTCTTGCGGACGCGCTGCCCGCCTTCGGTGCCGAGCACCTGCATGAACTGACGCGGGCTGATGTACAGAGTCCCGCCGGGCTTCGAGGTGCAGCGCGTGAACTTGTCGCACACCTCGACCGTGTAGCAGTACAGGTGCGCCCTGTCGTTCGGTTCCATGCGCTCGGCGAGTACCGACTCGATACCCTCGTACAGCTTGTCGCGGAAGTCGTCGGCGTCGATCCAGACCGGCTGCTCCTTCTGTGCGCGGTCGTACGGTTCCAGACCCATGTGAGCACTGATCTGTCGGATCGGCTCGGCGAAGCTGCCGGTTCGCACTTCCCATCCACGGCCAGCGAGTGCGTATTCGAGGAACCCTGCAAAGGAGTCCTTACCAGCACCAGCGAGGCCGGTAATGCCAATGATGCGTCCCATCTAGTTGTACTTCCTCCGGTACTTCGCCAGCTTCTCGTTGACGCGTTTCGTAATCTTGTGATTGCGCACGACGCCGAGTTCTTCGAGTAGCGTCGCTAGTGCGATCACGTCGCCGATTTCTTCTTCGAGTGCTCGCTGATTGGTCTTGTGCGGATCGCTGAACGGCTGCTGTGCTTTCACGCCGAACTGGATCATCTTGATCGCGGCCTGCGTGGTCTCACCACACTCGCTCGCGAGGTGTTGAAGGACGCCGGTAACGTCCATCACTGCACCAGCAGGTTGTCGCGAGTCTCGCGGGTATTGACCATCGTGCGACCTCGCGACCAGCCGCCGCAGTCGTTGCACTGGTAGCGCACGTACTTACCGGTCTGCGTGAACCGGTAGCCAGCCCTGCGCATGTGCGTACCGCCGCAACGCGGGCAGGTCAGTTCGTCCGGGTCCACGAACGTTCCGACGTTCGGGTGTCCTTCCATCCACGGGCGCAGCCGCAGGTAGAGCTTTTCGAGGCTCACCACGTCCTGCTTGTTGTACTTCTCCATGACTGCCCATGCTCTCGGATTCCCCTTCAGGCATTCGGCCCACAGACTGAAGCCGGGGAACTCCGCGTGGTCGTCCTTCTTGTCTTCCGGCACGAGCATGTCGGTCAGAGCCACGAGCCGGTTCGAGGTGAACGCGAACTCCTTGCGGGCCTGTTCCAGCGTGTCGATAATGCGGAACGGGGACGGCGGCGGGAACCCGTTCAGGATGAACCGGGCCTTGATCTTGCGGATGTCGAATTTCTTGCCGTTGTGGGCGATCACCACGTCGGCCTCGTCGAGCAGCTTCCACAGCTTGCCCATCAGCACGCGGTCGTCTTCGATGTTGCGCCGCTTGGATTGGTCGAAGTACATGACTCTCGGATCGCCGAGCCACTTCGCAGCAAACGACAGGATGTACCAGTCGGTGCTGATCTGATCCCACGACACGTTCTCCTTGAACGTGCGCCACACGTAAGCGAGAACCGGAGCGGTCTCGATGTCGAGTACGAGGATTCGGGGTTGCGTGGTCAACTGGCCTCCGTCTGTTGCTTCGCCTTGCGGCGTGCGATTCGCGCTCGCTTGTTGCGGAGGTCGCGCTTTTCCGCTTCGGTCTTGAACGTCGGGTACTTCAGGCCGCTTGGATGCTCCTCGTGGTACGTCAGGTATTCCAACGTGTTCTTCAGGAACTCCTTGCCGTCGATGCCGCGCCCGATGCGGTTCGACCAGTTCTCGATCTTGCCGAGGCAGGCGTTGCACCAGCGGCACACGACCGCTCGCACGTCGCCGGTTGTGTGGTCGTGATCGACCACGGTGTCGTCGGTCATTTGCAGCCGACAGAGAGGGCACTGATTACCCTGCTCCTTCGCCAGCTTCAGCCGCGTTGGCCTTAGCTGTGATTGCGTCAATCTCCGCACGCTGTATCCTCACGCGTTTCTGGAGGCGCTTTGCTGCCGCCTCGATGTCGGATGTAAGTGGAACGACCCGCACGAAGTCGTGCAGGTATGCTTGCCGTCCGTGCCGCAGCCACAGCAGGGATGCTTGCTCGACGAAGCGGTCAGCCCACTCGTCGCCGTAGTGCTCGCGGTAGCCGCCGCTCACGACCTCGAACGCTTCCTCGTTGCACGTCGTACCCTTCAGCGCAGCGAGCGCGCCCTTCTCGCCGATCTTCTTGCCGAAGTACAGCGGCAGGCCGGGTATGTGGTCGGCGGTGTCGCCTTGGAGCATCTGCAACCAGAACCACTTGTGCCCGTAGACCAGCCCGTTGTACGGCCCTAGAAGCTCGTAGGTGCCCTTGGGAACGACGGTCAGGGTGTAGTCATGGAAGTCGATGTGCAGGCCCGCCAGCATCCGCATATCCTTGTCAGGCGATGCGATGGCGACGGTGTGCGTCGGGTCGGGCACGTTGCTCGCGACGGCGAAGCCATCGTCGGCCTCGCGGTCACGCCAGCGCGCTACGGAGAACGCCGGGTTCAGCTTCGGGTCATGCGTTTCGAGGTAGGTCCGCAGCATGTCCCAATTGACCGGCTTCCTGCCGCCGCTGCGCTGCCCTTGGTACGGCTTCACCGTGGCAATCAGGAACCGCTCGCCCTTCGTGCCGCCCGGCATGGACAGGTGAACCAGTGCGCGCCGCGCACCGGACATTTCACGCAGGGCTTCGACCTTCTCGCGCACGTTCTTGCGGGCGATGCCGGGCGGGCACTCATCGCCGCCCGCGCAGCGGTAGGCGAGGTAGTCGCCGTCGATATGGACGACGCGCTCGTCTACCGTGTCGGGGATGATGGTGCGGGCGACTGGCTGCTGCGCGGCTGCTTGCTTGGCTACTTCTTCAAGCCACGCAGGCTTCTGCATTACTCGACCTCGGCGAGCGGATCGTCGTCGTCCTCGTCGTCATCTTCCGGTTCCGGCTCGGGTTCCGGCTTCTTCTTCGGCGTGGTCTTCTTCGACGCGGGCTTCGACGGCTCGGCCTTGGCGGCCGGCTTCTTCTTCGTGGTCGTCTTCGGTTGCTCGACTTCCGGCTCGTCGTCCGATTCTTCTTCGTCGCCCGGCCCGACTTCATCCGGGTCGAACTCGCCTTCGTCGAGGATCACCTGCATCGGCGAGCCGATCCAGTTCTTCGCCGCCATGATCTTTTCTTGGATCACGTTCTTCGACTTGGCCGGGCGCACGACCTTGCCCTTCTCGTCGCGCTTCTCCTCGTACTCGCCGTCGATGTAGATGGCGTCCCACATTTCCTTCGACGCCAAGTCCCACACGAACGCCTTCAGTTCGCTCACCGGCTCGGCGACCTTGATCTTCTTCACGGACACGTTGCCGTCGTCGTCCACCGTTTCCACGACAGCCGGGCCGATGGTGTAGCCGTCTTCGTTGCGCAGGTTCGCGTACACGACCTTCTCGCCGTCACGCTCCTTCTCGACGTGGTGAATGCGACCACGGTAGGCGTTGCCAAGAAGCTCGACGAAGTGCGATGCCTTGCCCTCGTAGTTCATCTTCTTGAACAGCTTGTTGATGTTGCCCTTCTCGTTGTTGGTCAGGGTCTCGGTGATCGTCATGCGCATCGGCTGACCGTCTTCGCTCGCCGGGTAGTTCTTGCCCGACAGTTCGAACACGAGTTGCACCTTCTCGCGATAACGCTCCTTGCCCTTGAACACTTCCTTCTGTTGGCCGATTTCGTAGTAGCCGACGAAGCGAAGGTTGACGGGGCCTGCGGCGGGCGGCGTGTAACCGCCACCGCCACCGGCGACCGTCTTCGTGAAGTCACGCGTTTGCTTCGCCTTCGCTGCCAGTGCTTTTACGTCCATGTACTCAGTATCCCTTAACGATAATCACAATTGCGATGATTGCTTCGACGACCATCAGGCCGATCTTCAGTTGATCCAAGACGGTTGATGTCCTCCGATGAACCGCTTGCGCAGCCACGGACGCAACTTGTCGAGGGCCTTGTCGAACACCGGGTCGTCGATAGGGTTCTCGTCCATCATCGACGGCCCCCATACGGTATCGCTCGGCACGCCCAGCGGAAGCTCCCAGCGGAACCACCACTCGATGAACGTGCTCGCTTCTTCCATACAGGCGTGCAGCAGGGCCGCTGCCTTTGCCGCTACCTTCTTGTGGAAGTCACCGTACTCCGCGTCGTGAACCTGATTCACGAGCAGCGCGAGGCCGTCGAAGTTCTTGAAGAAGTAGAACGCTCGAACCGACAGCCACATCGCAGCCTTGGCCCACTCGCCGCCTTCTCCCTGCACCACGTAGTTCTTGATTTCCGTCGGGCTGAACGAACTCAGGATGCCCTTCTCGACGAGATACTTCGGTGAAGGGGATTCCCAATAGCAATACCGCTTGCCATCTGGCGTCGTGCTATAAGACTTGCCCAACTGCACCATGAGTCCGCGCACTTCGGGATGCTCGACAGTTCTTTTAGTCGGCTTTCGGTTGCGCTTGATGGTTGTCGTGAGTCGTTCATAGAACTCCTCGATCTTCGGATAACGCTCGTTCTCCGCGTCCACGAGTGCCTGCACTTCCTCCTCGCTCATGCCAGTCGATGCGGCAATCTTGGCGACGCCCGCACCGTAAGCGCGTTGGAACGAGAAGACCTTGGCCTTCGTGCGTTTGTAGTCCCACTCCTTGTGAACGTCGGGCGGGACGCTGCCGTCCTTGTTCTTGCACAGGCGCAGCACTTCCTCATACGGCATCTTCTCCTTCACGGAGAGCCGCATACAGTGCATGTCCACGCCCGCGATCAAGTCGGCGATGAGTTGCGTGTCGCCGGTCAGGATGGCTTGGATGAACACTTCCAGCGACGTGAAGTCCGACTGGCAGATCACGCCGTCCTCGCCGAACCGCGAGCGGAACACGAGCTTCACGTCCGACTTCTGGCCTTTGCTCAGGTTCTGCAAGTTCGGGTTCGACGACGACAGCCGGGCCGTCACAGTGCTCGTCATGTTGAGCATGTGATGGATGATGCTGTCCAACTGCACGAGCGTCAGCATTCCCTTCGACTCGCCGTCCTCGTCCGTCACGATGAAGTACGTGCCAAGGTCTTTCGTCATGGCCTGCACTTCACTCAGCGTCTTCAGGAACGGAATGTCCCGGTTGCCGAGTTCTTCGATGACGTTCGCTGCCGTCGAATACACGCCCGGCTCGCTTGCTTCCCATCGCTTGTCAGGCTTCGTGAAGCCGTCGAAGTGGTACTCGAAGTCTTCGATCCGTGTCTTCGGGCCGCGCTCGATGTCGGGCACCTTGACCTTCTTAGTCTTCAGTTCGCCGACGTTCTTGCCGCCAGTGAATCGCAGCGGCTCGGGCTGATGATCCAAGCTCTGCCACTCGCGCAGAGGCATGGTCTTGTACGTGGCCTTGCCGTCCACGACTACCTTCTCGTGCTTCAGGTAGACGTGCTCCTCGTCCTTCTGGTAGTACACCGGCTCGCCATCGTCGCCGCGCACTACGGCCTTGGCCTTGTACTTCACCGGCCCGCCGAAGATGAGCGCGGACTTGTGGAACCGGCTCGACCAGTTGAACTCAAACGGAAGGTCTTTGGGCAGATACGCGGCAAGCTGCTCGACCGCCTCCTGCAACTTCTTCGACAGCTTGTCGGCCAGTTCGAGGCCGAGTTGCTTGTCCACGTACATACCGTTGCGCTCGGCTTCGATGGTGAACACGAGCGCGCCCATGTTCAACAGGATGCTGCGCAACTGACCGTTCTTCTTCGCCGCCGCGTACTGCTTCAGGAACACAAGCTCGGTGTTGCCGATGTCGCCGTGGTCATTGCCGTCGCCGACGAGGTATCGCAGCAGCAGGTCTTCGGGTATCTCGATGGTCGGGATGCCCTGTTCCCACATTGCCTTCACTTCGTCGAGCTTCACATTGCCGCCGTACATCGGGGCAATCTCGTCGAGCGACAGCATGTGCGACGATTGCTCCATGCCTTGCAGCAGGTACTCGGCAAGCTGGATGTCCCACACCACACCGCCGTTTACGATCCACTCCATCCACGCCGCGAGGTTCGCTTCGCAGTGCGAGTGTGGATTCGCCAGCGCGTACAGCAGGTCAAACTTGATGTTCTGCCCGACCAGTACCTTCGTTCCCTTCAGCAGCTTTTGGAACCAGTCTTTCGGTAGGTTCTTGCACGCTGCGATGCGTTCTTCGATGGTCTCGCCATCGCCGAAGTAGTCGCTCTGCGGCTTGCCCATCGTGTCCGCGCCGATCACGCCTCGGCTGTAGCCTTGGCAGACGACGTAGTTCTCGTCGGAGAACGGGTTAGCCTTGCGCTTGTACTCGGTCTTCGTGCTTGTTTCGATGTCCCATACGGTGTACCTCAATCACACCTCCTTCGCCGGGACGCACACCGCCTTCTTCACCTGCAACGCCGGATCGTGAATGGACTCGACGGCCAGCTCCGCATTCCAGCAGGTCAGCTTGTCGTCGGTCTCGAACATCGCGGTCTGCGGCGTGCCGTGCAGCACAAGCCACACGATGAGCGTGAACGCTCCGGTCGGTCCCATTACTGGCCGCCGAATCGGTTGTGCAGGAAGCGGTACACCTCGATTGCTTCTTCTTCGTCGAGGATCACGATGTCGGAGTCCCGGCCCGGATAGTCCGTTTCCAAGTTTTCCTGAACAAGCGTGATTAGCCCTTGCCCGTTGTCGCACACCTTCAGCGTGCGATTGATGTCCTTCGTGTATGCCATGTGGTCACTCGGGGTCTTTGAACAAAGAGCACGGAGCGTCGAACACGACTTCAGCACGCGGGTCTTGCGGCCCGCCGTCGCGACGCTTCTTGTTCTTCGGGAGTGAAATGAACCGGCTGTTCTGCAAGTCCGGGTTATTGCTGCGCCCGATCATGAGAACGAAGTCGGCTGCGCCTGCCTTGCCTGTGCGGCTGTTGGCAAGCATCGACAGCTTCGGGAATATTTCGCCCTCGGCGTCGCCATTGAGTTGTGAGGTTGCGATGACAGCGCAGTCGTACTTCACGGCCCAAATGCGGGCGCGTTGATACAACCATTCGAGCAACTGGTCCGTGCGCGTGCCACCGTTCGATGCGAGTCGGTCGGCCTGCACGTTGTCGAGCATGTCGATGACCACGATGGCCGGGTTCAAGTCCTTCACGATGTCTTCCAACTCGCCCATCGTGTAGTCGTGAACGTCCAGAATCTTGAACACGTCACGCCCGCCCTGTGCCTCGACGAACCGCCCGTACACCGTGCCTTCCTTGCTGTACTCGACGAGCTTCTTCGTCGGCACGCCAAGCGCGGCGTTGAACAGTCGATGCTTCAGGCGTTTGCCCGGACCCTCGTTGTTGAGCACGAGGATGTGTCGGTCTTGATCGGGGAACAACTGATCGACCTGCGGAGCCATGAACGTAAGCTCGCTCGCGAACCACGACGACTTGCCGGTATCGACGCGTGCGCCGACAATGCCGAAGTCGCCGGTACGAAGTGGTCGCATCGAGCCGTTGAGGCACGACAGTCGCCAGTGGAAGCCGATGTCGTTCGCGTCGTCGTGCAGGATGTCCTCGATCCGATCCTTGACGAGCGGGTGTTGCTTCCGCTTCATCAGCCACGCTTCGTGGTCTTCGTTGATCTGCCGAATCGCTTTCGTCAGGTCGCCTTCGCCTTCGTCCCAATCCTCCAACGCACGTTGAAGCCGGGCCGCAGTCTTGACGGATGCCAGTCGCTCACGCAGACCGTCCGCGACACCGGGTTCCGGGTCTTGGGCAAGCTGCTTGATCTGTGCGACGTAGGTAGCCATGACTTCCGGCTTCAGCTTCGGATGGCGCATGGCGAAGTACGTCCTGAACGATGCAGGTTCGATCCGATCAACGGCTTCGTTGGCGTCGAAGTACGCCTCGAAGTCCTTCAGGATCACGCGGGTCTTGTCGTCGATGCCCGCTTCAGGAACTGCGCTGTAGAACCGCTCGAACGCCTCACGCGTCTTCAGGACACGGAGAAGCGTTAAGTCCAATGACACTCGGTAATTGCCTCCGTGAATATTTCTTCGGGTCCATCGGTGTCTCGATGCGCTCGGCGTCGATACCGCAGGACCGAAGCTGTTTCAGAATCCGACGCGATGCCTTGCGACCGGCTGCGTCGCCGTCGAGCCACACGCGCACCGGCCCGCCGCGCCGGATGATCCGGGCGAGAACTTGGTCGGTGAGATTGGTGCCCAGCAGGGACCACGCTTCGGTGAACTCGCCTACACGGAACGCGGACAACACGTCCTCGGTAAGCACGAGCGGATCACCTCGCCCGTAACTAGCGACGAGGTGCTGCTTGTTCACGTCAGGGTTGATGTACTTGGGGCGCTCGGTCTTGCGGGTCCACCACGGATCGCGGGCCTGCCAGTACACGAGGTTGTCGCCCTCGGCGACGGGGAGAACTACGCGTGCTGACGGCTCGTGCCAGTACGCGCCCAGCCGGGCTATCTCCGGGATGCCGATGCCAGCCGAATACAGCCACACTGCGGCCTTGCCGGGCCACGATGCAACGTCGGTATTGATCGGCTCGGGCAAGGCCACTGACGAGGCGATACGCTCGTCCTGCTCCTGCTCCGCACGGCGGCGGGCGATCCGCTCCGCGAGCGACGGCTGCGGCTTCGCCTTGAAGCCTTGGTCGTCACACCGGAAGCAGAACGCCGACCATCCGCGCTCGCCGTTGCTGACGATGAGCGTCTTGCCGCCGCCGCAGTCGTGGTCAACCCGCCGCTTGCGTCCCTCGTCGGTCTCCTGCGCTGCCTTGAGCCACGAGCGAGGGTCGAGCAATTACAGCGCGTCCGGGTTGATGTCCCACACGCGGACGACGCGGGCCTGCGCCGCGATGCGCGATGCCTTCACGGTGCGAGTCGTCGGGTTGATGTAGCCTGCCTTGACGGCTGCACGCGGGAGCGCGCCCCATGCGTTCGGGTTCACCGGCTCGGGTGCGTAGTTCGCGAGGCGGAACTCGTCGATGGTGATGTCCTGCGCACCTTCAGCGTACTGGTCCGTGCAGAACTCCTTCAGCGCAGTGAGTGCCGTCGCCAGCCACTCGCTGCCTGCACGCTTGATCGCCTTCGCTTGACCTTCGGACTTCAGTTGCTCGCCGGTCTTCACCGGTTGATAGAACGCTTCCATCATTCGTCGAATCCTTCATCGTTGTCGAGCATGGCGAACCCAACGGTCAGGCCAACGCCGACGAGGTTGAACATCGTGTCAACGGGCGTCGTATCGGACTCGACGCCGAGGTCTTCGTACAGTTCGGTTTGGTTCATTTCGTGGTGCCACCGATGCTGTTGGCTTCGGCTTCAGCCGCTTCGGCGACGAGCGCGGCGTGCTGCTCGTACGCGTCGGCTTCAGCGACGGCATCGTTGGCGATTTGACGCGCCTTGTCGGCCAGCGCGGAAGCAACGGCGGCTTCTTCGCGGTAGACATCGACAGCAGCGCGGGTGACGCGGACTTGTGCCTTCAGTGCAGCAACGTGGATACGGACTGCGACTTCATGCACCTTCCGGGTAATGGAGAGAACAGTTTGCATGGCTTTCACCTATGTTTGAGTGCGCGCACAATGGCAACGCGTTTTGTGGTTCACGAATTTCGCTTTACACGCGCTCGTGTTGGCTGCGTGTGCTACTGGTTACTGCTGTTGCTGCTCGACTCGCGAGGCGATGTTCTGGATCGCAGCGAACAGGTTGCGATTCAGGATGCACGCCTGAACGAACTGCGCCCACGTCGCGAACCCTTGCTTGCGGGCGATGCGGTTCAATCGCCGGGACATACGCTTGCCGGGCCGATCACCGCCGACCGTGTTGAGGGTTCGAACTACGATGGGATTCTCGAAACGATTCACGTCAACTCCAAGTAACGATTGATGAACAGGTCATACGCTTCGTCCGGGCCGACCGGAACGATGCTGTGCTCCAACGGGCTGAACTCGTTCGTCCACACCCATGCGTCCGCGTCACGATCAAGCTCGGCGAATCTCGGGTACGGCATGATGTCTCGCTTCTCCGTGACGAGAAGCCGAAGGTCCGCGTCCTTAACGGAATCTGCCGCACTACTGGACAGCCTGAACTTCAGGCGAATCGCATCCTCAACTCGACGCTCGATGTCGCGGTAGTCGGGCAGTAGCTGCTTCAGCGGACTCGACACGTCGCCGAGATACGCTTCGCTTGCGTCGTGCAGAAGACCTTCAAGTGCGAAGCGCTTCGGCACGACATGGGACACGAGGACACTGTGCTGCGCGACGCTGTAGAACTGCGCCGTGTGTCCTGTGAATCGGCAGATACGCGACAACGCTCGTGCGATGTCCGTGATGTGGATGTCGCGCACGGACGGGTCGATAAAGTCGAAGTACCGACCGGAGGCGGTCAGGATGCAGGGGTTCATGCGATGCGTACCGGCTCGTGCTCGACCTTCAGTTCGCGTGCGCGGTTCTCTGCGTGCCAGTAGCTTTCGAACGGGCCGGTCCATCCGCCAGTGCGTGCGTCGAAGACATGCCACGCGTCGCCTTTCAGTTGCACCGACAGCGGGTAAAGGTTGTCGGTCTCGGGAACTGCTTTGAAGTTTTGTCGCATTACCACTCCTTGCTGTTGCTTGTGAAAGAACCACGCCGACCGATGCGTTGGCCGACGAAGCGTCGCTTGAACTCGCGTGCGTCTGCGTGCGCATCGCTCGCGTGCTCGTACTCCAACTCATGCACGTTCCCTGTGCGCGAGTCGAGAATGCGCCAGAACTCGCCGCGCATATGCGTGATGAGCGGGTACTCATCGCCGATGCTGTGTGCCTGAAGGCCACCAGTGTTTGCACCGTGACCCATGTACTGCACTGCCTGCATGGTTGCCTCCTAGACGAGACCAGTTGCACGAGCGAGCGCGAGCTTGATTGCCGACGACTCGACCTGTGCGCGGGACTGCGACGTGATGCGCTTCGTCACGTACGCGTGAACGTTGACGTGCTGCGGTTTCTTCGGGATGTACTGCGGCTTGCTCATGTCTATCTCCTGTGTTGGTACTGCTAAATGCACGCTCGCCAGAACGCGCATGTAGCAGCCCGGACTAGCCGGGCCATCAGGTGTTACGCAAGAGCACTCCAAATGCGTTCGACTGCCAGTGCGAAGGTGCCGTCGAGGGTCATGTGCAGAACCTCGTCAGCCGCTTCGTGATGCGTGACGTACTTCACGACGTACAGCGTCGCGACGATTCCGGTCATGACGATCACTCGCTTGCGCCAACGCACGCGGCAATGCTTGTCATGAATGGATTCCTGCTTAGTGGCCGCGTCTTCGTTGGCCTGACGGATCGCCGCGATCACGTCCTGAAGTTCGATGGCGGTCATTTGTTGCGCTCCTTAGTTGCAGTGTTGGACTTCGGATCAACCCGACCGACAAGGCCGGACACATTCGCTGCGACGACGCGACCATGCGCGTCATAGGTGTACACAATCTTTGGTTCCATCTCGTCGCAGTCCTTAATAAATCGAAGACAAAGGAGCGGTGCGGACGAGGCGGGCCGAATCCTTCCAGAAGCACAGTTGGTTATCGCCGGGCAGTACGGCATCGACGAGTAGCTTGCGCTCGTCGAACGGACGCTCGTACATGAACGGCTGCGGATCAACGTCGTACACGGCGAGCCGGAAACCTTCTTCTTCGGCTTCGTTGAGCCACGCCGGATCGTTGAACCATTTGCGCAGTTGGTCGAGCGTGCCGAACCCGAACAGGTACTGACTCTCGATGTTCTGCGCGTTCACCTTGTCCCAATGACGGGACAGGCGGCGGTCGCACCACGGCGTAGGCTGGTCGCCAGTGTCCGGGTGATACGCTTCGCCCGCGTTATACGGGCCGCGATGCGATTCGTTCTCTACGCGGTAGACTTCCATCGTGTCCACCTCATGCAGAGAGGTTCACGAAGAAAGCCGGATCGAACTCGGCCCAATCTGCCGCTTTGGGTCCGATAAGTTCGCCGCTCGTGACGGTGCCGTCCTGAACGAAGCCGACAGCGATGCAGTCTTGAGCCAGTTCGAGCGACAGCCGGTAGACCGCTGCGCGGGTCGCGATGCCGTCGCGTGGATACACCTCGACGACGAGCGTGCGTTCTGTGCCAA
>Ga0164242_10001599_pt1 | contig 26851 bp, 26 predicted proteins | sample OricomgcompostMG_FD_108783 | JGI IMG/M metagenome (GOLD analysis project Ga0164242, IMG submission 108783) | Miracle-Growth compost microbial communities from Emeryville, California, USA - Original compost - Miracle growth compost (MG) ...
CGGCCTTGCGATAGCCGATATAGGTCTCCGGCGAGAGTTCGACCTGGCTATAACCCTCCTCGACGCCGCTGGCGGCGACCTGGCTGACGCCGTCGAACCTGAGCCCCGGCGAGACCTCTCTCAGCAGGCGCTGGATCACCCGCTCCGATTGCGCATAGCTGCCTTCGCCGAAATGATGATGCCGAATGCGGCCCTGGGCATCGACGAAGTAGTGCGCCGGCCAGTATCGGTTGTTGAACGCGCGCCAGATACGTAGGTCGTTGTCCATTACCACCGGATAGGTGATGCCGAAACGCTCCACCGCCTTGCGGACGTTGGCCGGGTCCTTCTCGAAAGCGAATTCGGGGGCATGGACGCCAATCACCACCAGTCCATCCCGGCCGTACTTATTCGCCCAGGTGCGCAAGTAGGGCAGCGTTCGGATGCAATTGATGCAGCTGTAGGTCCAAAAGTCGATCAGCACGACCTTGCCCTTGAGCTGTTCCCTCGTGAGCGGCGGTGAGTTGAGCCACAGCGTCGCGCCGTCGAGCGATGGCATCGGGCCTTCGTCGGCCAGCGTCTCGTCGCTATCGGTGGCGACATTCGACATGCCGAAGCGGTCGAGCAGGAACTGTTCGATCCGGTTGGTGCCGGCGAGGGAGGCGTTCGACAGGAAGCCGGTATCGAGGCCCAGGGCGATCGTCGCCACCGCCAGCAGCACCGCCGCGCCGACACCGCGACGGATCCATTCGCCCACACCGAGCGATTTCCTCATCGCCTGGAAAACGCGGCCGCCGATGAGCAACGCCAACGCCAGAGAAGTCGCCGCACCGAGCGCATAGCACAGCAGCAGCACAGTCGTGCCGGCGCTTGCACCTTGCAGCGCGGCCCCGGTCAGCACCAAGCCGAGGATCGGCCCGGCGCAAGGCGCCCAGAGCAACCCGGTTGCGATCCCGAGCAGCAGCGAGGCGCTGATCCCGCGAGCGCCTTGCTGTGTCCCGGTCTGTTCGGAGAGCCGCGCGCCGAGGCGAACCAAGGGCTGCATCAGGCGATCGGCGAATCCCGGAAACAACAGCGCGAGCCCGAACAACGCCAGCAGCCCCAGCGCGACGTCCCGACCGTACTGGTTGGCCGAAACGGCCCAACTCCCCCCTACTGTCGCCAGCATCGCAACCGCCACGAACATCAGCGCCATGCCCAGCAGCATTGGCAGACCGTTGGTGAGGAAGGGACGATCGGCCCGCGCGAAAACGAAGGGCAGCACCGGCAGGATGCATGGGCTGACGATCGTGAAGGCGCCGCCGAGATAGGCGAGAATGTAGAGGATCATCGCAAGGCCCTCCCATCGGCATGACCGTCGATGTTGCGGATGGCAGATGGAATACTACATGGAAAGGACTTGAAAGGACCCCTGCCATGAGGATCAGCGCACGCAACCAATTGGCCGGCACCGTTCTTTCGCTCGATCACGGCGCGGTGAACGGAACGATCAAGGTCGATGTCGGCGGCGGCAATGTCATCACCTCGAGCATCACGGAAGAGGCGATCGGAGAGCTGGGGCTCGCGGCCGGCGACAAGGTGACCGTCCTCATCAAGGCGAGCGACGTCCTCATCGGTAAGTAAGCCGGCACCGGCTGGCCGCCTGTGTTCCTGTTTTCTCATGGCGGCTATCCCGCTGCGGTTTCTCAATCGGCACCCTGGAAGGTTTCCCGAATGGTCCGAATGGCGCCCATGTCCTTGGCGATATAGCCGGGCAATTGCATGATCGCATCGCGGAATTCCGTGCTGCGCATCACTTCCAGCACCCGTTTTGTCGCCTCTTGCTCCAGCGTCTCGGCGCGGCAGACGAAGAAATAGTCCTCGGTCACCAGCCGCACGAAATCGAGATCGAACTGGCGGGCGGCGGCTTCCACGCCGAAGGCGGCGTCGGCCATGCCCGAGGCGACATAGGCAGCGACCGCGGCGTGGGTGAATTCCGATTGCTCGTAACCATTGATCTGGCGAGGATCGTGGCCGTGCTGGGCCAGCAACTGGTCGAACAACAGGCGTGAACCGGAGTTGGAGTCGCGGTTCACGAAACGGATGGCCGGATCGGTCAGGCGTTCGAGATTGTAGAGTCTGAGCGGATTGTCCTTCTTCACGATCAGGCCCATTTCGCGCGTCACGAAGCCGATCACGCGATGTTCCGACGGGATGATGAGACCCTTGGTGGCGGCGATGTTCTGCTTGCGCAGCGCGCCCTGAGGCAGGTGCATGCCGGCGAGATCGCACCCGTCGTGAGCCAGCGAGATCAGCGACGCGGGATTGCTGACATAGCGCAGGTCGAACGAAACCTCGGCATCCCGGTCGAGCATTTCGCGCAGCTTGGGGACCGCGAACCCGTGGCTCGCATGGATGCGCAGCGTCCGCGCCGGCCGCGGCAGGAGCTGGTTGATTTCGGTTTCGAGTTCCTGCGACAGGTTCTGCAATTGCGGCCCAAGCCGGGCCTGCAGCCTTTGCCCCGCCCAGACCAGCTTTTCGCCCAGCGGGGTCAACTGCGTCCCCTTGCCGCGCCTTCGCTCCACCAGAGGCGTATCGAAGAACGCGCCCCAACTCTCGATCAGGTTCCAGGCATGGCGGTAGGAGATGTGTGCCTGCTCGGCGGCGGCCGTGATCTTCCCGGTTTCCCTGATCTCGTTAAGAAAATCCAGCAGCACGAGCATGCTCGCAGGATCGCCATCGCGGCGGAAACGCCATTGCGGGGCGATCTCGATCCTGATCATCCGCGCTTCCCGGTGAACGCCAGCGAACGGGTGATATATGCAAAATAGTGCATATGATGCCCGCGAAGATATGTTTCCGGATGCATAACTTGGTCCCCGTTACCGGCGGTAAATAGCATATTCCCTCGTTTCCGCAACTATAGGTAAGGGCAGACAACGGACCCAGCCGCTCGATTGGCCGGGTTCATAATATGTACTCTAATTCATATTTCAGGAAACCCCATGACCCAATTCACGACCGGCGAGCGGCATGATCTCCTGATCGACGGGAAACGGGTTCCCGCCGCGTCGGGGCGCTATTTCGAGACCCGCGATCCTTCGACCGAAGAAGTGATCGGCTTCGTCGCCGAAGCGGACGCCGCCGATGTGGACGCCGCCGTTCGCTCGGCCCGCGCCGCGTTCGAGGGCGAATGGGGCCAGATGCGCCCGGCTGACCGCGGCCTTGCCCTGCTGCGCCTGGCCGAACTCATCAGGCGTGACCAGGATGAATTGGTCGAACTCGAAAGCCTCGATTCCGGCAAGCCGGTTTCAGCCGTGCGCCGGCAGGATCTGCCCGCGGTGATCGATACGCTGGTCTACTACGCCGGCTGGGCGGACAAGATCGCCGGCCAGGTGATCCCCGCGCGGCCCGACGCGCTGACCTACACCGTGCGCGAGCCGATGGGCGTGGTCGGTGCGATCATCCCATGGAACTTCCCGCTGATGATCGGGATGTGGAAGATCGCCCCGGCGCTCGCCTGCGGCTGCACCGTGGTGCTCAAGCCTGCCGAGTTGACCCCGCTGACCGCGCTCAGGATCGGCGAACTGGCGCTGGAGGCGGGCATTCCCGCCGGCGTGCTCAACGTGGTCCCCGGCTTCGGCAACACTGCCGGGCAGGCGATCGTCGACCATCCGGATATCGACAAGGTCACCTTCACCGGCTCGCCGGGCGTCGGCCGCCGCATCCTCCAGGGCGCCGCCGGCAACCTTAAGCGCGTCACGCTTGAGCTGGGCGGCAAGTCCGCCAACGTGATCTCCCCGGACGGCGATCTCGACCGCGCGGTCAAGGCGGCCGGTTCGGGCATCTTCTTCAACACCGGCCAGGTGTGTTCGGCCGGCTCGCGCATCCTCGCGCACCGTTCGATCTACGATGAAGTGGTCGAGCGGTTGGTCGGCCGCGCCCAAGGCATGCGCCTCGGCGACCCGCGTGACAACAACACCTCGATGGGGCCGCTGATCTCCAGCACACAGATGGAGCGCGTGCTGAACTACATCGAGATCGGCAAGACCGAAGGCGCGCAGATCGCCACCGGCGGCGCCCGCCACGGCGAGCGTGGCTATTACGTCGCGCCGACCGTGTTCACCGCCGTCGAGCACGAGATGCGGGTGTCGCAGGAAGAAATCTTCGGCCCCGTCGCGGTGGTGATCCCGTTCGAGGACGAGGACGACGCGGTGCGGCTCGCCAACGGCACCAGCTACAGCCTCGCAGCCGGGGTGTGGAGCGCGGACATCACGCTCGGCCATCGCATGACCAAGCGGCTCAAGGCCGGAACGGTGTGGGTCAATACATACGGCCCTACCGACGTTCGCTTGCCTTGGGGCGGCATGCGCGATTCCGGCTTCGGCCGCGAGCACGGTGACGTCGCGATCGAAAATTTCACCGAACCCAAGGTGGTCTGGATCAACACCGGCCGCTGAGCCGGACGGACCTTCGCCCAAGACCGCAAACCGGATCGAAGCGGCCGTCGCGCCGCATCGGCCGCGCTTTGCCCGAAACAGGAGATAGATCGTGCGGATTGCAATCTTCGGCCAGCAAGCCTTCGGCAAGAGCGTGCTCGAAGCTTTTCTCGACCGGGGCGACGAGGTCGCCGCCGTGTTCTGCGCGCCGGCGAAGCCGGGCGCGCGACCTGATCCGCTGGCGGCCACCGCCGAGGCACTCGGCGTCAGGCTCTACCAGCTTCCTTCGTTGCGCGGCCCGGAAGCCGCCAACGCATTGCGCGAAGCCAAGGTGCAGATTGCGGTGATGGCCTACGTGCTACAGTTCGCGCCGCAATCGCTCGTCAACATTCCCCCGCACGGGACGATTTGCTATCATCCTTCGCTGTTGCCGAAGTACCGTGGGCCGAGCTCGATCAATTGGCCGATCATCCGCGGCGATACCGAGACCGGCCTTACCATCTTCCGCCCGAGCGACGGCCTCGATGAAGGCCCCGTGATCTTGCAGAAACGTGTCGGGATCGGGCTCGACGATACGCTCGGCACCGTCTATTTCGATCACCTCTTTCCTCTGGGCGTGGCCGCGATGCTGGAAGCCGCCGATCTCGTCATCGCCGGCAAGCACCAGGAAATCCCGCAGGACGAAAGTCGCGCGAGCTACGAAGGCTGGTGCAAGGATGGCGAGGCCGAGATCAACTGGCACCAGCACGTCGACGCGATCTACAATCTCATTCGCGGCTGTACTCCTTCACCCGGCGCATGGACGACATGGAACGGAGCGAAGCTGCGCATCTATGACGCGCGCAAGCTCCCGGCGCGCAAGGTCAGCGATGTCGCAGGCAAACCGGGCGAGGTTGTCGCCGTAGGCGAGAAGAGCGTGATCGTTGCCGCTCAGGGTGGCGCGATCGAACTGTTCAAGGTCCGTTTGGACGGCGCAGGCAAGGTGGCAGCGTCGGACTTCGCGGCACAGCACGGCATCGTGCCGAGCTGTCGTCTGGGTGTTCTGGACGACGCCGCCGTGCGGGAGCCGATGCCAGCCTGATCGGCTTACCGCCGGGTTCAGGTCATGCTTGTAGCTTCCCTGTCTGGTATATATGGCAGAATACGGCTCAGGCATTTTCCCGAGGATTCCGATGCGCCGATTGTTCGCTTTCTCCATTACCGGCTCCGCACTGCTGGCACTGGCGACGCCGTCGCTGGGCCAGCAGGAAGCTCCTACAACCCCTGATTGCCAGGCGGCAGCGACTGCTCTTCCGCCTGAGCTTGCCGGCTGGACCGCGCGGACGCCGATCGCCGCGGGCACGCACTCCGACAAGCTCGGCAAGGCGACATTGACGGTTGGCAAAGCCGTGGACGCCGCTTTGGTCCACGCGCCGGATGTCCGATACCCGCTTCGGCCGGAACAGCCGGGTGGCTCGGTCAGCTATGGTGGGATTTTCGCCTTCAAGGTCAGTCGTGCCGGCACCTATCGCGTGGCGCTCGGCTCAGGGGCCTGGGTCGACATCGTAAAGGACGGCAAGGCGATCGAGTCCGTCGCTCACGGTCACGGCCCGGATTGCAGCGGTATTCGTAAGATGGTCGATTTCCCGCTCGAACCCGGTAACTATGTGCTTGAGATTGCCGCGAACGGGCAATCTCAATTGCCGCTGCTCGTTGCGCATCTTCCCTGATACAATGCGCCAGGCTTTAATCGCGTTCTGCGGCCTGGCGGCATTTGCCGTCGGCACCGCAGCGGCGCGATTGCCGGCATGGCAGTGGAACCTGCTTGCCGACATCGCCGCGCCGCCCGTTCCTGCCGACAATCCGATGAGCGCGGCCAAGGTCGAGCTGGGGCGGCGGCTGTTCTACGACGCCGACCTGTCGCTCGACGGCACGATGGCTTGTGCAAGTTGCCACGTGCAGAGGCACGCCTTTGCCGACAGTATCCCGACGCGCGGTGGGGTGAACGGCGAGCCAGGGCGGCGCAATGCGCCAGGGTTGGCGAATGTCGCCTATCTCACACCGCTGACCTGGGCCGACCCTCGGCTTTCGACTCTCGAGGTTCAGGCCGTCGAGCCGATGTTTGGCGATCATCCGGTCGAGATGGGCATGAAGGGCCAGGAAGCCGAACTCGTTCGTCGGCTTTCGCGCGACGAGTGTTACCGGCAGATGTTCCGAAAGGCCTTTCCGAGCGAGCGTGGGACGATCGACGCCAAATCGGTCGGCAAGGCGCTCGCGGCCTTCGAGCGGACCTTGCTCTCTTACAACAGCCCATACGACCGTGACCGGACCGGCGAAGCCGGCGCGCTGTCGGAATCGGCCCGGCGCGGCAAGACGTTGTTCGCGGAACAATGCGCGGCCTGCCATGCGGGGGTGAATCTTACCGATCAACGCTTTCATACGATCGAAAGGCCGGCATCACGATCGGATGATGGTCTGTTCGAGGTGACGGGCAGGGCGGAAGACAAGGGTAAATTCCGTACGCCCAGCCTGCGCAACGTTTCGCTGACAGCGCCTTACATGCATGACGGCAGCGCGAGTTCGCTCGATGAGGCAATCCGTCGTCATGCTTTGGCAGTGCCTGCTGTCGATCGCCTGACCATTGAACAGACCACCGATCTGATCGCCTGGCTCGGCGCGCTGACTGATCCAGCTTTCGTGAGCGATCCGAAATTCGCTTATCCTGACCATATTTGCGGCAAAGCCACTTAGGCAGCGATGCCCACGAAACCACCGGGAAAAAGGCTGGATGCCCCGCGTGGATTCGAACCACGATTGACGGAGTCAGAGTCCGTAGTCTTGCCGTTAGACGACGGGGCAACGAGGGGGCGCATCTAGGTTGGGGCCTTGCGCGCGTCAAGCCGCTCGTCCCACGGAAAAGTCCCTCGGCTTGCTCCGGCGCGGTCAGTCCGCTAGCCTCGCTCCAGGTCCCCGCGCGCAGGCGGGCGGAAACTGGAAAGTCTGGATTTCTCATGGCGGATCACTCACCGCCGCAACGGCCGCCGACGGTGGCCAGGCAGGTCGAGCAAGGCGTCGCCGAACCGCGCGAAACTGCCGGCGCGCCGGAGCGGCGCGCTCCCTCACACTTCCACAAGCGCCAGGCTTATGCCGCGATCGATCTCGGCACGAACAACTGCCGGTTGCTGATTGCCCGGCCGGCCAGCGTCAACTTCGTCGTGATCGACGCCTTCAGCCGTGTCGTCAGGCTCGGCGAAGGGCTGGCGCAAAGCGGACGGCTGAGCGACGCAGCGATGGATCGCGCGGTCGGCGCGCTCAAGGTCTGCGCCGACAAGCTCCGGCGACGGGACGTCCACCTCGCCCGTTCGGTGGCGACCGAAGCGTGCCGGCGCGCGGCCAACGGCGAGGAATTCATCGAGCGGGTGCGCCAGGAGACCGGCATCGTTCTCGACATCATCTCGGCGCAGGAGGAAGCGCGGCTCGCCGTGCTTGGGTGCCATATCCTGCTCGAGGACGGTGTCGGCCCGGCAATGATTTTCGACATCGGCGGCGGCTCGACGGAACTCGTGCTGATCGAACCGGGCGGGCCGGTCCCGCGAATCCTCGACTGGCAATCGGTGCCCTGGGGCGTCGTCTCGCTGACCGAGACGGTCGGCCATGAATATCAGGAGAGCGACGGCGGGACGCGAGCGGCGCGCTATGCCGAGATGCGCCGGATCGTAGGCGACAGCTTCGCCGAGTTCACCGGGCGCGTGGCCGAACACCGTGCGCCCGATCTGCGCCTTCTCGGCACAAGCGGCACGGTGACCACGTTGGCCAGCGTGCACCTCGAACTGCCGCAATACGATCGCAAAATGGTCGATGGCCTCATCGTGCCGGCCGATTCGATGCGCGATATCGCCTCGCGGCTCGCCACGATGACGCCGGCCGAGCGGCGCGCGCTGCCGTGCATCGGTCAGGAGCGGGCCGATCTCGTCGTCGCCGGCTGCGCGATTCTCGAAACCATCCTCGACATCTGGCCCGCGCCCCGCCTCGGGGTGGCCGACCGCGGCATCCGCGAAGGCATCCTCAGGAGCCTGATCGCCGCCGAGGTGGATGGGGCCCAGGCCCGCGCCTCACTCAAGCGCATGCGGAGCTTCGGATGAGCCGCGCGGGCAAGGACCCGGGCCGCCGCGTCAAGACCGCGCGCGGGCGCACCGCCTCATCGACCCGCTGGCTCGAACGGCAACTTAACGACCCTTACGTCAAGCAGGCCAAGGCCGAAGGCTATCGCAGCCGCGCGGCTTACAAGCTGATCGAGCTCAATGAGCGCTTCGCCCTGCTCAAAGGCGTGCACCGCGTGGTCGATCTCGGCATCGCGCCGGGCGGCTGGAGCCAGGTGGTTCGCAAGCGCGCACCCAAGGCGGCGGTGGTCGGCATCGACCTGTTGCCGAGCGAGCCGATCGACGGCGTGACGATCCTGCAAATGGACTTCATGGCCGAAGACGCGCCCGCGGCACTGGCCGAAGTGCTCGGCGGGCCGCCGGACCTCGTGCTGTCCGACATGGCGGCGAACACCGTGGGCCACAAGCAGACCGATCACTTGCGGACCATGGGCCTGGTCGAAGCTGCGGCGTGGTTCGCGGTCGAAAACCTCGCACCCGGCGGGGCCTTCGTCGCCAAGGTTCTCGCTGGCGGAACCGACACCGAACTGCTGGCGCTGCTCAAGCAGCACTTTCGCACGGTCAAGCACGCCAAGCCTCCCGCAAGCCGCAAGGGCTCGTCGGAATGGTACGTCGTCGCTCAGGGATTCAAAGGCGCCCAGAACGTCTAGTTAGTGTGCCTGCGAGCCGCTGCCGGTGTTCGAATCCGAAGCCTTGCCGGGCACCGGCTGCGGCTGAGCCGCGGCGCCGGCCGCTTCCGGGCCGTTGGCCGGAGTGCCCGAGGGCCCCGGACCGGGGTTGGCGCTGGCATCCGTCGCGGCGGCCGCATCGGACTTCGCCGCGCCCGCCGGAGCGGCCGGAGCCGGATAGTCGGGCCCGCCGCCCTGTTGTTTCAGGTAAGCGATGACATTGGCGCGATCCTCAGGCTTCGACAGACCGGCGAAAGTCATCTTGGTGCCGGGGGCGAAGGCGCTCGGGCTCTTCAGCCAATCGAACAGGTTCTCGTAAGTCCAGTTGCCGCCGTGACCCGACAGCGCGCTGGAAAACGCAAAGCCCGCTTTGCCCTTGCCGATCGGCTCACCGACCGTGCCCCAGAGATCGGGGCCGATGCCGTTGGCCCCGCCTTGCGCGGCCGTGTGACAGCTACTGCACTTGGCGAAAATCTTCTCGCCCGCGGCCGGATCGGCCTTGGCCAGCAGGGTGCCGAGATCCGGCCCGGCGTCCGCGCCCGTTTCGACCACGCCCTGAATCGCGTAGCCCATCTTCTCGGGCCGCTCGGGTTTGTTGGCTTCGAAAACGCGTTCGCTGACGGCATTGAAGCCAAGGGCGACGATTCCGGAAAAAAGAAGCCAGCCGGCGATGGTGTTGAAGCGATCGGTCATCGGGTGAGACTACTGCCTTGGGGAAGAACTCCGGCGTCGCTCTAGTGGCCGGTTGCAAGGTTCGCAAGTCGGCAATTCTCTTGTCCCCCGGGCACCTTCCGGTTACCCGCCGCGCCGATGCACAGCTTCCCCGCCCCCGCGCTCTCGCTGGTCGAGCAGATGGTCTCCGCCGCCGGGGAATACCCGGCGCGCACGGTCGCCTTCCAGGGCGCGCCCGGAGCCAATTCGCATCGCGCGGCGATGGAATGGGCGCCCGAATGCCTGCCCCTGCCGTGCTTCAGCTTCGACGACGCGCTCGACGCCGTGAAGCAGGAGCGCGCGGGAAGCGCGATCATCCCGATCGAAAACTCTCAACACGGCCGCGTGGCGGACATTCACTTCCTCCTGCCGGAGAGCGGCCTTTCCATTGTCGGCGAGCACTTCCTGCCGATTCGCTACGCCGTGATGGCGCTGGGCGACGGGCCGTTCGCAGCCGCCTATTCGCACCCGCAGGCCCTCGGGCAGACGCGACGCTGGTTGCGCGAGCACGGCATCGTGCCGATGACCTATCCTGACACCGCGGGGGCCGCCGCCTTCGTCAAGGAGCAGGGCGATCCGCGCGCCTGCGCCGTCGCCCCGCGGATCGCCGCCGACATCTACGATCTGAAGGTGATCGCCGAGGATGTCGCCGATGCGAGCGACAACATGACCCGCTTCGTGATCCTGGCGCGCCAGCCGCTCGATCCCGCCAGCCTCCAGGGCGAGCCGGCGATGACCACTTTCGTGTTCGAAGTGAAGAACATCCCCGCCGCGCTCTACAAGGCGCTCGGCGGGTTCGCGACGAACGGCGTCAACATGACCAAGCTCGAAAGCTATCAGAAGGGGGCGAGCTTTTCGGCGACCATGTTCTACGCGGACATCGTCGGCGCGCCCGGCGATCCCGCGGTCGACCGCGCGCTGGAAGAGCTGGCGTTTCATTGCAAGGAGCTGCGGATGCTCGGCAGCTACCGCCAGGCGCGGCCGCGCGGCTGAGCGCTACTGTTTTTCGAAGATCGCGATCTCGCGCAGTCCCGAACTATCCGCCCGGCCGCGATACATGCCCGGCGTGTTGAACGCGAAGGCCGTGTCGCCATCCGGCCCCGCGACGATCACGCCGCCGTCACCGCCCAGCGCGCCGACTTCGCCGATCTCCGCGTCGGCCGCCTGCCGGGCCGTTTCGCCGAGAAGGCGCATACGCTCGGAGATGGTGTGGGCGACGGCCGCGCGGATGAAGAATTCGCCTGCGCCCGTGGCCGATACCGCGCCGCCGCGGTCATCGGCGTAAGTGCCGGCGCCGATGACCGGCGAATCGCCGATCCGGCCCCAGCGCTTGCCGGTCAGCCCGCCGGTCGAGGTCGCGGCGGCGAGGTGGCCCGCGCGATCGCGGGCGACGGCGCCGACCGTGCCGTACTTGACGCTGCTGTCGAACCAGGCGCCCTTGCGCTGGCGGAATTCCTCGAGCTGGCGGCGCCGCTCCGGCGTTTCGAACCAGGCCGGATCGACCGCTTCGAAGCCGTGCTCGCGAGCAAAGCGTTCGGCTCCGGCGCCGGCGAGAAAGACATGCGGGCCTTGCTCCATCACCGCGCGGGCGAGCAGCACCGGATGGCGCACCGTAGTCACGCCGGCCACCGCGCCCGCCGCCCGGTCGCGCCCATCCATGATCGCGGCGTCGAGTTCGATCTTGCCGTCGAAGGTGAAGGTGGCGCCGCGCCCGGCGTTGAACAGCGGATCGTCCTCCAGGAGCGCCACAACGGCGGCGACGGCGTCCAGGGCGCTGCCGCCTTCGGCCAGGAGCTTGGCGCCGGCGTCGAGCGCGGCGCTGAGGCCGGTCTCGAACTCGCGCCGCTGCGCCGCGTTCAGCTTGTCGCGCCGGATCGCTCCCGCGCCGCCGTGGATGGCTATGCTCCATCTTGAATCCATCGCCGGCCCCTAGCACAAGGCGCGGATGCCGGACTATCGCATCGCCCAACACAGCCTCCACGGGGGCCGGACGACTTGCCGCGCATGAGCTTCACCCTGCGACTCGCCGTCCCGGCCGATGCGCTCGCGCTCGGCGCGTTGGCGACGGACGCCTTCGTCGCCGCTTTCGGACATTTGTACCGGCCCGAGGACCTCGACGCTTTCCTGACGGAACATCGCACCGCCGAGGCCTATCGCAAGCATCTGGCCGATCCGGCAACGCAGATCGCAATCGCCGAGATCGACGGCGAACCGGCGGGTTACGCCCTGATCCACTGGCCCAGCGAATTCGCACCCGAATCGGACGCGACCCGTCCCCTTGCGCTGCACCAGCTCTATTGCGCGCCGGCGATGACGGGACGCGGTGTCGGCGCTGCGCTGATGGATTGGGCGCTGGCGGAAGCGCGCTCCCTCGGTTGCGACGCGGTGCAGCTTTCGGTCTGGAGCGAAAATTTCGCCGCGCAGCGGTTCTACGCGCGCCACGGATTTTCCAAGATTGCCGACATCGGCTTCATGGTCGGCAGCCAGCGCGATGAGGAATTCCTGCTCGAACGGCGTCTCTAGCTCGCCAAGACCACGCATTTCCCGGGACTGGACAAGACGCAAACTCTTGATATTTCAGCACCCCTTGCCGCCCTGACCCCATTAGGGGCGTAGTCGGCGCATTAGGGGATCGACGCCTTGGACAGCCCTGCGCAGCGCGAGCTGCAACGCTACCCGCGAACGGGGCGCTTCCTGATGGGGCGCTTGCGCAGCGCGTTGACCGGGGACGAGAAGAGACGGGTAGAAGAGCTGATCGAGACCGAGCACACGCTCGAGAGCGGCGAGCGGATCGCTCGTCGCGGCGCGGAATGTTCGAGCAGCACGATCCTGATCGAAGGTTTCGCGATCCGGGTGCTTGAGCGGCAAAACCAGCCACACATCGTCGGCCTGCAAGTTCCAGGGGATTTCATCGATCTCCATGGGTTCGCGCTCAAGCGCCTCGACCATGACATCTATACGCTCGGTCCGGCACGCATTGGCCGCGTCTCCCACGCGCATTTGCGTCAGGGGCTCGACAAGCAACCGCACCTGGCCCGGCTGCTGTGGTTTTCCACTCTGCTCGACGCGGTCATTCACCGCGAATGGATTCTCAAGCTGGAGGATCTGAACGCGGCGCAGCGCGTGGCGCATCTTTTTTGCGAAATCTGCCGCCGCCTCGAGATGGTCGGGCTCGGCGACGCGCGGGGGTTTTCGCTGCCGCTGACCCAGGCGCAGCTCGCTTCGATGTGCGGCACCACCGCCGTGCATATGAGCCGCGCCTTGCGCCGGCTGAGCAACGAGACGGGGGCAACCTTCCGCCATGGCAGGCTGGACTGCCCCGATCCGGCCGCATTGGCGAAGTTCTGCGAATTCGATCCCTCGTATCTTTACGGTCCGGGCGAGCTCCAGCTTCCCGGCGATTACGCAGACTAGCAGCCGGTCCGGGAAGCCAGGGCTGTCCATCCCTCACCGGCGCTTTGCGGCTGGCGTGCCTTGCCTTAGAGGGAGAAGGCAGAGAGGGGAGGAGAGACGGCGATGGCTGGCGTTCCCGAAGATTCCTCGCGTATTGTCGAGTGTGACGTTCTGATCGTCGGCGGCAGTCTGGTCGGCCTTTCCGCGGCCGCGTTCCTCGGGCATCACGGCATCGAGGCCTGCGTGGTCGAGAAGCACCCCGGCACTTCGATCCATCCGCGGGCCGGCTATTTCCACATCGGCACCATGGAGGCCTACCGCCGCGTCGGCCTGGAGCCGGCGATCCTCGAGTTGAGCTATCAGCAGTTCGGCCCCGATGGCGGGATCAACCTGGTCGAATCGCTCGCCGGAAAGGAGCTGGCGCGCTTCGTTCCCGAGATCAACGCCGGGATCGAGGCCTACAGCCCGTGCAAGCGGTTCTTCATGACCCAGCAGGCGCTCGAACCGCTGCTGCGCCGCCGGGCCGAGGAACTGGGAGCCGATCTTCATTACCGCACCGAGCTGATCGGGTTCGAACAGGACGCCAGCAGCGTCACCGGCCGGGTGCGCGATCTCGACAGCGGTGCGGGGCGCGAAATCCGCGCGAAGTACATGATCGCCGCCGACGGCAACCGCAGCCCGATCCGGCACAAGCTCGGCATCGGCACCAGCGGACCGGGCTGGCTCAGCGACAGCATCACCATCTACTTCAAGGCCGATTGCAGCCGCTGGCTCGAAGAGCGTCCGATGGGGGTGATCTACGTGATGAACGCCGATCAGCGCGGCTTCTTCCGTTTCGAGGCAGACGGCAAGCGAGGGTTCCTCGCGGTCAACACGCTCGGCGACCTCGCGCTGCCCGGCGCCAAGAACGTCGCCGGCGACATCTCGCCGGAGCGCTGCATCGCGCTCGTGCGTTCGGCCATCGGCGTGCCCGACATCCCGGTCGAGATCGAGGACGTCGCGGTGTGGAAGGCCGAGGCGCTGTGGGCCAATGCCTACCGCAAGGGCCGTGTGTTCCTCGCCGGCGATGCCGCGCACGTCGTTCCGCCGACCGGCGGCTTCGGCGGCAACACGGGCGTGCAGGACGCCGCCAACCTTGCCTGGAAGCTCGCCCGGGTGTTGAAGGGTGAGGCTGACGAGGCGCTGCTCGACAGCTACGAGGCCGAGCGCCTGCCGGTAGCCGAGCTCACGGTCGGCCAGGCCTATACCCGCTACATGCGCCGGGTGACCCCGGAAGACATGGATGAAAGCGTGCCGGAATTGCGCGACGAGGTGACGATGGAGATCGGCCAGTTCTACCGCTCGCACCCGGATTCCGGCGCGGTAGTGGACGGCCGCGGGGAGGATGAGCTCGCCTGCCTCCATCCCGACAAGACCCGCGGCCGCGCCGGAGCGCGCGTGCCCCACGCGTGGCTGCCCGACGGCAGCTCGACCCTCGACGTGGCGGCGAAAGGCCTGACCTGGCTGCTCGGGCCGGAAGCGCCTTCGCGGGAAGGGGTGCGCCTATCGGCCGACGCGGCAAGACAGTGCGGCATCGGCGCGGCGGGCGCGATGCTGGTGCGGCCCGACGGGTTCGTCGCGGAAGTGCTCAGCCGCTAGGTGATGGAATTCCGGGACGCCATGCCCAATTCAATTCGGCAAGCGCCCAGTTCGTCGCGTTCCCGCACCTGAGCCACAAGTAGTCTTCGCAAACTGTTCCACATCCAGGCCGCCGTCGACCGGTCGCAGCGGCGTTCACCCAACCTACACCACCATTTTCCTACAAGCCCGAAAGCTGCTACAGGCCCGCCGCGATGATTCCGTGTTCGTTCTTCGTCATCCGCCGCGCCCCTAGCGACTTCCCGACGCTGGGTGCGGTGGAAAAATCGCCATGGCCAGTGCGACCATTGGGACCATTCGCCATCGTCGGCCGCGATAGCGCCTCGGGTCCCGCGCAATGAGCGAAATCCGTCCCTGGCGCACGATCGTGCGGCGCCAAAGCCGCCAGATCATGGTCGGCAGCGTGCCCGTCGGCGGCGACGCGCCGATCACGGTGCAGACAATGACCAACACGCTGACGTCGGACGCGCGCGCGACGATCGGCCAGATCCGCCGTTGCGAGGACGCCGGGGCCGACATCGTCCGCGTCTCCTGCCCCGACAAGGAGAGCACCGAGGCGCTGCCGCAGATCGTGCGGGCGGCGCGAGTGCCGATCGTTGCCGACATCCACTTCCACTACAAGCGCGCGCTCGAAGCGGCCGACGCCGGCGCCGCGTGCCTGCGGATCAATCCGGGCAACATCGGCTCGGCCGAGCGCGTCAACGAAGTGGTCAACGCCGCCAAGGCCAACGGCTGCGCGATCCGCATCGGGGTCAACGCCGGCAGTCTGGAGAAGGACCTGCTGGAGAAATACGGCGAGCCGTGTCCTGAAGCGCTGGTCGAATCCGCGCTCGATCACATCAAGTTGCTGCAGGACCGCGATTTCCACGAGTTCAAGGTGGCGGTGAAGGCGAGCGACGTGTTCCTTGCCGTCGCCGCTTACATGCAACTGGCCGACGCGGTCGATTGCCCGCTGCATCTCGGCATCACCGAGGCCGGCGGGCTGATCGGCGGCACGGTCAAGTCGAGCATCGGCATGGGCAACCTGCTGTGGGCCGGCATCGGCGACACGATCCGCGTTTCCCTGTCGGCCGAGCCGGAAGAGGAAGTGCGCGTCGGGTTCGAGATTCTCAAGGCGCTCGGCCTGCGCACCCGCGGCGTGCGTGTGGTGTCGTGCCCCAGTTGCGCCCGGCAAGGCTTCGACGTGATCCGCACGGTGCAGGCGCTGGAAGAGCGGCTGCAGCATATCAAGACGCCGCTCTCGCTCTCGGTGCTCGGCTGCGTGGTCAACGGCCCGGGCGAAGCGCGCGAGACCGACATCGGCATCACCGGCGGCGGCGCGGGCAAGCACATGGTCTATCTCTCCGGCGTGACCGACCACCACGTGCAGGATGCGGACATGCTCGACCATATCGTCGAACTGGTCGAAGCCAAGGCGGCTGAAATCGAAGCCGCCGAAGCGGGCATGGTCGAGGCGGCCGAGTAGCTTTACCCGGCTTTAAGGCCGCCGGTTTAGCCTGGGCCCATGAAGGTGTTCGCCATTTCCGTGCTGGCCACCGCTGCGCTGGTTGCGCTGGCGGCGCCACATAAGGATGCGACGCCTGGGCACGGCACACATTCGCCGGGACAGGCCAAGACGCGGCTTGCTCACGCGACCCAGCCGGAATGGTACGGCGGCGAGATGGTTCTCGATCGTGCGGGCGATGGCCATTTCTATGCCAGCGTCGACGTGGATTCGCACGATTACCGGATGCTCGTCGATACGGGCGCCAGCGTGGTCGCGCTGACCGGCGACGATGCGCGCGACATGGGGCTCGACTGGAACCCCAATGCACTCTCCCAGGTGGCGCGCGGCGCCAGCGGCCCGGTAATGGGCGTGCCGGTGACGATCGCCGACATGGCCGTCGGCGATTTCGAAGCGCGCGATGTCCGGGCTGTCATCGTGCCCGACGGTCTCGCCATCTCGCTGCTCGGACAAAGCTTTCTGCGCCATGTCCCCAAGGTCGATATTGCCGGCGATACGCTGACGCTGTCCAACTGAAGCGCGGCGTTCGGCGCCTGCCGCCCTCGATTCACCGCCCGTTGGCCACGGTTCGCCGCCCTATCGCTATCGCGCATTCACCACCGGGTTACAAATCGTCCGGTAAAGGAGGGTCATGGCCAAGGCCATCGACAGGCGTGGATTCATCGTATCGGCCGCCGCCGCGACGGGCGCGCTTGCCCTGCCCGCGCGCTTGCCTGCTCAGCCGCTGACGGTAGACGGCAAGGGCCAGCGCGTCCTCGAGGTCGCCCGGCGAGAGGTCCAACGTGCCGGCAACGTGCTGTGGCGGCGCGACATCGTGGGGGTCGCCGATTTCGGCGTCCATTCCTCGAAGCCGCGGTTCCACTTCGCCAATCTCGAGGCCGGCACGGTCACATCCTACCTCGTCGCGCACGGCGCCGGCTCCGATCCCGAACACGACGGCTGGCTGCACTGGTTTTCGAACGAGCCGGGCTCCAACGCCACCAGCCGCGGCGCATACATCTCCTACGAGTGGTACAAGGGCAAGTACGGAACCTCGATCCGTCTCGGCGGCCTCGACGCGGAAAACTCCAACGTGCTCGACCGGGCCATCGTGCTCCATCCGGCGACATACGCCAGCCCCGCCTTCGTCGCCGCGCACGGCATGCTCGGCCGCTCGAACGGCTGCTTCGCGATGGCTCCGGGGGACTTTCCCTACGCCCTGACCCAACTTTCGGGCGGGCGCCTCATCTTCGCCGACAAGCTCGGCATTGCCTGACCGCTACTGCAGGTCGTCGATGATCTGCACCACCTTCTCGCTGCTCTTGTGCGCGCGGTTGGGGACACGCGGCGCGTCGAGCGCGGCCAGCACCGGAGCATCGCGGCCGTAGAGGTCGGCGAAAGTCCGCAGGTTGCCGTCGATGTCGCGGCCCATCGTGAAATAGGTGATGTAGACCGGCATCGTCTTTTCGACCGGCACGCGCTTGTATTCGCCGGCGGTGGAGATCGCCACGGCTTCGTCCTTGGTCGCGCCCTGGCCAAGAATGGCGACGGTCATTCCCAGCTCCAGCGCTCGCTCGGTGCGGATGCAGCCGTGGCTGAGCGCCCGGTTCGTCTGGTTGAACAGTGCGTGGTTCGGCGTGTCGTGCAGGAAGATCGCGTGGGGATTGGGCATGTCCAGCTTGACGACCCCGAGCGAGTTATTCGGCCCGGGCTGCTGGACGACATAGATCGTGCCGTTAGCCGTTTTCGTTCCCTTATAGCCATGGGCCTTGGCCCAGGCGGGGTTGGCGAGGACCTTCGCGCCGAGCCCCTCGCCGACGACGATCGACTGGGGCACGGACCACGTCGGATTGAAGATCACCCCTTCGACGGTCTCGGCAAGCTGAGGGGTGGCGTGGCGCCCTGGCTGGCCGACGATCGTCTTGTAAGTGCGGATGATGTGATCGTTGACCGTCAGCCGCAACTGAAACTCGGGCACGTTGGTGATCAGGTACTGCCCCCCGAGATCGCGCGCGAGCCAGCGCCAGCGGTCCATGTTGATGCGGATCAGCTTGCGGCGCTTGGGGTCGGTTGTGTTGGCCAACTCGGCCTTGAGCGCTTCATAGTCGGGGTGCGTCGGATCGAGTGCCGCGAGCGTTCCGGCGATATCGTGGCTGGCGAGCGCCTTCTGCATCACCAGGCCGGTCGGCATCAGGTCGGAATCCGGATCGACCACGAACCACTGCTTGCGCGCATTCATCGGCGTGCGCCCGTCGCGCAAGTCCTCGACCAGCCAGGCGAAGCTTTCGCTCGCCACCTGGTCGAGTTGCGCGCTCGGTCCGAGGGCCAGCGCCTGCTCGAGCGCGGCGGGATGATAGTCGAGCGGGTCGAGCCCCTCGGCATCGATCCCGCGAATGGCATCGAGCAGCTTCCGGGCGTCCGCCACGCCCCATTGCTGGACCACCGGATACTGCGGCAAGGCCGTCGGCAGCGGCTGCACGACCGGCGTGGAGGTCACCGGCACGGCGTCGTCTTCCAGCACTTTCTGCGGCAGCACCTTGTCGAACTGCGCACCCGGATTTTGCGACGATTGCGCGAAAGCCGCGCTCGCCAGGGCAAGCGCCGGCAACGCCGAAAGCGAGATAATGCGCGAAAAACTGTTCATCGTCGTCAGCCCTGTCCGCCACGGGGCACAGCCCACACGCGACGCCCTAGAGGTCCTTTTTAGCCCGTTTACCTTCCGGGCATCAACCGCCGCGGCTGACTGGCGGCTGAATCGTCCACCATCTAAAGGTTCATTCGATGCACCGCGCCCCTTCCCTGCTGCCGTTCGCCGCGGTGCTCGCCGCAATCGCGCTGCTTTCGCTGATGGACGCCTTGATGAAAGGCGCTTCGCTGGCGATCGGCGCCTATTCGACGCTCGTGGTGAGGAGCGTGTTCGGCCTCGCGCTCGCCGCACCGCTGTGGCTCTCCGCGAAAACCGGCTGGCCGGCGGCCGCGACCGTGCAACTGCACGTGCTGCGCGGGCTGGTCGTCACCGGCATGTCGTTCACCTTCTTCTGGGGTCTGACACGCCTGCCGCTTGCCGAAGCCATCGCCATTTCCTTCACAGCTCCGCTGGCCGCGCTGTACCTCGCCGCGATCATGCTGGGCGAGCGGGTCGGCCGGGGCGCTGTCGCGGCCTCGGCGATGGGGCTCATCGGCGTCGTGGTGATCGCGGCAGGGCGCGTGGAGCACGGCGCCACGGCCGCCAGCGGCTGGGGCATGGCCTCGGTGCTCCTATCCTCGCTGCTCTATGCCTTGAACCTGGTGCTGCAACGCAAGCAGGCGCTCGTCGCCCGCCCGGCCGAAATCTCGGTTTTTCACCAGGCCGTCGTGCTGCTGTCGTTGGCGCTGTTTGCTCCGTGGTTCCTCCGGCAGCCGGACCTCGAAGCAACGCTGCTCAGCGCTGGAGCGGCCGTGCTCTCGGTCACCGGGGCGCTGATCTTCGCGTGGGCCTATGCCCGCGCCGAAACGCAGGCGCTGGCGCCGCTCGAATACTCCGGCTTCCTCTGGGCCGGCCTGTTCGGGTGGCTGTTCTTCCGCGAGCCGGTGACGCTGCCGACTCTGGCCGGGGCGGTACTGATCGTGATCGGTTGCTGGATTGCCGCGCCAAGGAAGCGGCCGGAGCAGAGCACAGCCTAATTGGTCGGATTGGCAGTGGTGGCCTCCGCGCGCTTATCGCCGCCGGTGAACTTGTGCCAGACGAGCCCGAGCGCACCTCCGGCAAAAGCCGCCAGGGCCAGCGCCAGTGCCATCGGGATCACGTATAGCGGTTCGCGCGAACGTCCGGAGCCAAGGGCCATCGTGTGTTCCTGTCAGGCCAGCAAAACCAACCGTTGCCGACATCGGTTCCCATCCCGCCGCCCTTGATTTTGCGCCGCGGAACGCGCAGGGCGCGGGCAAATTCCGGCTCCTCCCGCGCGATCCTCGCGACTCCCCAGCCGGCCCGAAACAGGAGGCACACTCGGCGATGACCCAGGTCGGCAAGAATTCCCTCGATACCCGCAGCACGCTCACCGTCGGCGGCAAGAGTTACGCCTACTATTCGCTGAAGAAGGCTGCCGAGAAGATCGGCGACGTTTCCCGCCTGCCATTCAGCATGAAGGTGCTGCTGGAGAACCTGCTGCGTTTCGAGGATGCCGGCTTCACCGTCTCGCTAGGCGATGTCCAGGCGATCGCCGACTGGCTCAAGAATCCCGTTACCGGCAAGGAGATCCAGTATCGCCCGGCGCGGGTGCTGATGCAGGACTTCACCGGCGTGCCTTGCGTGGTCGATCTTGCGGCGATGCGCGATGCGATCAAGGCGCTTGGCGGCGATACCCGCAAGATCAATCCGCAAGTGCCGGTGCATCTGGTGATCGACCATTCGGTAATGGTCGACGAATTCGGTACGCCCAAGGCTTTCTCCAGGAACGTCGAGCTCGAATACCGGCGCAACGCCGAGCGTTACGATTTCCTCAAGTGGGGCTCCAAGAGCCTCGACAATTTCAACGCCGTCCCGCCCGGCACCGGCATCTGCCACCAGGTCAATCTGGAGCATATCGCCCGGTGTGTCTGGAGCAGCGAGGACCAGGACGGCCAGTTCGTCGCCTATCCCGACACCTGCGTCGGCACGGACAGTCACACGACGATGGTCAACGGCCTCGGCGTCCTCGGCTGGGGCGTCGGCGGCATCGAGGCCGAGGCGGCGATGCTCGGCCAGCCGGTTTCCATGCTGATCCCCGAAGTGGTCGGCTTCAAGTTCACCGGCAAGCTGGCCGAAGGGGTGACCGCGACCGACCTGGTGCTCACCTGCACTCAGATGCTGCGCGCCAAGGGCGTGGTCGGCCGCTTCGTCGAATACTTCGGCCCGGGCCTGGCTTCGCTCAGCCTGGCGGACCGCGCGACGCTGGCCAACATGGCGCCCGAATACGGCGCCACTTGCGGCTTCTTCGGCATCGACGACAAGACGCTCGACTATCTGCGCCTCACCGGCCGCAGCGAAGAGCAACTCGCCTTGGTCGAGGCTTACGCCAAGGAGCAGGGACTGTGGGCCGATCCGGCGAACGAAGAGCCGGTATTCACGGATACCCTGTCGCTCGATCTCGCCACTGTCGTCCCGTCCCTCGCCGGACCGAAGCGGCCGCAGGACAAGGTCGCGCTGCCCGAAGTCGACGAACTCTTCAACGAGGAACTCAAGACGCTCTACGGCAAGGCCTCGGCGCGCCGCTGCCCGGTCCAGGGCGAGGAGCATGATATCGGCGACGGCGATGTGGTCATCGCCGCTATCACCAGTTGCACCAACACCAGCAATCCGGACGTGCTGATCGCCGCCGGCCTCGTCGCCAAGAAGGCCCATGAGAAGGGCCTTATGCCCAAGCCGTGGGTCAAGACCAGCCTGGCGCCCGGATCGCAGGTGGTCACCGATTACCTCAAGAAAGCCGGGTTACAGGACCATCTCGACGCGCTCGGCTTCGACCTCGTCGGTTACGGCTGCACGACCTGCATCGGCAATTCCGGCCCGCTGGCCGAGCCGATCAGCCAGGCGATCAACAAGAACGACATCGTCGCCGCCGCGGTGCTGTCGGGCAACCGCAACTTCGAAGGCCGCGTCAGCCCCGACGTGCGCGCGAACTTCCTCGCCAGTCCGCCGTTGGTGGTGGCCTATGCCCTGAAGGGCACGGTCACCGAAGACATGGTCGATACGCCTCTCGGCCAGGCGAGCGACGGCAGCGACGTGTTCCTCAAGGATGTGTGGCCGTCGAACCTTGAAGTCGCCGAAGTCCGCGCCGGAGCGATCGACCGGACGATGTTCGAAGCGCGCTATGCCGACGTCTACAAGGGCGACGCGCACTGGCAAGCGATCAACGTCACCGGGTCCGACACCTACGCCTGGCGTGCCGGTTCGACCTACATCGCCAACCCGCCGTACTTCGAAGGCATGGGCATGGAGCCGGCGCCCGTCACCGATATCGTCGACGCCAAACCACTGGCGATCCTCGGCGATTCGGTCACGACCGACCACATCAGCCCGGCCGGCTCGATCAAGGCCGATAGCCCGGCCGGCGAGTACCTGCTGAGTCATCAGGTCGCCCGGCAGGACTTCAATTCCTACGGCAGCCGCCGCGGCAACCACGAAGTGATGATGCGCGGCACCTTCGCCAACATCCGCATCAAGAACGAGATGGTCCCCGGCGTCGAAGGCGGCATGACGCGCTATGACGGCGAGGTCATACCGATCTACGACGCGGCGATGAAGTACAAGGCGGAGGGCACGCCGCTGGTCGTCATCGCCGGCAAGGAATACGGCACCGGCTCGAGCCGCGACTGGGCGGCGAAGGGCACGATCCTGCTCGGCGTGCGGGCGGTCATCGTCGAAAGCTTCGAACGCATCCACCGTTCGAACCTCGTCGGCATGGGTGTGTTGCCGTTGCAGTTCAAGGACGGCGAGAGCCGCGCCAGCCTCAGGCTGACCGGCGACGACAGCTTCACCATCCACGGCCTCGCCGACCTGATCCCGGGACAGGATGTGGAGGTCGAGGTCACCCGCGCCAGCGGCGAGAGCTTCACTTTCACCGCCAAGTGCCGGATCGATACCGCCAACGAGATGGAATACTACCGCAACGGCGGCATCCTGCAGTACGTCCTGCGGAAGCTGGCGGCCTGAACATTTGACTCCCTTGTAACTCGCAGGTTACATGTAACCCAGAGGTTACAAGGAGAGTCGTTCGATGACCGATGCCGAAGAGGCGGATCGCTTGAGCCGCCGCCGCACCCGCATATTGCCTGTGCTGGGCCTGTTTCTGGTAATTCAGCAGGCGACGTTTTTCACTTCGCCCGCGGGCCGGATGCGGGCCGTCGACATGGTGCACGCCGGCGCGTGGATCGTGCTTGCTTCGGTCATTCTGGCCGCACTGATGACGGGCGGCTTCTGGAACAGGCCGCCGGCTCTTCGCCGGTTGATCGACGATGAGGTTACGCGCGCCAACCGCGCCAGCGCCTTGCAACTCGGCTTCGTGGTGGCGATGGCGGTCGCTATCGGTCTTTACGTGATCGAATCCTTCACAACCGCGGTCCTGACCCCGCTGCAGACGATCCATGCGATCGTGACCGCGGGCCTGTTCACCGCGCTGCTGCGCTTCGCCGCGCTGGAACGTCGCGCGCTTGACTGACAGGCTCGAAAACCGCGTCCGCGAGGTGCGCGAGGCCAAAGGCCTGACCCAGGCGCAACTCGCGGAATTGATCGGCGTCTCCCGCAAGACGGTGAACACTGTCGAAAACGGCGTGTTCGTGCCTTCCACCGTGATCGCGCTCAAGCTGGCGCAGGCGCTCGGGCAATCGGTCGAAGCACTGTTCTCGTTGCCGGGCGATTAAGCTTCGCACAAACGAAAAGGGCGGCCGCAAAGGGCCGCCCTCCCCCCGGTCATTCGCGTGAAGTTCAGGCAGCGGGCTGACCGCCCTTCTTTCGCCGCCGGCGACCGAACACCGCGAGCGCGCCCATGCCGAAGAGCGCGATCATCGGCGGCTCGGGAACTTGCGTGCCCGAGCTGGTACTGGTCGAACCGCTGGTGCTGCTCGAGGTCGACGAGCTGGTGGAGCTGGAGGTCGACGAACTGGTCGAGCTTGACGAGCTGCTCGACGTCGAGGTCGAGGTGCTCGAGGTTATGTTCCCCGAGGTCGAGGTGCTGGTCGAGACGTTGCCGGACGAAGACGATGTGCTGGTGACATTGCCCGAGGACGACGTGCTGGTGACGTTACCTGAGGACGATGTGCTGGAGACGTTGCCGGAGCTGGTCGAAGTCGAGCTGCCGCCGCTCGAGGTCGAAGTGGATGATCCGCCGCTGGAAGTCGACGTCGAGCTGCCGTTGACATTCACCACGGTGCCCGAAGAAGACCCGCTGGTGGTGCTGGTGGTGGTCGAGCTGATCTCGACATGCCCGCCGCCGCCCGAGCCGCCGAAGAAGCCGCCGAAGAAGCCTCCGCCAAACCCGCCGAAACCGCCCGAACCGCCGATCACGACCGGCGTGCTCCCGCCACCACCGCTGATGAAGCCGCCGCCGGTGGGTATCGCCAGCGGAGCCATCGCAAACTGCTGCTCCTCGACGCAGACCTTCTCGCCTTCACGTTCGATGAGCCGCTTGGGGGCTTCGCATTCGAAGGTGACGACGCGATGGACGCGCTTGATCTTGTGTGGGACCACGCGCCGCGTCTTCACGTACTTGACCGGTTTCGTGGTCTTCACGTTCTTGGTCGACTTGGTGGTGCGCACTTCTTTCGCCGGAGCTTCGGCGACGTGGACCGCGCCGCCAACGGCGAGCGCTCCGCCTGCCGCGACAGCGGACAATTTCGCCAGGGCCATTCTTACCGACATGGTTGTTCTCTCAGCATCGACGGGATTTGGCCTGACCGCCCCGCAATGGCCGGCACGGCTTCACCCGTTCACGCCAAGAACAGCCCAATTCGGCCGATCGGCAACGTGATTAACCACGATTCAAGGACTTCGAAGCCGTTTTTTTGGCTCGATTCCGCCGTTCATGCCCGCTTTATCCCACTCTGGAACCGAAACGCGGCTGATTCCGAAGCGCCGTTAAGACTTTCCGCGCCTCATTTGCCGGTATCGGAATCGAACAGCCCGCTTTGCAAGCCTGCCGGCGGGGCGAGTCCGAGATGCTTCCAGCCGCCGTCGTTGAGGCAGCGCCCGCGCGCGGTGCGGGCGACGAGGCCGAGCTGGATCAGGTAGGGTTCGATCACATCCTCGATCGTGTCACGCGGCTCGGCCAGGCCGGCCGCGAGGGTTTCCACGCCGACCGGCCCGCCCTTGTATATGTCCGCGATCATCGTGAGATAGCGCCGGTCCATCGCGTCGAGGCCCAATCCGTCAACCTCAAGCTTGGTTAAGGCTTTATCGGCCACCTCGGCGGTGACCGTTTCCGCCCTCGCTACGTGGGCGAAATCCCGCACGCGGCGCAACAGCCGCCCAGCCACGCGCGGGGTGCCCCGGCTGCGGCGGGCGATCTCGCGCGCGCCTGCGGGATCGATGGCCACGCCGAGCTTGCCGGCCCCGCGCGCCACCACCCGCTCCAGCTCGGCGACGGTGTAGAAGTTGAGCCGCACGGGGATGCCGAAGCGATCGCGCAGCGGCGTCGTCAGCAGGCCCTGGCGGGTGGTCGCGCCGATCAGGGTGAACGGCGGCAGGTCGATCCGCACGCTGCGAGCCGAGGGTCCCTCGCCGATGATCAGGTCGAGCGCGCGGTCCTCCATCGCCGGGTAGAGCACTTCCTCGACAATCGGATTGAGCCGGTGGATCTCGTCGATGAACAGCACGTCGTGCGGCTCGAGATTGGTGAGGAGCGCCGCAAGGTCGCCGGTTTTGCCGATCACCGGCCCGCTGGTGGCGCGAAAGCCGACGCCCATCTCGCGCGCGACGATCTGCGCCAGCGTGGTCTTGCCAAGCCCCGGCGGACCGAAGAACAGCACATGGTCCATCGCCTCGCCGCGGTGGCGCGCCGCTTCGATGAACACCCGCAGGTTCTCCCGCGCCGCCTCCTGCCCGACGAATTCGCCGAGCGTCTTCGGGCGGAGAGCCGCGTCGGCGTCCTCGGGCTGGCGTTGGGGGGAGAGGGCGGGGTTATCGGTCATGCGTAGCGACAACTGCCATGATCATGATCCCATGCTCCACCATGATCCAGGCAGGTGTCCACATCCGACCAGCCTTTCACCCACCAGCCTGCTGCGAAGCCGGCAACCAGTGCTGCCGCCAAGAGCAAGAGATACAGGCCGCGACGCATCAACCGGTCACCGGTGGCAGCGCATGCGGCATGATGGATGCTGAAACAAGTTCAGCATGACGGGTTTGGGGTTGGAAATGAGGTTGGGATGGATTTGGAAATAGCTCCAAACCAAACCCTTCTTCGTCACCCTGAACTTGTTTCAGGGTCCATCTCTCGCCATTCCCCAGAGCATGCGCGAAGAGCGGAACCCTTGCGTCTATCTCCTTTCGAACGGGCACTACGGCGCGATCTACATCGGCGTGACGTCCAATCTGCTGCAACGGCTGGTCCAGCATCGCGAGGGACTGCTTCCGGGGTTCACACGGCGATACAAGGTCCACCGCCTCGTCCACTTCGAGATGTTCGGCGACATGGAGCGGGCGATCCTGCGCGAAAAGCAGCTCAAGAACTGGCATCGGCAGTGGAAGATCAACCTGATCAACGCCGAGAACCCTCAGTGGCGGGACTTGGCCTTGGGGCTGGGCTTGCCGCCGCTTGCTCCGGGTAAACGGCCCGATGGATCCTGAAACAAGTTCAGGATGACGATTTGGGGAATCGGATGCGGGATTATCAGTCATTCCGGCTCCCCTCGATTGAGTGTTTCGAGCGGCATAGCCACCAAAAGAACCCGCCACCGATCATGCCGAGCCCA
>Ga0164242_10001600_pt1 | contig 26846 bp, 17 predicted proteins | sample OricomgcompostMG_FD_108783 | JGI IMG/M metagenome (GOLD analysis project Ga0164242, IMG submission 108783) | Miracle-Growth compost microbial communities from Emeryville, California, USA - Original compost - Miracle growth compost (MG) ...
CAATCCCATCAACACCACGTCACAATTGGCAGACATCATCGCAGCCGCCATTCCGGCTCCAGCCAAACGCAAATCGCGTGTTCATCCCGCCACGAAATCATTCGCAGCTTTACGCATGGCTGTCAATGATGAGTATTGGGCACTCGAAGAAGGCGCTTGGGCACTGGCGCAGGCTTTGGCAATTAACGCCCGTCTGGCAATTTTGACATACAGCAGCACGGAAGACCGCACCGTTAAACGCACTTTTCGACGCCTCGCGGATCGCATGCCCGAAGTGGCCGCACCCAAACCTTCCCGCATGTCCCGCCGGTTGAAGCGAGATTCTCTCCTTCACGCTTTAACCGCGGCGCGCACCTCTCTCACCACAAATCTCACGACTGATATTTTGCCGACTGATCATAGCACCGCACTTGCCCCGTCCGTTTTACAGGAAGCGGGTTGGGGACAGAACTGGATGATGCAAATCATCACTCAAAAACCACTGATTCCCGCTGATGCGGAAATCGCCAATAACCCGTTGTCGCGCAGCGCCAAACTGCGCGCCATCGAAAAAATCGCGCTGCCGTAAAAGTACTTTTAACCCCTTCCATGGAAGGAGCCGTCATGCCAGCAACCGCCAAAAAATACGATATTGATTTTGAAGCCACAACAGCAGTAGCCACAAAACCGCGCACCAGAAATCGCGGTGCGGCAACTCGCACATCCTCACCGGCGCGCTGGAACCAAATGGAATCCTTAGTGGAGCATTTTGGCGAGGCCGCCGTGGTTGATCCCATTGTTCGTCCACGCCGCAAGCCGCGCGTCGCCATTCCCGAAATCGCACCGACCGAAACACCGCGCCCAGCTTCAAAATCCGTGCCGCGCCGCGCAGTTCGCCATCAACCCTTTCGCTTAACCCTGGCAGCGGTCATTATGTGGAGTGCAATTAGTATATTAACATTATTGCTATTAGGAATAAATGGAACCACGCTCGCGCTCTCACAACACGACGCAGCGGTGACTAAACAAATCAAGCTTTCACAGGAAGCTATCGATAATTCCAACAAATCAATCGCGTCTATCCAAGTGTCGCCTGCAACGGCGCAATGGGCAATTACGCATGGTTGGCACGTGGCGGATCAAACAGATTTTGACGAAGTAGCTTCCGATTCCAGCCCAGCACCAGAGACGGGAGCGACGCAGTGAAACCATCCTTATCAGGTATTCCCGGTGAATCACAACTTTTAAGCAGCGGACGCAAACGCATCCGCGCGCTTTCTGTTTTGCTGCTTCTACCCACAACGATGTTAGTGGGCAAAATGATATTGCTACAAGTAGCCAAAGCTTCCACCGGCCAGGTTTTGAACTTTGAAAAGCGCTCCGTGCTGCCCGCATCGCGCGGCCAACTTATCGCCGCGGACGGAACTTCCATGGCTGTGACGCTGGATGAATATACAGTTTGCGCCAATCCGCGTGGCGTCACGGACAAGACAAAAATGGCACAACTGATCGCGGAAACAATCGGCGGGGATGAGCAAAAGTACTTTTCATTGCTCCAAAAAACCACACAGGCCAATGGCTCACCCAACTATTATGTGCGGCTTGCACAGCATGTTGACAAGGATCGCGTTGATCGTCTCAAAGCTATGATGGGGCCACGCAAGGGAGTAAACGAAACCGACAAACAAAAACTGATGAGGAAGAAATTCTGGTCAGCGCTCTCTTTTGAATTAACGCCAAAACGTCAATACCCATTGGGCAATTTCGCCAGCCAGCTTATCGGCATGACTAATCCATCCGGTAAAGGCATCACCGGAATGGAACAGGGTTTCAATAAAATTCTGGCAGGCACAGATGGCGAAATCGTGTCGCAATTAGATGCGCAAGGCCGTCCGTTACCTGGCTTTGTAGAAAAATGGCAGGAACCCGTCAATGGCAAAAGCATTGTCACCACTATTGATCCAGTGATTCAGGCCGATGCCGAAGAAGCCCTCAACAAGTTGGTAAAAGAGCATAAACCCAAGTTTGCAGTGGCTGTGGTAGTGCGGCCCAAGACAGGCGAAATAGTTGCATTGGCTAACGCGCCTTCTTTTAATCTAAACCACAGGCCATCCAATGTCATCGATCTGGCTACTGACCGCTGTATCAATTTCGGTTATGAACCCGGCTCTACTTTTAAAATTATCACTGCCTCAGCGGCCGTGGAAAATGTGCCGGATTGGAGCACACGAACCTTCTTTTGCGCGGGCGAGCAAATGATCGGACACCACATGATTCATTGCTGGGTCTGGGATACCAGCAAACATGAACACGGCACGGAAACCTTGTCCGACGGCATCCGCGACAGTTGCAATCTGACCATGTATGGTTTTGCAAAGTTGATGGGCGCACCCACCATGTTGGAATACGCCAAAAAATTCGGCGTGGCAAGCCCGGTGGGTTTGCCAAATTTACAGACGTATCCCGGTTATTTGACTCCCTCCAATCCCGCTGATTGGAGTCCCGAACAATTGGCGAATTTCTCCTTTGGCCAGGGCATGTTGCTCTCGCCCTACCAAGTCGTGCGCATCGCGTCGGTCATCGCCAATGGCGGCGTCATGATGAAACCGTTATTGGTCAAAGGCGTGCTCAACAGTTCGGGACAAATGATCGAACGGTTTAAACCGGAGGTAGAAAGCCGTGTCATCGCTCCCTCCACCGCGAAAGCAGTGACAGCGATGATGGAACGTGTCGTCAGCGAAGGCACCGCGGGAATTGCCGCAGTGCCGGGTTACAAAGTCGCGGGCAAAACAGGCTCCGCGCAAGTTGCGGATGGCGTACACGGATACTCCAGCGGAAAAATGGATTTGTCGTTCGTCGGATTTTTACCGGCGGAAAAACCCGAATACGCCATCTTGGTATTAGCCGTGGAACCGCAAAATGGCAGGTTCGGCAGCACAGTGTGCGGCCCCGCGTTTCGCGAAATCGCGGAAAAAGCAATGGTGCATTTGCGGCTGCAAAAAGGCTCCTCGGCGCCGGCGCCGGATATGTCACTCATGCATCCGAAGAAGCCCACGTCAGAGGAATAAACGTAAAAGTACTTTTAGACAAAATGCCCAAACTCCAGGAATTATTACAGGAACTCCCAGAAGCTCATATCATTGGCAATGCCGATGTTGATGTTTCCAGCCTCGCCTATGATTCGCGGCAGGTTTCTTCGGGCGCGGCATTTGTCTCAATTCGCGGTTTAATTCGCGATGGCCACGAATTTATTCCGCTGGCTTTAGAACGCGGCGCGTCTGTCATCGTGGCCGATAATCAAGCTGCATTAGAAAATTTACCCGATGGCGTCACCGGAGTTTTGACGCCGGACACGCGCCGCGCTCTGGCATTATTAGCGTGCGAATTTTACGGGCAACCTTCGCGCGAACTATTATTAGTCGGCGTCACCGGCACTAACGGCAAAACCACCACGGCGCATTTAATCGCGGAATTACTGCGCGAAGCCGGTTATAAAAGCGTCGGCATCATCGGCACTTTGGGCGCTGCCACCAATCAGGATGTCTACGACACCGGACGCACCACGCCGGAGAGCCTGGATTTGCAACGGCTGCTCGCCGATTTTTTAGATGGCGGCTCTGAAGCGGTTGTGATGGAAGTTTCCTCTCACGCGCTCGAATTACAACGTGTGGTGGGTTGCGCTTTCGACGCGGGAATTTTCACCAACCTGACGCAGGATCATTTGGATTTCCACGAGAACATGGAAAAGTACTTTCATGCCAAGGCCCGGCTCTTTGAAGAAATTGCCGAGGCATCATCGAAATATAAAAGTTTCGGCGCCGTGATCAATGTGGATGATCATTACGGCCGCCGCATTCGCGACGAAATTTGCGGCGACTCGTTATACATCACTTACGGCATCGAAAACGAAGCGCACGTCACGGCGGATGCGTTGCATCTGACGCCGACCGGAAGCTCTTTTGTCGCGCGCAATTCGCAGGGCGATATTCATTTTGATATTTCGCTCACCGGCCGTTTCAACGTCTATAACTCGCTGGCGGCAATAGCATTCGGGCTATTGCAAAACATGCCGCCGCAACAAATTCAAAGCGCGCTGCAACGCGCCTCCGCTCCCGAAGGCCGCATGGAAATCATCGATTGCGGACAGAGTTTTCACGTGGCCGTGGATTACGCGCACACGCCCGACGGATTAAATAAAGTGCTCACCACATTGCGTGAATTTTCGCCGCGAAAACTCATCACTGTTTTCGGCTGCGGCGGAGACCGCGATCGCACCAAGCGTCCGCAAATGGGCGCCATCGCCGCCAGTTTTTCCGACACTTGCATCGTTACCAGCGATAATCCACGTACCGAAGATCCGCAACAAATTATCAACGATGTTTTATCCGGCGCGCATCAGGGAAATGCCGAATGCCTGGTGGAAGTTGATCGGCGCAAAGCTATTGAACAGGCGTTGGCCCTTGCCGGCGCTGGAGATTTTGTATTGATCGCCGGCAAAGGTCACGAAACGTACCAGATATTCAAAGACCGCACCATTCATTTTGATGATCGCGAAGTGGTGCGCGAATATCTCGAAAACGCGCTCAAAAAAGGCGCTGCAGAAAAGGATGAATCGTGAGCGGAGCGCCGGATTCCAATAGCGCGCTCTTCACGCTGGAGGAAATCCTCGCGTGTTGCAACGCCTCGCCATTAACAACTGATCAAAAAGATATATCTTCCGAAATTGTTCGAGGTGTATTCACAGACACGCGGAAAATCGCCGCCGGCGCGCTTTTCGTAGCCCTGACCGGGGAAAATTTCGATGGACACAATTTCCTGCAACAAGCTGCAAACGCGGGCGTAGCCGCGGCGATTGTAGAAAAAGATATAGACCGGAATAGCGTTCCAAATGACTTTCCTCTATTGCGTGTCAAAAGTACTTTGGAAGCATTAGGCGATTTAGCGCGGTGTCACATGAAAAAGTTTTCCCTTGAAATCATAGGAATTACAGGCTCCTATGGAAAAACCACGACACGCGCCATGATCGCCGCGGCGCTCGGCGCGCAGTTAAAAGTACTTTCGACGCAGGAAAATTACAACAACGAAATCGGCGTTCCTCAAACATTATTGCAACTGGATAATTCTTACCAGGCGGCGGTAATAGAAATGGGAATGCGCGGCGAAAGGCAAATTGAATATCTTGCGAAAATCGCGCGGCCTACTATTGGTGTCATCACCAACATCGGCCCGCAACATATTGAGCTATTGGGTTCGCTGAAAAATATCGCTTCCGCCAAGGCGGAATTGATCCGTGAACTACCCAAAAACGGAACCGCGATTTTGCCGGCGGATGATGCGATGTTTGATTATTTGAAAGATCAGACATTCGCGAAAATCGTTAGTTTTGGTCAAAGCTCAGCGGCGCAATATCGCGTGCATAAAAGTACTTTTGATGTGAGTGGTTATTCTATTTGCGAGATTGAAACTCCCAAAAATGGCGTATTGGAATTGCAATTGAACTTGCCGGGAACACACAATGCGATCAATGCCGCGGCAGCTTTGGCGACGGCTGATGTCTGCGGAATAGATATGAATTTGGCTATTGCGTCATTGCAAAATTTGCAAATTCCCGGCGCAAGAATGCAGCTTCGCCGCACGCCAAAAGCGATTATTATTGACGATTGCTACAACGCCGGCCCGTCATCCATGCGCGCGGCTCTAAACGTATTAGAAAATTTCCCTGACGCAAAACGCCGCGTGGCCGTTCTGGGATCGATGTTGGAATTGGGCGAATGGAGCGAGAAAGAACATCAAAAAATTGGCGCTCAAGCAAGCGGTATTGTGCAACTAATTATCGGCGTTGGCGAAGAGACAAAAGTACTTTTGGAGGCAGCGCCGAATACACAAACTCACTGGTTTGAAAACGCAGTGGAAGCAGCGAAATGGATTCCCGCACACGTTCAAAATGGCGATGTAATTCTCGTCAAAGGCAGCCGCAGCATCGGCCTGGAAAAAGTGGTGGAGGCGCTGAATGCATAATCTGTCACAACTTAGTTTAGGCGCGGCAATCGGTTTTTTGATGGCGCTGGTTTTGATGCTGATTTTGGGAAATCCGCTCATCAATTGGCTGCGCCAAAAAAGCTGGCGCAAGGGAACGCCCAATTGGGAAGTGCGCGAAGACACGCCCGATTCACATCAAGCCAAGCAGGGGACGCCTTCCATGGGCGGACTCGGTATCGCGCTTTGCGTGGCGCTGACATTATTGAGTGCCACTTTTCTGGAGCTTGCAGTGATTATCAAATCCTGGCATTACAGCGCCGGCGTCACTGTTGTTTCGCTCGGTTTATGGCTCCTCGCGTTATTGCCATTGCCGTTTCTATTTTTTGGCCACATGTATTTGGGATTTGTGGATGACTGGTCCAAAGCCGCCGGACGCGGTGGATTGCGGGCGTTGGCAAAACTCGGAACCCAAATTGTGTTGGCGGGATTTTTCGTTTTATTGGTTTTATGGATCGCGCGAAATCCTGGATTGAATCTATATAACAATGATATTTACCATTCGTTTTCCGAAGCCGCTCTAGCTTCCTGGTGGTGGGCGATTCCGGTGATCATGTTCACCATTGTGGCAATCGGAAATGCCTTTAATCTCACGGATGGATTAGATGGACTGTCCAGTGGATTAGCAGTGCAAAGTTTGATTGTATTAGCCTTTTTAAGTTCTTTATGGACTATACAATATTTATTTTTAGCAGTAGCCGGAGCATGTCTGGGGTTTCTCTTTTTCAATCGTCATCCCGCCAAAATTTTCATGGGCGACACCGGTTCATTAGCGCTTGGCGCGCTGATTGGCGGCGGCGCGGTTTTGCTGGGCGGTATCATTTTATTGCCGTTTGTGGCGTTCATTTTTATCGTGGAAATGCTGAGCGTGATTCTTCAAGTAGCATGGTTTAAATACACGCGCCGCAAGACGGGTGAAGGAAAACGGCTCTTTAAGCGCGCGCCGCTGCATCATCATTTTGAGTTGTGCGGCTGGAGCGAATGGCGTGTTGTGTTGACGTTTTGGGGAATTAATTTAGTGACGACAATTATCGGTTTGTGGCTGTGGAATAGCGGATTGCTGCCACATTGGCCGATGTAAGTGACGACAATGCAAAAGTACTTTCAGGGAAAAACTTGCGCTGTATTAGGACTCGCCAGATCAGGTATTCCGGCGGCGCAATTTTTGGCGGCTCGCGGCGCGCGCGTGTTGGGTTTTGATAATAAATCGCGCGACGAATTATCTGCGGAAGTACTTTCATTGGAAGGGTTGGGAATTGAACTCGTCACCGGTGAGCATCATTTCGATGGCATCGAAAACGCGTCGCTGATTGTATTATCGCCCGGATTAAAAATCCATCACGAACCGCTGCGAACTGTGCTCGCAAAATGCCGTTCCAATGGCGCGGAAATTATTGGAGAAATGGAATTGGCCGCCCGCTTTTGTCCCGCGCCGATTATCGCCGTGACCGGCACCAAAGGCAAAAGCACAACAGTGAAATTGCTCACTGAATTATTGCAGGCTTGCGGCGAACACGCTATTTCCTGCGGTAACACAGGTTCACCATTGATGGCCGCTTTGCCGCAACTGACGCCGGCGAGTTGGGTGGTTCTGGAAGTGTCATCGTTTCAACTGGAAACCGTTTCCACATTAAAGCCACGCGTCGCCGTTTTGCTGAATTTACTGGAAGATCATCAAGATTATCATCCCACGTTGGAGCAATACTGGGAAACCAAAATGCGTCTATTCGCGCATCAGGATAAGGATGATTTTGCGGTTTTGAATAGCGATGAAAAACGCGTTTTGGAATATGCGGCGCAATTACCCAAAGAGGTAAAAGTATTTTTAGCATCTGCAAACGCATGCGAAAAAGGGACAGTGCAAATGCAAAATGGAAAACTTGGCTGGCTATATAAAAGTACTTTTACGCCTGTCATTGCAATGAATGAAATTCCATTGGCTGGCGCGCATAATCAAGCAAATGTGGCGTCTGCGCTGGCTGCGTTGTTTGCGGCGCTTGGAGAAAAAGTACTTTTAAAGGCAAATGTCATTGCAACGGCAATTAAAAATTTTTCTTCCCTACCCCACCGTTTGGAAGTCGTCGCATCCAATGACGTCACCTGGATTAATGACAGCCAAGCCACCATCCCTGACGCCTCGACCGCAGCGCTCAGGGCTTTTCCTGCACCTCGAATATTGATCGCGGGAGGACGGGCAAAGTTAGAAATTGATGCCTATAAAAATTGGGCGAAAGAAGTAGCAAGCCGAGCTGAATACCTTATCATCATTGGCGAGGCGCAGGAAATATTTGGCGATTTGGCCAAAGAAGCGGGAATGCCATCCAAAAAAATAATCGCCGCGGGCGATTTAAAAACGGCCGTAGAAACCGCAGCGAAATTCGCAATGCCAGGTTCGACTATTATTTTCAGCCCAGCCTGCGCTTCGTTCGATCAGTTCAAAAGTTATGAAGATCGCGGCAATCAGTTTCGCCAGTTAGCAAGTCAGACAAAATCGTAATTCAAAATTCGGGGCTTATCATGGAAGACAGATCCACTAACACAACGAAATCTCGCGCCGCGCATATTGCCCCGGCGCGGCGGCCGCGCGGCTGGGAACAACGGATGCGTGGCGATTTTGAACATCCGTCTCGCACACAAAAAACATCCGTGCCACCGCAGCTGAGAGCAGTTCCCGCTGTTGATGAAACAGCCGATTTACAGGAAAAAACAGAACTCGGATGCCCGCCATGCCATCGCGGAATGTTGATTTGCCTGCTATTGATTTTGGGACTTTCTATACCTTTAGTTTTTTCCGCATCCACTGCAATCGCATTGGATAATCACAGTGGCACCACATTTTTCTTGTGGCGGCAAATCATCTTTGTGTTGGTTGGATTCGGCGTCATGATCAGCGTTTCCCGAATGCCAACGAACAAAATAAAACTTCTGGGCTGGATATTATATGGCCTGACATTTTTAGGCTTAATCGCCACAAAATGGTCACCACTCGGCGTCTCCATGGGCGGCGTGGAGCGTTGGTTAAAATTGGGCCCGATTCCATTTCAGGTTTCTGAATTAGGCAAAGTCGCGCTGTTATTAGTGCTGGCAAATTATTGGAGTAAAGCCGCAAAAACGACGCATAAAAAAACCTTCGAAAGTACTTTTCCCTGGCTATTCAGTGGATTCATTCTCACTGCGCCATTTGTTTTACTGGTAATGCTGCAACCGCATTTATCTGCAGCGCTGGTCTTGTTTAGCCTGTTAATGATCGTAGCATTTTTCGCCGGCGTTCCTGGATTACAGTATGCCAAAATCCTCGGCAGTGTTGTGCTGATTCTTAGCGTGATAATAGGTCTTTCCTCCGCGAAAAAAATGCCTTTCCTGAAAGATTATCAACAGGCACGTATCGCCCATTTTCTTTCACCGGATAAAAATGAGCAGGGCGGTTATTATCAAACAGCGCAAGGATTACGCGCCATTGAACGCGGCGGCTGGATTGGTGTGGGGCCGGGAAATTCACTCTATAAACAAGGCCATTTGCCAGCGCCGCACACAGACTTCATTTTGGCTGTCACCGGTGAAGAATGGGGCGTTTTGGGAATGTTAACTTTGTTGTCGCTGTATGGATTGCTCATCTTCTTTTGCCTGCAAGTGGGCCATACCGCAGGGAATACGTTCGAAATGCTGGTGGCCACGGGGATGGGAATGCTGCTCTTCGTGCAAGTTTTCGGCAATATGGGCGTGGTGTTGGGCATATTACCCGTGACGGGAATGCCTCTGCCGTTTGTTTCCTACGGAGGCTCGGGATTAGTATGTCTTTTGGCAGGAATGGGAGTCGTTCTGGGAATTTCACGCCATCAAGCTTAATCCATAATTGGGAAACATCATGCAATATTTTTTGGGAATAGATGGTGGCGGAACAAAAACGCGCGCAGTGTTGGTGAACGATACGTTACAAGTGCTGGGCACCGGTACGTCCGGCGCCAGCAATCATCACGCTGTGGGTGCAGATCAAGCAGTGCAACATTGTGCGGAAGCGGCACAATTAGCGATCTCCGCAGCCATGCGCATCGATAATAGCGTGCACAAACATTGCATTGCCGGATGGGGTTTTGGATTGGCCGGAGTGCGCCGCGAAAGTGATGCATTCTTAATGCGCGGCAGGCTCAATTCATTATGCGGCGGAACTCCCTGGATACTAGAAACAGATGCCGTGGCGGCACATTTTGGTGCATTCAACGGCGGCGCGGGAATTATTCAAATCGCCGGGACCGGCGCGATTTCCCTGGGGATTGACGCATCAGGCGAACGCTTCTATACAGACGGTTGGGGCCCAGTTATGGGCGACGAAGGCAGCGGCTATTGGATCGGCCAGCAAGCGCTCCGCGCTGCTTGCCGCGGAGCAGATGGCAGAGCGCCGCGCTCTCAATTAACGGGAGCTGTGCTTGGCGCTTTTGGCGTTTCGGATTGTAATACTTTGGTCGATTTTTTGCGCAGAGAAAAAACCTCGCGAGAAACTATCGCCAGCCTCGCCAGATTAGTTTTCGACACAGCAAATGGCGGTGTTCACGAAGCTATCACAATCCGCGAACAAGCGACAGATTTGCTAGCACAATCCATCACGGCAACGGCCAAACGTATTCTAACGCGCCATCAGGAACGTTCTATTGGAGACGCGAAACCGTTGCATTTTTCGCTATGTTTACAAGGCGGATTATTGGAAGATGAATACTTCAAAGCTGGCGTTGCTTATAATATCGGTGAACGTTTTGTGGAGCTAAAAAATAATTTTCTACCGATTGATAGCTGGCGTATCGTGAAACCCCAATTCGACGCCGCCAGCGGCGCGGCATTGCTTATTATCTCGCAAGTGGTGAAAGCAAAGAAGCCGGAAGGTAGAATCTAACCATTGATATATCACATTTTGAATGCGACATATCACAAATGAGCAATTCCCTTACGCAAAAGTACTTTTGAAGATGCAATAAAATAGCCTAACGCCGTTACGCACCAGGAAATTCAAGTCTCCCCTATCCTCATATCGATTGTCTCTACTATTTATCAAAATATTTTTTCCTGAATCACTTCAAGAATACTGCACTATCACCGTTTAAAATTCTTAAAAGTGATTACCTGGATATATCTTTGTGCCATTTCAATCTCCACGAAGACTGCTTGACAAAACACCGGAATTTCTCGTCTACAAGAATGACATAATAAAATATCCATACAATAACAATTAATCTTGATATAGTTAAAAAATATGGACATTGCGGAGATTTTTAAACCCATCATCTGCGACCAGCTTATCTTTCGTCTGATCAATAACGGCGAAATTCGCCCGCAGCATTTTGATGAGAAACTCAATTTTTGCTATCTCAAAGAAAGCGGGCGCAAAATTTTTATGCAGACTCGGGAAGATCGGCTGAAACAAACTATCGAACACCGCAGCCTGGGACGAAAAGTTTCGTATCGGCGTTTGGTGCGATTGGAATGCTATAAATTAGAAAAGCATTTGATGGGTATCACGCCATATGAGCCTTTCAAAATCTGGTGGTAAAAGTACTTTTACAGAGTAATCTCGAACGCGATAAACTCAAGATTCCTATGTATTTAATCCTGGTATATGACGTGGGGCAAAAGCGCGTGGGCAAAGTATGCAAAACGCTACGCAAACATTTGAACTGGGTACAAAATTCCGTGTTTGAAGGCGAAGTCAGCGAGGCCGATTTGCGCAAGATACAAATGGAGATTGAGCCTATCGTGGATTTGGATGAAGACAGCCTGGTGTTTTATCGCATCCACAATCCCAAAGGCTGGCGCAAGATGGTGATTGGACAGGAAAAACTCTCCACCGACACATTCATCTAAGCGTCGCCTGCGCTTTTTTCCATCGAAATATTGCCCTTTGCAACTACAATCCTGGTGCAAATTCCGAAAAACCCATATAATAACTACAGCGTCGTCTCCCCCGCAAATTTAGCACCATCGGCACCTGACGCAAAATGTCCATCATTTTCAGCTTGTAACTCCTTGATAATTCAGGACTTAGCTGCCCAAAAAGGGTGGCTTTTAATCGAACCAGTATGGAATTGAAATCATTGCGCCTGGCTCTTATGCAGAAGTTCTAACAGCGGCTTTTAATCGAACCAGTATGGAATTGAAATGTTTGTTACAGGCCGCGCTATGGTCACGTTCAGCCCTTTTAATCGAACCAGTATGGAATTGAAATAAACTCGCCGCCTTCCAGGCCGGGCGTTCGCAATACCACCTTTTAATCGAACCAGTATGGAATTGAAATTGGCCGCGTTTCCAGCGGAGCAAGCAGCATTCATCTTTTAATCGAACCAGTATGGAATTGAAATAATTGACGCTCGAAAATTCCATTGTAAGCCGTATCATCTTTTAATCGAACCAGTATGGAATTGAAATTACAAGGAATTGACTTTTAATCAATAAATAAAGGAATCCTTTTAATCGAACCAGTATGGAATTGAAATGTGGCATCTGCGCCCAATTTCATATAAATATTTGAAGCTTTTAATCGAACCAGTATGGAATTGAAATGCAAACGATGGGAACTCAGGTCGTTATCATCTGCGGACTTTTAATCGAACCAGTATGGAATTGAAATAGCGCAATTGGCGATAGCGACCGCGCGATAAAATTGGACTTTTAATCGAACCAGTATGGAATTGAAATACCGCAGCCGCGCGAGTAAAGGTCTAGCGGACAGGGGCTTTTAATCGAACCAGTATGGAATTGAAATTTGCTTTCGGTTGCGCGTTAGCGGGATGAAAAAAATGTCTTTTAATCGAACCAGTATGGAATTGAAATCAGCAGGGCAATTTAAATAGTGGCCGACTGGCACCTTACTTTTAATCGAACCAGTATGGAATTGAAATTGTGGTAGGCGTTCTTGAAGCTCTGGCGGGCGTCACTTTTAATCGAACCAGTATGGAATTGAAATCTTCCTGTGCCACCAGCACGAAACCGGCCCGGCGAATATCTTTTAATCGAACCAGTATGGAATTGAAATCTTAAAATCAAACTGCACGCGTTCATCCAGCAAGCCTTTTAATCGAACCAGTATGGAATTGAAATCCAGGGCTTCATCCCAGGTGCAATACCGCCAGCAACTTCTTTTAATCGAACCAGTATGGAATTGAAATCAGGCTTTCCAGGTGGATGCCTTTCTTGGTCAAGCTCTTTTAATCGAACCAGTATGGAATTGAAATAATGATGACGGACTTGTGTTCAGTGTTGTTGTCGGGGCCTTTTAATCGAACCAGTATGGAATTGAAATATCTGCAGCGTTATTGGTGTCAGGTTGGCTTCCGCAACTTTTAATCGAACCAGTATGGAATTGAAATGGAACGTGGGTTGCCCAAGTTCTTTTTCAAGCGCCTTCCTTTTAATCGAACCAGTATGGAATTGAAATGTTGGAAAACCGCCTGGACGCGGTGGAGCAGGCCATGCCTTTTAATCGAACCAGTATGGAATTGAAATTATGTTTTTTGAAGCACTGGCGCGAACTATATCGATAACTTTTAATCGAACCAGTATGGAATTGAAATTAAAAGTACTTTCCTCCAATTATCGCGTGCGTGGTGGGACTTTTAATCGAACCAGTATGGAATTGAAATCGGTTCGCCACAAGGGATATAGACAAATCGTTTGCCGTCTTTTAATCGAACCAGTATGGAATTGAAATTCCTGCTGGATAATTACTGTTGTTCATTACTGGAACACTTTTAATCGAACCAGTATGGAATTGAAATGTAGGTGCCGTTGTTCACATAAGTATCAGGAAGTCCAGCTTTTAATCGAACCAGTATGGAATTGAAATAAAGAGTGCAGGCTAGCTATCAAAGTAGCAAGAGTCTTTTAATCGAACCATTTGTGGAATTGAAATGCCAATCCACAGACAGCGGCTCAGACAGGCGTCAGACTTTTAATCGAACCAATGTGGCACCGAAATTGATTTGCTTCCGTAACAGGCAAAAAATCTAAATTCCTTTTAATCGAACCATTTACGGAGATGAAAACAATTCTGCATCCACGATAGTTAATGATGAGATTTTCCAAGTCTTCCAGATCATGCAAAATGAAACCAAAAGCACTTTTATGAATGCTGTTTCTTTTCGATCCGCTGCAAAGCGTTGTTCATTGCTTGTTCGATTTCTGCATTGGAATTTAGCGTTTCCATTGGGTCATCAACGGGCGTAACTTTTCCAGTTTCCAAGTCGCAATGCACTGCTCCATAACGCGCTGAGGCCCCTGTTCTATTTAATATCTCGTCATATACGTCGCCCTGATTAAAATGCCAAAACTCATACGGATATGCGAGAAAACCGTTGCGTTCCAAGACCTGACGGATTGCCAGGCGATTCTCTAAAGCAACGTTCTCGATAAACGGCGATTCCATCGGCGTCAGTTCGGACATTTCTAAATACGGCCTTCCACGATCGATTTCTTTTCCAGTAGCTATAGATCGCACAGAAATATCAATGGCACTGGCGGACATATGAGTACCGTTTTTGGGGTGCGCCGCGGTGAGTGCGGCCAAGCGGCGGCGCACTAAATCAACTGGCGGCAAATCGCCATATTCCCAAAAACAGCGTTCGATAACGGCATCAAAAACCTGCGGCAACAGCGACAATTCTTTTTGCATTGTGGTGGTTCGATACCCATCTTCCACAATCAATATCCAGCCTTTGCTATTCAGTTCTCTCGCAGAATCGAGAAACGAGGGAATCAGATTTTTACGTAAATAAAACTGTCGCTTCACTCCTGGCACAATATCACTTTGGGAGAAAAGTACTTTTGTATCACTTTCCATCACGGCTTTTTCCAGCGAAGCCAACGGCTCGCCGCATTCGGCCACCGGATGTTCTAAAGCGCGCATCATAAAATCGTATGCCTCGTCCATTTGTTGCGTCCAATATGCGCGGTGCGGGTCGTTGTCTGGTTTCATGATAATCGATCTCTGGAATAGTTTTACGTGTTATCGCTGTTGACACAACAGGCCTTGAAAATACCGAAAAGTACTTTTTATATAGAGCCAGGATATGTTATTCCGACCGCAGCAAGGAACGAGCGGAGTGGAGAATTCTTGCCATTAAACAAAACGGCAAAACCTTTCGGTTTCACTCCAGATGACGCTTAGCAAAAACAAAAAACCTCCCAGCCGAATAATCGGCCGAGAGGTTTTTGAGTTTTTATTTGATTTATGCTTCGACAGGATACACCGAAATTTTCTTGCCGCTGCTATTGCTGCGACGAGTTGTTTCAAAACGCACTTCACCATTTACCAAAGCGAAAAGCGTGTAATCGCTGCCGACGCCGACGTTAGCACCGGGCTTATAAACGGTGCCGCGTTGACGAACCAAGATGCTGCCGGTGGTGACGGTTTGTCCGCCGAAGGCTTTGACGCCCAATCGTTGCGAATTAGAATCCCGGCCGTTGCGGCTGGAACCCATTCCTTTTTTATGTGCCATTTATTTCTCCTCGAATCCAAATCCTACGCGGCGATGCTATCGATGCGCAACAAGGTTTGATGCGCGCGACTTCCGGCGCGGCGGCGGTAATTTTTCTTTGATTTATATTTAAAGATGTTGATCTTGCGGCCTTTAGTGTGCGAAAGCACGGTGGCGCTGACTTTAGCGCCTTCCACAACGGGGCTGCCCACTTGCAAATTATTTTCATCGCCGACCAGCAACACTTCGGCGTTATCGACGACACTTCCCGCTTCCACGGGCAAACGGTTCACCAAAACCTGGGAACCTTCCTCAACGCGGTATTGTTTACCCGCTACACGAACAATCGCAAACATGATATTTTTCTCCGGCTTCTCACTTAAATAACCCGTGAGATTCTACCATCTCCGCCCCTTCCCGTCAACAAACCAATTCCGGTATCATCTTTGCCCTATAATTATAGTTAGGTTTTTAGGTGATTGGGTTTTTAGGTGTTTAGGTAAGGGTGATCCCTTTTTACCTAAAACCTAAATACCAAAATACCTAATCATCTAATCCTTTATGAAATTATCTCCTGAAAAGTCTGGCCTGGTATTGGGCTATTTTGCAGATCATGACGCGGCGGCGGCAACTTTTGAACAATTAATTGCCAGCGGATTCCGCCGTGTGGCGTTACTGCGGCGTGACGCAGATGGCGCGTCGACTGTTCTCAATCATCAATCTACCACGAGGCAACAAAAATTGTTTGCCAGCGGTGGTGGCGCGCTGGTTGGCGCCACAATTGCGGGTTTTGCCTGGCAATTATTGCCCGGTAGCGTGCCTGTAAAAGTACTTTTAAGCGGCGCTGCCATTCTCGGTGGTGCGGGCGCAGGACAGCAGATCGGTTCACGGGCATTTACGCACATCCCCCCCTCCATGCTGGAGCGATTTGCCAAATGGCTGATGCGCGATGAGTCGCTGGTAATGGTTCTCACTGCGCCGATGCGGATTTCGCGGGCACAAAGTGTATTGGCCGGAGCACAAAGCCGCCCCACCATATTTATACGCCGTCCATTGATAGAAATGCCGGAAGTGGACAATGCTGCAAAGTTTGAAGTGCGTTTGGGGCCTGCTTCGCCAGAACAATTGCAGCAAAGCGCCGGGCGTCTGGCAGCGCGGCATTTGCGCGATGAAAGCAATGAAGAAAAACAGCCCAGACAACTTTTGCTAGCCCGATTATTGGACAACCAACGCGTCATTTCCGCGTTGCACGAACAACTCGGGCAAGCAGCAAAAACAGAGAGCGCGCCATCGCTTTCTGCCGAATGGTTGTTGGATAATCATTATCTTATCCAAGAACAAATTGAAGACGTCAAAACCAATCTGAGCCAACATTTCTATAATGAATTGCCGCGCTCCAACAGCGGCGCGCCACGCGTTTATGAAATTGCGATGGAGCTCATTGGGCGCACTGACGGACGGTTGGATGTTACCAATATCACGTCGTTTCTGAAACAATACCAGGAAGTGCTGCCGCTTTCCATCGGCGAATTGTGGGCGCTGCCGCAAATGTTGCGGCTGGCGCTGATCGAACATCAACGGGGATTATTTATTGCCACCGGCAAGCGCCAGCAGGATCGCGAACGCGCGGATTTCTGGGCCAATCGATTGCTTAACGCGGCGCACCGCGATCCCGATCGATTGCATGGAATTTTGGGCGCGCTAGCCGAAGAACAAGACGTCGTTCATCCACATTTTGTTGACCGTCTGGTGAGTCATTTATATGACGAAGACAGCGCCATGCAACCAGTGCAAACTTGGTTGGAACGCAAATGCAAAGCGCCACTCGCGGAGATTTCCAATGAAGAACGGACGCGCCATGCAGCCGATCAGGTGGCCATCGCCAACACCATCGGCAGCCAACGCACGCTGGGGCAGATGGACTGGAACGACATTTTTGAGCAAATCAGCCTGGTGCATGAATTATTGACAGAAGATCCCGCCGGAATTTATAGCCAGATGAATTTCAAAACCCGCAACAGCTACCGCCACGAAATAGAATATGTGGCCAAGCATAGCAAGGAAACTGAAATTGAAGTCAGCCAGCGCGTGCTGGAATTAACACGGCAACATTCCTCTGATGAAATCGCGCATCACGTCGGTTATTATCTGCTGAACGGCGGGCGCGAAATGCTGGAGACAGCGTGTGGCTATCATCCGCCGCTGCGCGCCCAGATTCGCGAGATTCTGAAAGAAAACGCTCTGCCATTTTATATTGGCGGCATCGGCGCATTAACCGTAGCGGGCGCATTAAAAGTACTTTTACGGGGTGGCAGTTGGCATCCATTGCTGGGATTGTTGAGCATCTTTCCCGCCAGCAGCATCGGTGTGGAATTGGTAAATTATCTCGCAACACGATTATTAGAACCGCATTCCTTGCCGCGCCTGGATTTTAAAGACGGTATTCCCGCAGAGTGCAAAACCATCGTAGTTATCCCGATGATGCTCAGCAGCGTGGAAGACGCGCGGGAAGCTGTGGATGCGCTGGAAATTCGCTATCTGGGAAACATTGATCTACAACTCAAATTTGCTTTGCTGGCCGATTATACAGACGCCGCCACGGCGACAACGCCAGACGATCAAGCGCGTTTTGATGCGGCTGCGGCGGGCATCAATAATTTGAATGCGCGTTATTCCAATGCGCCGTTTTATCTCTTTCTGCGTGACCGCCGCTGGAGCGAAAGCGAAGCGAAATGGATGGGCTGGGAACGCAAACGCGGCAAGCTGGAGGAACTCAACAACTGGCTGATGGGCGAGCGTTCCGATGATCCGGAACGTCTGCATCCGGTCTGCGGCGATACCGCCGGATTGGAAAATATCCGTTATGTTTTAACGCTCGATGCCGACACACAACTGCCGCCGGAATGCGCGAGGCATTTGATCGAAACCATCGCGCATCCGCTCAATCAGGCGCACGGCAAAAGTACTTTTCATGGCGTCGTGCAGCGCGGCTACACCATCATCCAGCCGCGCGTCAGCGTGTCGATGCCCAGCGCCAATGCCAATCATTTCACGCGGCTTTTCGCGGGCGGCGCGGGCACTGATCCTTACACGCACGCAGTTTCCGATGTGTATCAGGATCTCTTCAACCAAAGCAGTTTTCAGGGCAAGGGGATTTATGATCTGGCGGCTTTTCATCAGCATCTGGGCGGACGTTTTCCCGACGCCACCATTCTCTCGCACGACTTGCTGGAAGGCGAACATGTGCGCACCGGTCTGGCTAGCGAGATTGAATTGTTCGATGATTTTCCCAGTTCCTATCTGGCGGATACGAGCCGCGTTCATCGCTGGATTCGCGGTGACTGGCAAATCGCCGATTGGGCGACGCCGCGTGTGCCGGATAATCAAGGGCGGCTCGTTCCCAATCCGCTGTCATTATTGAGCCGCTGGAAAGTGGCGGATAATCTACGCCGCAGTTTGGTGAAACCGACGCTCATGGGAATTTTACTGGGCGGCTGGACATTCGGCGCCGCGCCCACTGTCAGCATTCTGGCGGCGGGATGCTTACTGATTCCTGCCGGTTTACAAGTACTTTCGCTCTTCGCGCCACCGTGGAATAACGGGTCTCAAAAAATAATCGACTTGCGCGATTCGCTGTTGCGCGGACTCATCAATACGGCATTTTTGCCACACAACGCAGCGATTGCTACTGACGCGATTATCAAAGTCTGGCAACGGCGATTGCTCACAAAACATGATTTGCTGGAATGGCAAACCGCGCAATCGGCGGCGCGCGGCGCGGCGGGACGGCAGCAAATTTTGATGCGCCAATCCATCATGGGCAGCGCCGGTTCGCTCGCTGGAATCGGATTATTGACTGCATTCGCACCCGCGTCGCTGCCGTGGGCGTTGCCGTTTTTGGGATTATGGAGCGCGGTTCCGCTGATTTTGCGTTGGCTACAATCTGGCGAGCCGGCTAGCTTGCAAAGCGAATTACGCGGCGAAGATCGCCAGTGGCTGCGGCGCGTGGCGCGGCGCACCTGGCGTTATTTTGATGATTTCGTGGGGCCGCAAACCAACTGGCTGCCGCCGGATAATTATCAGGAAACGCTGCAAGTGGAGATCGCCCAGCGCACCTCGCCCACCAATATCGGCCTGTGGCTACTGGCTGTTTTGGCGGCGCGCGATTTTGGTTATCTGCCGCTGGACGATGCGATTGGTCGCGTTTTGGAAACGCTGCGCGTGACGGCGGAGATGGAAAAATACAACGGCCATCTGCTCAACTGGTATAACATCGAAACGCTGGAGCCGTTGCGTCCGCGCTATGTTTCCACTGTCGATAGTGGCAATTTGCTGGGCGCGCTGACGGCGCTCGAAAGCGGTTTCCGCGAATGTCAAAACGCGCCACTGTTAGGCCAATTTATGCTGGATGGCGCACTGGATAGCATCGCCATTTTGGAAGAAACGCTGCATTTGCCGGAGGATGAATGGGGCAAGAGAATCGCCGATTTGGTGGGACGGCTAAAAGTACTTTTAAGTGAGAAGCCATGTTCGCCACATCAAATATTATTGCGTCTGCGCCAGGCTTTGCCACTTGCGGAAGAATTGATATCCTGCTTGAAACCACAGGATTCTTCGTTAGTGGCGATTTCATTTCCACAGCCTTCCGCCACGCTTGATCCACGTCAGGGCGCGGTGGAATTGAATTATTGGGTGGCGGCGCTGGAGCAGCAGTTGCACAGTTGGAATCATCTCTGCAATCGCTATTTGCAATGGTATGAAAAGCTGGCCGAAACAGCCCCAGAGTTTCTTGCACCATTGGGCGCAGAGGTTGTTGTGGCGCGGCAAAATCTTCTGGAAACCATTCCCAGTCTGGACGATTTGGGACATGGCAATCTACTCGACGCAAAAGTACTTTTGGACGCAGCGGAGAATCTGCCCCAACCCGCCGGATTGCATGATTGGCTGATCAAATTCAAGGCCAGCTACGAACGCGCTCAATGGCTGGCTGGCGAGATGTTGGCGAGCAATCACGAATTACTGGATCGCGCCCGCAAGCTGGCGGACGAGATGGATTTGACATTTCTTTATGATAACGCGCTGGAGCTTTTCACCATTGGTTTTGATGTCGATGAATTACGCCACGATTCTTCCTATTATGATTTGATGAGCAGCGAATGCCGCATTACCAGTTTGATGGCCATCGCGCGTGACGAAGTTCCAGTGGAACATTGGTGGGCATTGGGGCGGCGCTTCGCGCGAGCTTATGGCCAAACCGTGATGTTGTCGTGGAGCGGCACGATGTTTGAATATCTGATGCCGGTGCTGCTGCATGAACAACGCCAAAACACTCTACTGGCAAAAACCGGCCAGGCCGCGGTGCAAACACAAATGCAATATGCCAAACGGCGCGGCATTCCGTGGGGCATTTCAGAAGCCGCTTTCAGCGCATTGGATGCAAATTCCATCTATCAATACAAAGCATTTGGCGTGCCCGAATTAGGATTGCAACGCGGCCACGAAAACGATCTGGTGGTTGCGCCTTATGCGTCGCTTTTGGCGCTGCAAATCGCACCTCGCGCTGCGATTGATAATCTCAAAATCCTGCAAAATCTGGGCGCGTATGGCGTTTACGGATTCTATGATTCCGTGGATTTCTCCCGCCAGCGCCTCAACGATTTGCCACATCAGAGCAACTTGCTGCAAGCTCTAAAACCATTTCAGCAAGGCGAGCGCGGCACCATCGTGCGCACTTTTATGGTGCATCATCAAGGCATGGGATTGCTGGCGATTTCCAATTTGCTGCTGCGGCGCGGCAGTGGCCAGGGAATTATGCAACACCGTTTTCATGCCGATCCGCGCATCCGCGCCATCACGCCATTATTACATGAACGCGTCCCCGCCACGCCTGTTTTGTTGTCGGCGCATCAAGAACAACCGTTGCCGGAACGCAAGATGACTTCGACCGGTTTAACGGAACCCATCGCGGATAAATTCCGCACGCCGGATACGCCTGCGCCGCACGCGCATTTGATGAGCAACGGCCATTATCACCTGATGGTTTCCAACGCCGGCGGCGGTTATAGCAAATGGAATAATTTCGATATCACACGCTGGCGCGCCGATACCACGACGGATTCGATGGGATCGTTTTTCTATATTCGTGATGTGGATTCTCGTGTGTTATGGTCGGCGGCGCATCATCCGGTTCGGCGCGCGGCGCGTTATCAAAATATTGATTTCAAAACCGAGAAGGTGGACTTCCGCCGCCGTGACGCCGATATTGAAACGCAAACCGAAGTGTTCGTATCGCCGGAAGATGATGTGGAAATTCGCCTCATCACGCTGACCAATCACAGCGCGCACGAGCGCAATTTGGAAATTACATCGTATCAGGAATTGGCGTTAGCGCCACATGCCGCCGATCGCGCGCATCCAGCATTCGCCAAACTTTTCGTGCAAACCGAAGCGATACAGAAAAATGGCGATTGCGCCTTGCTGGCCTGGCGCAGATTGCGCGAGCCATCGGAAGATCCAATTTGGGCAGCGCATTTTTTCACCGCTGGAGATCAGTCGAACAATTCCGAACGCACCGAAAAACAAAGCTGCGCTTTTGAAACATCGCGCGAACATTTTCTGGGACGAGGCCGTAGTCCGCATCGTCCAATCGCACTCGAAACCGGATTAACGGGAACAGCGGGCGCGGTTCTTGATCCGGTGTTTTCGCTGCAACAGCGATGGGCGCTCGCACCAGGAGAACGATTGCAACTTGCAGCTGTAACCGCGGCTGGCGCATCGCGTGCAAAAGTACTTTCACTAATCGAAAAATATCGCGATTTTTCCGCAGTGAAACGCGCCGCCGATATGGCCTGGACGCACGCGCAATTGGAGATGCATCACCTGCGCATTCAGCCAGAAGAAGCGCAATTATATCAACAATTATCCGGCGGCATGATTTATCCGCAGGCGCACTATCGCGCGCGTTCGGCACAGCTGCGGCGGAACAATTTGGGGCAACAAGCGCTATGGTCGATGGGAATCTCCGGAGATTTGCCCATCCTTGTGGCGACGCTCACCAACGAGCGCGACATCGGCACTGTTCGCCAGGTTTTGATGGCGCACACCTTTTGGAATCTGCGCGGATTACAAACCGACCTGGTAATTTTGAATCGCCAGTCCGAAGGTTACGCGCAAACATTGACCGAACAAATCCAAAAACTGGTGATGCCGCACACGCAATATACGCCGCTTGATAAACCCGGCGGCATTTTTATCCGCAGCGAAAATCAACTGGATAAAGAGCATCTCACGTTACTACTTGCAAGCGCACATGTCGTGGCAGTTTCCGCCCGCGGCAGCTTGGCCCGGCAACTTGCCGCGCCGCCGCCGCCAGCGCCGACGGGGCCGCGTTTGGTGATGGCAAATCGTCCCAATGAAGAACCTTCGCCGGCGTTGCCGTTTATGGAATTGCCCTATTTTAATGGCCTCGGCGGCTTCACTCCCGATGGTAAGGAATTCGCTATTTATCTCGGCCCTGGCGCGCACACGCCGGCGCCGTGGATCAACGTCATGGCCAATCCGCGATTTGGTCAGATGGTTTCTGAAACGGGACACGGCTATGTCTGGCACGGCAATAGCCAAAGCAATCGTCTCACTGATTGGTCGAACGATCCGACGATGGATCCGATCAACGATTTGATTTATATCCGTGACGACCAAACCGGTACTTTCTGGTCGCCGACGCCCGGCCCGATCCGCGAAAACGATGCGTCACGCGCGCGGCATGGGCAAGGTTATACGATTTGGGAACATAATAGCCACGCCATCGAACAAGAATTATTGAGCTTCATACCGTTGCATGTGGAGCCAGGTAAAAGTACTTTTACTCCAGATCGTCATTCCCGCGAAGGCGGGAATCCAGATGCTTCGACTTCGCTCAGCATGACAAATGAAAGCGACGAAAGTACTTTTGTCAACCTGAGCGAAATCGAAGGCAGTGAAAGTACTTTTACCGAAGAATCCCTACCCATCCGCATCCAACGCTTGCGGCTCAAAAATGTTTCATCGCACACGCGAAAACTCACAATCACCAGTTATCACGAATGGGTGCTGGGCGAAAATAAAGAAAACACCTCGCTGCACATCAGCACGCAATGGGATAATAAGGAAAAAATTCTGCTGGCGGAAAATTCCTATCACAGCGAGTTTGGCCAGATGATGGCATTCTCCAGCAGTTATCCGGCGGCGCAACATTTTAATGCCGACCGCACCGTGTTTGTCGGACGCAATCAAAGTCTGCGCTCTCCCGCGGCGATGCGGCGGCGTCAGCTGATTGATCGCTGTGGAGCGGGTCTAGATTCTTGCGCTGCTTTGCAATTCAGCATCACGCTGGAGCCGGATGAAGAACAAACTGTATTTTTCTTCATGGGGCAAACTACCGAATTGGACGAGATTCGCAGTTTGGTGCAACGTTTCCGCGATCCTGCCGAAGTGGAAAAAGCCTTCGAGCAGACCAAAACCGCATGGGATTTGATGCTGGAAACATTGCAAGTGGAAACGCCGATTCTCTCCACCAATTTCCTGCTTAATCGCTGGCTGTTGTATCAGAATCTTAGTTGCCGGTTCTGGGGGCGTTCGGCGTTTTATCAGTCGGGCGGCGCGTTTGGTTTTCGCGATCAATTGCAGGATGTGATGGCGCTGGTTTATATGCGTCCCGATCTGGCACGGCGGCAATTGCTGCGCGCGTCCTGCCATCAATTTGAAGAAGGCGACGTGCAACATTGGTGGCACGAAGCTTCCGGCGCGGGCGTGCGCACGCGCATTTCCGATGATTTGCTGTGGCTGCCGTATGTGGCGATGCATTACATAGATATCACCGGCGACCACGAAGTACTTTTGGAAGAAGAACATTTTCTGCACGCACCGCCGCTAGCGGATGACGAACATGAAAAGTACTTTTCTCCAGAGATTAGCGAGGAAAAAGCGACGTTATACGAACATTGCTGCCGTGCCATCGACAAAGGCGCGACCAGCGGCGCGAACGGTTTGCCGCTGATCGGCACCGGCGATTGGAACGACGGATTGAACGCCGTTGGCGAAGGCGGCAAAGGCGAAAGCATCTGGCTGGGATGGTTTCTTGTAGACGTTTTGCGCCGTTTTGCCAACGTCTGCGAAACGCAAAATGACAAAGCGCGCGCCAAGCGTTACCGCCAGCGCGCCACGCGCTACGTCAAAGCTATCGAGAAAAACGGCTGGGATGGCGAATGGTATCGCCGCGCCTATTATGACGATGGAACGCCCATCGGCTCAGCGCAAAATAGTGAAGATAAAATTGATGTCTTGCCACAAGCATGGTCGGTGATCTCCGGCGCGGGAGATCCCGAACGCGCCGAACAGGCATTGCAATCCGCCGTGGAACATTTGGTAAAACGCGATGACAAAATGGTGCTTCTCTTCACGCCGCCATTTGATAAAAGTGAAAAAAATCCCGGATACATCAAAGGCTACTTGCCCGGCGTCCGCGAAAACGGCGGCCAATATACGCACGGCGCATTATGGCTGGCGCTGGCTTTTGCCATGCAGGGAAATGGCGGAAAAGCGGTGGATTTGTTGCAACTCTTAAATCCTGTCGAACATGCGAAAAATCCGGACGGATTGGAAAAATACAAAGTAGAACCTTACGTTGTTGCCGCCGATGTTTATGCGCTTGAAGGTCAAATTGGCCGCGGCGGGTGGACATGGTACACCGGTTCCGCCGGATGGATGTATCGCGTGTGGATCGAAGGCGTTTTAGGATTTCAACCGCGCGCCGATAAGCTATTTATCAAACCCAACATTCCATCGGATTGGAAAGAATACAAAATCAACTGGCGCTATAAAAGTACTTTTTATCAGGTGCATGTTTTAAATCCCGACGGCAAGGAAAATGGCGTGTCAAAAATCAGCGTGGATGGCGAAGTGCAAAACACTGATTTTGTGGCGTTGTTGGATGATGGAAAAACGCATCAAGTGGAAGTGGTGTTGGGGTAATTTAAAATAGGTTTAAATAAGATTTTATTTCAACTTAAAACAACCTGTTTAAAATAATTTTCTGTAAGAGGAGAGAACTGAAGTTTGGATTAGCCAACTTCACAGAAAATTATGTTTAGCATTTCAAGAATTACCCCAGCGCCCGTAAAACGAACAAGAATTACGGCTTCACAACGAAATTTCCAAGGTTTCACACTCATTGAACTTTTGGTTGTCATCTCCATTATTTCAGTTATCGCAGCAATCTTGTTTCCTGTTTTTGCGCAGGCAAGAGAACGCGCCCGTATGGCGAGCTGTCTTTCCAACGGAAAACAAATCGGCCTGGCCTCCATGATGTATGCGCAAGATTACGATGACACATTGCCCGAGACAGGATTTAATATGCCCTGTCACAATCCAGCTGACCCGGCAAAGGCGAATAACGACGCATATTGGAGTGGCGTTTATGCATGGCCGATAGCTATTTATCCGTATACAAAAAACTATCAAATGCTATCTTGCCCCAGCGATTCAAATCGATCTGGATTTAATAAAGATTCGCAATGTTACGAAGATCAACTTTTAGCTGCAAATGTTCCCGGCGCACATCCCGGCATGCACTCTGAGCCGTTCGGAGAAAGAGACGTATTGCCGCTTTCCTACGCCGGCAATTATATGCTGTCTGGATCTTACAGCATTCCCGCCACTGCAACATCGGCTGCGGAAACTGGCGTATCCGGCAGCAAAATGCGGCCCATGGCGGCGTTCGCGGCTCCATCGCAACTTGTATATGTTTTTGATGTTGGCTCTAACGCAGCCGGGCGTGGAACATGGTATTCCACTGTTGGATACGGTGCCAGCGCCAGCCTAAACGGGCAATGGCCAAGCGGCGGACGGCACTTTGGTGGCCGCATCATTGTGTTTTGCGATGGCCATGCAAAATGGTACAAAGATCCTCCATACGTGGTGAATGGCCATACATTAAGCCAGACAGAAATTATTGCAGACTATCAACAGCGTGGTGTATTCACCTATCCCAATACGGATTTGAATTGATGTTGATCTGTAAAATCTACCTCCTCAAAAAGTACTTTGGGGAGGTAATTTTTTATTTCTGCCATGCTCTTCAATAACAGAGAGAAAAGTGCTTTTTAGGAGCTTTCTTAAAGCAATAAACCCGAAAACATGATAAAAGTACTAATAGGTAAAAGTACTTTTACCGGGATAAGATCATTATGCAATTCGACGAAATTCTGCCTATCGAACGGCGCAAGACGCGCAAGGTGAAAGTGGGCAATCTCTTTATTGGCGGCGGCGCGCCCATCGCGGTGCAGACCATGGCCAAAACCAAAACCGATGATGTGAAAGCCACCATCGAGCAGATTC
>Ga0164242_10001601_pt1 | contig 26845 bp, 13 predicted proteins | sample OricomgcompostMG_FD_108783 | JGI IMG/M metagenome (GOLD analysis project Ga0164242, IMG submission 108783) | Miracle-Growth compost microbial communities from Emeryville, California, USA - Original compost - Miracle growth compost (MG) ...
ACCGGCGTCCCGGACTCGGCGACAGAGCAGGGCGTCACCTTCGACTCGACCGGGCACACGCTGGTCGCCGTCGGCACGAACGGCGAAGGCTACGTGTGGAACCTGGCCACCCCCGGCGGCAAGCCCCGCACATTCAGCGTCGGCACGACAGGCTCAACCCTCGACACGGTCATCTACGACCCGCACGGGGATCTCGTGGTCGGCAACCGGCACGGCCAGGTGGACTTCCTCGACCCGACCACCCTCAAGGTCGTCCGTGAGCTGCGGGTCGCCGCCACCACCCGCATCGACGTCCTGGCGTTCTCGCCCGACGGCCGCCAGCTCGTGGCCGGTGACAGCAGCAACGTGCTGACCCGCTGGGACACCAGCACCTGGGCCGAGATAGACACCGTGAACAGCCCGGGCCCGGTCACCGGCGTCGCCTACACCCCCGACGGACATACCCTGATCTCCTCAGCCGCGGACGGCACCGTGCGACTGTCCAGCGCCGCCGTCCCGATCTCGCCCGACGCCGGCTCCACCGTGTGGGCGGCAGAAGACAGCACCAGCGGGAATCTCCTCGGCTTCGCCGACAGCAACGCCGCCCGGCTGTGGGACATCACCGATCCGACCGACCCGAAGCCCACCGGCCCCGCGATCACCTCCGGCGGAACAGCCGACGGGTCGTTGGCCATCCGCGGCGACGGCAGCCTCACGGCCGTCGGCACCGCCGACGGCCACGTCCAGCTGTGGGACACCAGCACCCCCGCGCACGCCACCACCGTGGGTTCGCCCATCGCCGTCACGACGTCGCTCATCGAGTCGATGGCGTTCAGCCCGGACGGCAAGATCCTCGCCGTCAGCGCCGACGACAACCGCCTGCACCTCTACGACGTCACCGACCCGGCCCATCCCACCGCGGTCGCCACCGAGACGACCGGCGGCCTCGTCTACGAGGTCGTCTTCAGCCCGAACGGTGAACTGGTGGCGGCGGGAAGCGCCGACAACCACGCCTACCTGTGGGACATCCACGACCCCGCCCACCCGAAACAGATCGCCAAGCTCGGTGGCTACGCCAGCTACGTGATCGCCGTGGCGTTCAACCCGGCCGGAACCCTGTTCACCGCGACCGGCGCCGACCACACCGTCCGTCTGTGGCGGGTCTCCGGCACCACACTCACCGCCGTCGGGCCGGTACTCACCGGACCGACCGGCTACGACATGGACGAGTCCTTCAGCAGCAACGGCGGCCTGCTCGCCGTCGCCTCCAACGACCGCTACGTCTGGATCTGGAACGTTCACAACCCCGCCGTCCCGCGGCTGTACGCGAAGCTGGCCGCCGTCAACGGCGAGGTGAACGCGGTCAAGTTCACCAAGGCCGGAGAACTCGTCGGAGGTGGCAGCGGCGTCACCCTGCCGATCTGGCAGACCAACCCCAGCCTCGTCGCCGCACAGGTGTGCGCCGACGCGGGCGACCCCATCACCACGGCTGAATGGCAGCTGTACGTGCCCGGCGCCAACTACGCCCCGCCTTGCTCGCCCGGCAAGTAGCCGCCGGACAGCCCGCCCCGATACGGCGGCTCAGACTTGCCCAGCATTAGGCAACTTGGAAGCAACCTGCTCGCCGGCGACTCGCTCAACGATGGCTGGGTCGTGACCGAAGCGTCCCCGGCCGCAGTGTGCGACACACCCGACGGTGGAGGCCTGGCACGAGCGGGATAGTCCGTTTTGAGCTGAGACCATCGGCTCGCGAAGAACTCACCGAAAGCGTGGTCATTGTCGGGTTCCTGTTCGCGCAACCCAAGATCGCTTGGCTAACCTTCGCGCGCCTGACCGGGGACCGCTCCCCATCGCCACCGCGCTCGATCCACTGCAGCATCGGCCGTGTCGCATCGGCGTGATCAGTAGTGGAGGACCTATGCGTAGCGGATTCCTGGCGCGTCACCGCGTCGGTATCGCTTCGGTCTGCGTTCTCCTGCTGGCGGCCGGCGCGCTGGTTGCCTACGCGCTGTCCGAACGTGGCTACGCAGTGCGTCGCGCCGAGCTCAACGACGGCGGAATCTGGGTCACCCGCAACGCCACGGGCCAGTTCGGCCGTCTCAACAAGCCGGTCGGCCAGCTCGACGGCGCGATGTACTCCCTCGGTGGCGAGCAGGCGACCTACTCGATCGACGTGCTGCAGGACGGCGCCGCCGTGGTCGCGCACGACCTCGGCAAGGGCGAGCTCTACCCGGTGGACGTCGCCGGCCTCAAGGCGAGCGAGGACACCGCGGTGGCGCTGCCGGCCGACGCCGCGGTCGCGATGGACGACGGGGTCCTTGCCGTGCTCGACCGGGCGAAGGGCACCATCCGGGCCGTCACGTTCGACCCGGAGTCACCGCTGTCGGACATCGGCGGGCTGTCGTCGAGCAAGCCGCTCGCGACCATCGGCGCCTCGGGCGCGATCAGCGTCGCCGCCGACGGCAGCATCGTCGCCGTGTCGGCGGCCCGCGGGCTGACCACGATCCGCCGTACCAGCACGGGCTTCGCGACGCCGGTCAACAGCAACCTCGGCACCCTGGACGGGACGTTGTCGATCACGTCGGTCGGGGACGAGCCCGTCGTGCTCGCGACCCCGGATGCGGGCAGCACAGCGGCGGTGATCCGCACGGACGGCTCCTCGACGCCGGTGCCGACGGGAGCAGTGCTGCAGCAGGCCGGCCCGTCGGCGGGCGATGCGCTGGTGGCGACGCCGACCGAGCTGCTGTCGGTGCCGCTCGGTTCCGGGAAGGCGCCGACCGGCTCCGGGAAGGCAAGGACGCTGCTCAGCGGGGGGACCGGGCAGGCGCCGGCCGCCCCGGTGCGCCTGGCGGGTTGCGACTACGCGGCCTGGCCCGGGACGACGGGCGTCCAGGGCAGGGTCTGCGACGGCAGCGCCCCGGTGTCGGCGCCGCTGAACCACGCGAGCAGCCACCTGGCGTTCCGCGTCAACCGGGGCCAGCTGCTGCTGAACGACGTGGACGACGGCAGTACCTGGAACGTCGACGCGGGCACGCCGACGCAGGTGGCCAACTGGCAGCAGATCACCAAGCCGCGCCAGCAGCAGACCACGAAGACCAAGGACAACCACGCCGACACGAATCAGCAGCGCGCCCTGCCGCCGAAGCCCGCCGACGACGAACTCGGCGCCCGGCCGGGGCACACGACGCCGCTGTACGTGCTGGACAACGACTCCGACCCGTCGGGCGAGATCCTGGCCGTCGACTCGGTGATCGCCTCCGGGCCGGCAGCGAAGTGGCTGACCATCGCCCCCGACGGGCAGGCGATCGACATCGCGCTGCCGCCCGGCACGTCGGAGGACACCACCTTCAAGTACGTCGTCCGGGCACCGAAGGGCGGGACGGCGAGCGCCTCGGTCGTCGTGCACGCGCGGACCGCATCGCAGAACGCCGATCCGGTGCCGCGCAAGGGAGCGAAGGCGCGCACCTGGTCGGTGCCGGCCAACGGCACCGTGACCATCCCGGTGCTGCCCGACTGGCGCGACTACACCGACGGCGACCCGGTGGTGCTGAGCGGGGCGAAGGCATCCGGTGGGCAGGTGTCCACCACCCCGGACGGCGCGCTGATCTACGTCGCACCCGACAAGCCCGGCCACCAGACGATCTCCTACACCGTCGGCGACGGCCACGGCGGCAAGAACGCCGGGTCGATCTCGATCGACGTGCAGGGCGACAACAGCAAGGCCGTCGCCCCGGTGGCCGAACCCGACTTCGCGCGCGGCGAGGTCGGCAAGCCGATCACCGTCTATCCGCTCGGCAACGACCTGCCGGGGTCCGACCCGCTGAATCCGACGGCGTCACTGCGGCTGGCGGGGTCGATCGCCAGCCCGGCCGGCACCGACGTCCGCACCGATGCGAACACCGGCACGGTCGCCGTCACGGCGGCCAAGCCCGGCCGCTACGTGCTGAGCTACCAGGCCGCCTACGGCAGCGCGCCGTTCGGCAAGAGCGCGATCCGCGTCGACGTGGACCCGGCCGGCAAACCCCAGCCGCCGGTGACCAGCCCGGACACCGCGGTGCTGCACGCGCAGAGCTCGGTGGACGTCGACGTGCTGTCCAACGACTCCGACCCGCAGGGCAACCTGCTCGCCGTCGTCTCCGCGACGCCGTCCGACCCGTCGCAGCTGAGCGCCGCGGTCATCGACGGGCAGTTCGTCCACCTCGTCGCGAACACCCCGCACCTCAGCCCGGCCACGCAGACGGTGGACTACGTCGTCAGCGACGGCGTCACCGGCGAGGTGCACGGCCAGATCACCGTGACGCAGCTTCCGGCGTCCGACGAGGACACCCCGATCACCCTGGACGACACGGCCACCGTCCGCACCGGCCAGTCGGTGGCGATCCCTGTGCTGGACAACGACTCGACACCCGACGGCGACCCGTTGTCGCTGCAGAAGACGGTGGCCTCCGCGCCCGCGCCGGGGCAGTTGACGGTGTCACCGAAGATCGGGGCGGCCTACGTGTCCGGTGATCTCGTGCGCTACGTCGCGCCCGCCGGCATCACCAAGGCCACCTCGGTAACCGTCGAGTACGTCGCGCAGAACGAGTCGGGCTCGAGCTCCCAGCGTGGATACGCGCAGGTGACGATCACCCCGCCGGTGTCGAAGACCAACCCGGACCAACCGCCGGTCCCGCCGCTCGTCGAGTCCCGCGTCGTCGCCGGCGACACGGCGTCGATCAAGATCCCGACCACCGGCATCGACCCCGACGGCGACGCCGTGACCCTCGTCGGCATCGGCTCCGCACCCGTGCTCGGGCGGGTGACCGGGATGACCGCGTCGGCGATCAGCTACCAGGCCTATCCGTTGGTCGGCAACGGTGGCACCGACACGTTCAGCTACGTCGTGCAGGACACGGCGGGCGCCACCGCGCAGGGGACGATCCGGGTCGCGGTCGTGCAGCCGGGCGACCCGCAGCCACCGCTCGCGGTGAACGACGCCGTCACCGTGGCGCCGAACGCGACCGTCCGCGTCGACGTGGAGGCGAACGACCTCATCGCGCCGGGGGACACCGCGACGATCGCACCCCTGGCGGCGACGAACCCCGACCTCGGCGCCACCGCGAAGCTGCTCGGCAGGACCGGGCCGATCCAGATCACGGCAGGTGCGGACGTCAAGCACCCCGTGGTGGTCGTCTACGAACTGACCGACGGAGTGACCTCCAGCCGCGCCACCGTGACGGTGAAGAACGCGCCCGGGGTGAACCTGCCGCCGGTGGCCGTCGACCAGTACGCGAAGCCCGTCGGCGCGGCGCGGTCGGTGCGCGTGAACCTGCTGCACCAGGACTTCGACCCCGACGGCACCGACGCGCCCACCGTGGTCAGCCCGGCGTCCGCGGTGTCGGGCACGCTGACCGTCGCACTGACCTCGCACCCCCAGGTGATCCCGTACGTGATCAGGGATGCCCAGGGCGCCACGGCCACCGCCGTCGTCTACGTGCCCGCCTCCGGCGCCGGCCTGCCGTACCCGAAGCCGGGAGCGACGATCAAGGTTCCGACCGGCGGGTCGACGACGGTGGACATCCGCGACTACGTCGTCTCACCCGCGGGCAAGACCCTGCGCACGACCACCACCGACACGCTGTCCGCGTCGCCGGCGGGCGACCTGACCGCGGGCGCCGGCGGCGACGGCTACCACGTCAAGCTGACGGCTGCGAAGGGCTACGCCGGCCCCGCGGCGGTGACCTTCCAGGTGACCGACGGCGCGACGCTGACGACCCGCGGCGCGACGCTGTCCTACCTCACCGTGCCCGTCCAGGTCGGCGATCCGACGCCGGTGCTGCACTGCCCGTCGACCGTCACCGACGTCATCGAGGGCGGGCCGTCGGTGGACATCCCGGTCGCCACCGTCTGCCACGTCTGGCTGCCGACGCCCGGCGCGGCGTTCGACGTCACCGCGCGCTGGAAGCAGCAGCCGAAGGGGACGTCGCTGACGGTCGCCGGCACCCGCGTAACCGTGCAGGCCGACGGCTCGGCGACGCCGCAGGCGCTCGGCACGATCGTCGTCGGGGTGGCACACACCGCGGCACCCGCCGGCACGCTCACCGTGCGGGTGGTCAAGGCGCCGGCGCCGACGATCGACCCGCCGATCGTGCTCGACGGCGTCAAGGCCGGCGACACCAAGACGATCGACATCGCCGGCCACGTCGACTCGCCGTTCGGTGCGGGCGCCCACATCTCGGTCGTCGGCTCGCCGCGGCAGCTGTCCGGCATGCCGGCGACGATCAGCGCGCACGGATCGTCCGTGACGGTGAGCCCCGGCAAGGACAGCCACGGCACGATCGTGTTCTCCTTCGTCGCGACCGACGTGGCGGACACCGCGCGAACGGATCGCCAGGTGTCCGGCGAGATCACCCTGCACGTCCTCGGCCATCCCGACACCCCGACCGGGCTCGCCCCGGGGCGCCAGACCCTCTCCGACGCGGTTGCCCTGTCCTGGACGGCGTCGGCGGACAACGGCGCCCCGCTGCACTACGTCGTCAGGTGGACCGGCGCCGGATCCGGGCAGAAGGACTGCGGCACCACCCCGTCGTGCAACATCGCCGGGCTGAAGAACGGCAGGAGCTATCGGTTCACCGTCACCGCGGTGAACGCGGTCGGGTCGAGCACGCCGAGCAACTCCGTCTCGGCCGTGCCCGACACCTATCCTGCGCCGCCGTCGGTGCTGACCTCCTCCGACCCGCGCGACGCAACGCTGCGGCTGACCTGGAGCCACCCGACCGGTGACTTCTCGGCGGTGACCAGCTACGTCATCACCGGTGCGCCGGGCGGCGCGGTCACCGTCGCGGGCGGCGGCACGCTGAGCACGGTCCTGCGGGGGCTCGACAACAACGCGACCGCGACCGACCTGACGATCTACTCGGTCAACAAGCAGGGCCGCAGCCGCTCGGGCACCGACAACTCGGGCACGTTCACCACCTCCGCCGGTGCGCCGGCCGCGCCGCAGAACATGGACGTCGAGTACAAGGACGACTCCGGCTCCGACGCCCGCGCCGTGGCCGTGACGTGGGACGCGGTGAACCCGCCGAACGGGCAGGGGCCGGTCAGCTACACCGTGACCCGCACGCCCGGCGGCCAGGTGGCGAACTGCGTGCAGCTGTCGGCGACCACCTGCTTCGACCAGCCCGCGGTGGGCAGCTCGTACACGTACTCGGTGACGGCCACCAACCTCGCCGGACGCACGACACCGGCAGGGCACACGTCGCCGCCGTCGACGAAGCAGTTCACCGTCGCGTCGACACCGTCCACCATGCCGGCGCCGACGATCGCCCCGGTGACGGCGGGCGACGCCGACGGCACGGTGACGGTGTCCTACACGACCGCGCCCTCGCACGGCTCGACGCTGACCGTGCACTGCTCGTACTCCACCGACGGCAGCGCACCGGGCGCTGGCTCGGCGGCCTGCCCCGGCTGGTCGAACCCGACCTACGCACCGGCGGGCGGCTCGTCGGATTCGAAGCAGCTGTCCGGCCTGCCCGACGGCGCGTCCGTGCGGGTGGCGCTGTGGGAGGACAACGGCGGCAGCACGGGCAACCAGTCCGCCGACGGAACACCGGCCGTCAGCGGTGCGCAGACGACCAACGGCCCCCCGACGGCGCCCACGAACGGCTCCTGTTCCGGCGGCAGCACGTTCTCGGTGTCGTGGAGCGGCGCCAGCGCGACCGGCGCCCGCCAGATCACGAGTTACCGCATCGCGCTGGACGGCGGCGGCGCGCAGGACATCGGCCTGCGGACGAGCTACCAGTTCGGCGGCCGCCCGCAGGACGGCGCCGGGCACACCGTGCACGTGTGGTCCTACGACGGCCACGACCAGAGCGCGACGTCCATCAGCATCGGCGGCTGCACCGACCCCGCCCCGCCGCCCTCGCCGTCGATCAACGCCTACGACGGAGGGAAGGGCACCTCTCAGCCCGGCACCTGCAGCGGTGCGTGCCATACGTTGAACTTCACCTTCAGCAACTTCCCGGCGGGCAAGTTCTCGTGGGAGTGCCTCAACGCCAGCGGCGTCTATTACAACTCGGCCGACTACGGCTACACCGTCGACACCACGAAGAGCTACACGGGCACCGCCCAAACCGTCTGCGAGTCGACGAATGACAGCGTGGCCGTCCGGGTTGACGGCGTGCAATCGAAATTCGTCCATCTAGGAAGCGGATAACCCATGACCATTACAGATGAGCAGACCCGGTGGTTTGCCGACACCTTCGCCAAGCTGGCCGACAACATCGGCCTGGCGGTGCTCGGCAAACCGCACGTCGTGCGGCTGGCGCTGACCTGCATGCTGTCCGAGGGGCACCTGCTTTTGGAGGACTACCCGGGCACCGGCAAGACGATGCTGGCCAAGGCGCTCGCGGCCACCGTCCAGGGCACGAACAGCCGCATCCAGTTCACCCCCGACCTGCTGCCCTCCGACGTCACCGGCGTGACGATCTACGACCAGCACAAGGGCGTCTTCGAGTTCCACCCCGGCCCGATCTTCGCGACCATCGTGCTCGCCGACGAGATCAACCGGGCGTCGCCGAAGACGCAGTCGGCGCTGCTGGAGGTCATGGAGGAGGGGCGGGTCACCGTCGACGGCACGGCCCACCCGGTCGGCAGCCCGTTCATGGTGATCGCCACGCAGAACCCGATCGAGCAGGCCGGCACCTACCGGCTGCCGGAGGCCCAGCTCGACCGGTTCCTGATGAAGACGAGCGTCGGTTACCCGGATCACGACGCCACGGTGGCGCTGCTGGACCAGGCCAAGACGCGCGACCGCTCCGCCGCGCTCACCCCGGTGATCACCGCGAACGCCGTCGCGCAGATGTCGGCCCTGGCCGACGAGGTGCACGTCGACCCGGCCGTGCTGGCCTACGTCAGCCGGCTGGCCGAGGAGTCGCGGCGCCACCCGCAGGTCAAGCTGGGGCTGTCGGTGCGCGGCTGCCTGGCGTACGTGCGCTGCGCCAAGACGTGGGCGGCGGCCGACGGGCGCAGCTTCGTGCTGCCGGACGACGTCAAGGAGCTGGCCGTTCCGGTGCTCGGCCACCGCATCCTGCTCGACGCCGAGGCGCAGTTCAGCGGCGTCACCGTCGAGCAGGTCATCGGGCAGATCATCGCCGACGTCGCGCCGCCCACCGAGCGGGCGGCCTGACGCCCATGCCCGCACCCCAGCAGCTCGACCGCGCGCGACAGCGAGCGAGCCGCGCGCGACACCGGGTGAGCGACCACGCGCGCGGCCTCGCGCGCCGTGTCCAGCCGTTCCTCGCGCCGGTGTCGGCGCTCGGCTGGACGGTGCTCGCGAGCGCGGTGGGCTGCTGGATCCTCGGCCGGGAGCTCGGGTGGCAGGAGCTCATGCTGGCGGCCACCGCGGCGCTCGTGCTGTTCGTCGCCTGCCTGGTGCTGGTGATCGGCCGGACCCGGCTGCGCGTGGCGGTGACCGTCGACCCGCTGCGCGTGGTCGTCGGCTCGCCGGCCACCGGCACCGTCCGCGTCACCAACGCCTCCCGCGCCGTGCTGCTGCCGATCATGCTCGAACTGCCGATCGGGCACAGCGCGGCGCGCTTCAGCCTGCCGGCGCTGCGCCGCGACGTGCACCACGAGGAGCTGTTCGTCGTGCCCACCCAGCGGCGCGGCGTGATCCCGATCGGCCCGGCCACCACGGTGCGCGGCGACCCGCTGGGGCTCGTACGCCGGACGGTCGCGTGGACGGGCGTGCTCGAACTGTTCGTGCACCCGGTCACCGTGCCGCTCGAACCGCTGGGCTCCGGCCTGCTGCGTGACCTCGAAGGCCAGACCACCAACGACCTGTCGATGAGCGACCTCGCGTTCCACGCCCTGCGTGACTACGCACCGGGCGACGACCGCCGCTACATCCACTGGCGCTCCTCGGCCAAGGCCGGGCGCTTCCTGGTGCGCCAGTTCCTCGACACCCGCCGCTCGCACTTCAGCACCGTCGTCGACAGCTCTGCCGACAGCTACGCGGATCCGGAGGAGTACGAGACGGCGATCTCCGTGGCCGCGTCCATCGCGGTCCGCGCGATGCTCGACGAGCAGGAGCTCACGGTCGTGGCCGGCTCGCACGCGGTGCCGGCCGTTACCGGCCGGCGCGTCCTCGACGTCTTCTCCCGCGCCGAGCTCGGGTCGCACACGCTGCTGGACCTCAGCGGCCGGGCGGCCCGCATCGCCCCGGACACCAGCGTGGCCGTGCTCATCACCGGCCCGCGGTCGAGCTACGCCGACGTGCACCGCGCGTCGCTGCACTTCCCGCCCGAGGTGCGGGTGCTCGGCGTGCAGATCGACCCGGCGAAGCCGACGAGCATGACCTCCGCGCGCGGCCTGACGATCCTGTCGTTGCAGACGCTGGCCGAGCTGTCCGCGCTGTTCGCGGGGGCCGACGTATGACGAGCAGGCACCGCGTGCCCGCCGACACCGGCCGCAGGCGCATCGTGCTGTCGCCCACCCGCGACGACTACGTGGACGCCGGGTTCGTGCTGGTCCTCATGGGTCTGGCGATCGTCGGCTTCCGCACGACCTACTCCGGCTCGGGCTACCTGATCGCGGGGCTGGTCGGGACGCTGTTGGGCATCGTCATCGCCCACTTCGCGAACGTGCTGCGGCAGCCGATGATCGCCGTGGCGGCCGCGACCCTGGTCGTGTTCTTCCTCGCCGGCGGCGCGGTGGCGCTGCACGCGAGCGCGATCGGCGGCGTCCTCCCGAGCGGCTCCACGTTCCACCTGCTGTCCGACGAGAGCGTGCACGGGTGGCGCAAGCTGCTGACGACGCTGCCGCCGGTCGACGGGTCGGGCGGGCTGCTCGTGCTGCCGTACCTGCTGGGCATCCTCGGCGGCGTCGCCGGGTTCTGCCTCGCCCGCCGGGCCCGGCCCAGCGCCGCACCGGTGGCCGCGCCGTTCCTGGTGCTGGCCGCCGTCATCCTGCTGGGCACGCAGACGCCGGCCGCCCGGCTCCTGCAGGGCGCGGTGTTCGCCGTCGTCGCCCTGGCGTGGGTCGCGATCCGGGCGGCCCGGCTGCGCCCGCCGGTGCAGAACGGCTCGGGGCGGGCGACGCGGCTGGTCACCGTCGTCGTGCTGCTCGGCGTCGCGTTCGGCGGGGCCGCACTGATCGGCCCGCACGTGCCCGGCTCCGGCGCGCGCGCCCGCACGGTGCTGCGCAGCTACGTCGACCCGCCGTTCGACGTCGGCCAGTACCCGAGCCCGCTCGCCGGGTTCCGCAAGTACACCAAGCCGGCCAAGGAGCTGTACGCGAAGGACCTGTTCACGATCCACGGGCTGCCGAGCGGCACGCTCGTCCGGGTCGCCACGATGGACGACTACAACGGCCTGACGTGGACGGCGGCCAACCGGCCCGGCGGGGGCGACAGCCCGGCCGACACGTTCCAGCGGGTGGGCACCGACATCGACGACCCCGCGGCGGGCACGCACGCGTCGTACACCGTCACGATCGACTCCGGCTACCACGACGTCTGGCTGCCGGACGCGGGCAGCCTGACCCGCCTGGCGTTCTCGGGCGATCGGGCGAGCGGCCACGGCTCGTCGTTCCGCTACAACCTCGCCACCGGCACGGGCGTCGTGCCCGACGGGCTGCAGCCCGGCGACTCCTACGCGGCCGACGCGGTGCTGCCCGCGACGGTGGCGCTGCGTGCCGCGGACCAGGTCGCCACCGGCGCAGCCGTCATCACGGCAGGCGCGTTCCTGCACAGCCAGGCGGTCGACTGGTCCCGCAGCGGCCAGGGCGCCGCGGCGCAGGTGCTGGCCATCGCCAAGCACCTGTACCAGGTGGGGAAGTTCACCGACGGTGAACCACCCAACCAGCAGTACCTGCCCGGCCACTCCGAGGCGCGGCTGCTGACGTTCGTCAACGGCGCGCAGGTGGCCGGCGACGAGGAGCAGTTCGCCGCCACGCTCGCGCTTGCGGCCGACCAGCTCGGGATACCGGCCCGCGTGGTGCTCGGCGCCACCCTCGGTGCGTCCGGCGTCGTCACCGGCAAGGACGTCACCGCCTGGGTGGAGGTCGAGCTGACGAACGGCACGTGGCGCGCCGTCCTGCCCGACACCTTCATGAACCGCAACAGCCACCCCGACCGCGAGCCGCCGCAGCAGCAACAGCAGCAGGCGGGCCAGGTCGTGCCGCCGCCGGCCCGCGGCCGCCCGCACACCGGCCTGCTCGACGCCACCGACGCCGCCTCGAAGGTCAAGAACACCGCACAGCACCACCAGGTCGCGCACCACGGGGTCGCCGTCCCGGGCTGGCTGGTCGGCCTCGGCACCTGGGGCGGACCGCCGGTGCTGCTCGTCGTGCTCGTCTGCGCGGCGATCATCGGGGCCAAGGGGCTGCGGCGTCGACGGCGCCGGAGCCGGGGCACGCCGGCCACCCGGCTGGCGCAGGGCTGGCTGGAGCTCGTCGACCACGCCCGCGACCTCGGCGCACCGGCGATCGCCGGCCGCACCCGCCGGGAGCAGGCACGCGACCTCGCCGCGCACGACCTCGGGCAGCTCGCGACGATCGCCGACGCCCGGGTGTTCGGCGCCGCGCAGCCCGACGACGCGTCCGCGGCGGAGTTCTGGACGCACGTCGACTCCGCCCGCGACCGGATGAGCCGCAGCGTGAGCCGGGGCCGGCGGATGCTGGCCGCGCTGAGCCTCGCGTCGCTGCGCCGGCCGGCCGCGGGGGAGCCGGCATGAAGATCAAGTTCACGCTGCAGCGCCCGGCCGGCCCGGTCGACCTGGCGGCGACCGTGGACTCGGCGGCGACGGTCGGTGACCTCGCCGCCCACCTCCTGGCCGCCGACCCTGCCCGGCGGCCCGGCCCGCCGTCGACCGCAACCCCGACGCTGACGCTCGCCGGCGGGCCGACCCTCGACCCGCGCCAGCCCCTCGGCGAGAGCCCGCTGCGGTCAGGCGCCGAGGTGAGTGTCAGCGCCGCCGGCGGCAGCTACGTCGACGCGCACAGCGAGACAGCGGCTGTCGTGCGCGTCGTCGACGGGCCCGACGCCGGCAAGGAGTTCCCCCTCGCCCGCGGGTCGTCCATCGTCGGCCGCGAGCGCGGCGTCGAGGTACGGCTCAGCGACCCGATGGTGTCGCGGCGGCACGCGCGGATCAACGTCACCGACGTCGTCGAGATCATCGACCTCGGCTCGGCCAACGGCGTGCAGCTCGACGAGCTCGCGGTGCCCCGGGCGATCCTGCGACCGGCCGACGTCGCGCAGGTGGGCGACACCCGGCTGAGCGTGCGCCGGCTGCCCGCCGCCGGCTCCGGTGCGGCCGCCCCGTCCGCGGCCGTCGAGTTCGTCCGGCCGCCCCGGCTCGACCCGGTGTACGAGGGCCGGACGTTCGAGGCCCCCGAGCTGCCGGAGCGCGAGCGCACGCAACGCTTCCCGATCGTCCCGCTGCTCGCCCCCATCGCCATGGGCGCGGCCATCTACCTGATCACCAAGTCGCTGGCGTCGCTGGTGTTCATCGGGCTCAGCCCGCTGATGCTGGTCGGCAACGCGATCGAGTCGCGGTTCGCCGGCCGCGCCGCCTTCGCGCGCGCGCTCGAGGACTTCCGCTCGGACGTGGCGGTGCTCGTCGAGGACGCCACGGCCGCCGCCGACGCCGAGCGGGCCGCCCGCGGTGCCGAGCACCCTTCCCTGGCCGAGTGCATCGACGCGGCGGCCGCGGCGACCCCGCTGCTGTGGACGCGGCGCCCCGGCGAGCGGGCGTTCGGTGACGTGCGGCTCGGCCTGGGCAGGCTGGCCTCCCGATCGGTCGTCGAGCTGCCCAGCGCGAAGCGCGGGCCGCGCGCGGTGTACCGCGAACTGCTCACTGCCGTCAGCCCGTTCACCCACGTCGACGACGTGCCGGTCGTGGCGTCGCTGTCCGCGAGCCCGCTGGGCATCGGCGGCCCGCGACCGGCCAGCGTCGCGGTCACGCGGTCGGTGCTGGCGCAGCTGGCCGCACTGCACTCGCCGGCGGAGCTGGTGTTCGCCGCCGTGACCTCCAGCCAGAGCGCCGAGGACTGGGACTGGCTCAAGTGGCTGCCGCACACCAGCTCACCGCACAGCCCGCTGACCGGCCGCCACCTGGCGTCCGGCGCCGCCACAGCCACCACCTTGCTGTCCGAGCTCGACGAGCTGGTGGCCGCGCGGGCGCAGGCCGGGGCCACGTGCGTGCCGGCCGTCGTCCTGCTCGTGGAGAACGACGCGCCGGTCGTGCGCAGCCGCCTCGTCGCGCTGACCGAGTCCGGCGCCGCCCACGGGGTGTTCGTGGTGTGGCGCTCCGACGAGCTCACCGACATTCCCGCCGCGTGCAAGGAGTACCTCGACCTCACCAGCGACGGCCGCACCGGGCAGGCGGGCTACCTGCGCTCCGCGACGTCGGTGCTGCCCGTGGCCGTCGACGCACTCGACGCCGCGGGCGCGCTCGCGCTGGCCAAGCGGCTCGCCCCGGTCGTCGACGTGAGCGCCGGAGTCTCCGACGCCAGCGACCTGCCGCGCGCGGTGTCGCTGCTGTCGCTCACCGGCCCCGAACTCGCCGCCTCGCCGGAGGCGGTGATCGAACGCTGGACGGAGAGCCGGTCCATCGTCACCGGCCCGTTCGCGCCGGCCGTCCCGTCGCGCAACGCCGGCACGCTGCGCGCCGTGCTCGGCCAGTCGGCCAGCCAGGTGCACGCCCTCGACCTGCGAGCCGACGGCCCGCATGCCCTCGTCGGCGGCACGACCGGCGCCGGCAAGAGCGAGCTGCTGCAGAGCTGGATCCTGGCGATGGCCGCGGCGCACAGCCCCCAGCGACTCACCTTCCTGCTGGTGGACTACAAGGGCGGCTCGGCGTTCCGCGACTGCGTCGACCTGCCGCACACCGTCGGCCTGGTCACCGACCTGTCACCGCACCTCGTGCGCCGCGCCCTCACCTCGCTGTCGGCCGAGCTGAGGTACCGCGAGCACATCCTCGCCGCGCACGCCGCGAAAGACCTCGTGACGATGGAGAAGCAGGGGGTTGCCGACACGCCGCCCTCGCTCGTCATCGTCGTGGACGAGTTCGCCGCCCTCGTCAACGAGGTCCCGGAGTTCGTGGACGGCGTGGTCAACGTGGCCCAGCGTGGACGCTCGCTCGGGCTGCACCTGATCCTGGCGACCCAGCGCCCGGCCGGCGTCATCAAGGACAACCTGCGCGCCAACACCAACCTGCGGCTGGCGCTGCGGATGGCCGACGAGACCGACAGCACCGACGTGCTCGGCTCCACCGACGCGGCGTTCTTCGACCCGGCCCTGCCCGGCCGCGCGGTCTCCAAGACCGGCCCGGGGCGGCTGGTCCCGTTCCAGACCGGCTACGCCGGCGGGTGGACGTCGGACGACCCGCCGGCGCCGGACATCCTGGTCGAGGAGCTCACCGCCGGCGTCGCGCCGGTGTGGGCGTTGCCGGAGACGCCGGACGCGACGCCCACCGACCCGGGCCCGACGGACATCCGCCGGCTGGTGGACTCGATCCAGCAGGCCAACGCGCTCGCCCGCATCGAGGAACCGCGTCGGCCCTGGCTGCCCGAGCTGCGCAGCGTGTACGACCTGTCGGACCAGGGCACGGTGCCGTCGCGGCGCACCGACCGGGAGTTGGTGTTCGGCGTCCGCGACGACCCGGACAGCCAGTCGCAGCCGACGGTGGCGTTCTTCCCGGACCGCGACGGCAACCTCGCGGTGTACGGCACGGGCGGCTCCGGCAAGACGACCCTGCTGCGCACCCTCGCCATCGCGGCAGGGTTCACCGTGCGCGGCGGCCCGTGCCACGTCTACGGGATCGACTTCGGCGCGCGGGGGCTGTCGATGCTCGACGACCTCCCGCACGTCGGCAGCATCGTGGCCGGCGCCGACCACGAGCGGGTCACCCGGCTGCTCGGCTGGCTGCGCGCGCTGATCGACGAGCGCGCGGTGCGCTACTCGCAGGCCAACGCCGGCACGATCACCGACTACCGGGCGGCGGCCGGCGCCGCCGACGAGCCCCGGATCCTGCTGCTCGTCGACGGCGTGGCAGCGTTCCGGCAGGCCTACGAGACCAGCGACCGGCAGCGCTGGTTCGACATGTTCGTCAGCCTGGCCACCGACGGCCGGCCGGTCGGGGTGCACGTCATCGTGTCCTCCGACCAGCGCAGCGGCCTGACCACGTCGCTGGCGTCGGCCGTGCAGCGGCGGATCGTGCTGCGGTTGGCGACGGCGGAGGAGTACTCGCTGCTCGGCGCCGCGCCGGACGTGATCACGCCGGCCTCGCCCGCGGGCCGGGGCGTGCTCGACGACCACGAGGTGCAGATCGCGTTGCTCGGCGCCGACGTCGAGGTGGGTGCCCAGGCCCGCGCGGTGCGCCAGTTCGCCGAGGCGATGCGCCGATCGGGCGCGCGGCAGGCGCCACCGATCCGGCGGCTGCCCGAGCACGTCGCGTTCGACAGCCTGCCGCCGGCGATCGACGGCGCGCCCGTGCTGGGCCTGGCGGGGGAGACGCTGGAGCCGATGCCGTTCGATCCACGCGGCGGCTTCGTGATCAGCGGGCCGCCGGGGTCGGGCCGGACAGCCACGCTGCTGGCCGTCGCGCACGCGATCAGCCGCGCGCGACCGAGCACCCGGTTCGTGCTGTTCTCCCCGCGCGCCACCGAGCTGAGCCGGCACCGGATCTGGAACGCGACGGCGACCGGCGCGCAGGAGGTCGCGGCAGCGGCGGCGTCGTTGACGGCGGAACTGCCCAGCCGCCTGGCCACCGACGGCGACGGGCTGGCGGTGTTCGTCGAGGCACTGCCGGAGCTCAACGGCGGCGCGGCCGACATGGCACTCGCCGAGCTGCTGCGCACCTGCACCTCGGAGGGCCTGCCGTTCGTCGTCGAGGGCGAGACCGCGGGCCTGACCGGCAACCTCGGGGTGCTGGGCCAGATCAAGGCGAGCCGCGCCGGCATCGCGCTCGCGCCCGAGTCGTCGGACGGGCCGTCGGTGTACCGGACGAACTTCCCGCCGCGGCTCAACCGCGCCGAGTTCCCACCCGGACGGGGCCTGCTCGTCCGGCTGGGCAAGGCGTTCGTCGTCCAGGTCGCGGCACCGGACGGGGGGTAGTTCTCCCCATTCCGCCGCGGCTCGCGGCACCGCAGTATCAGCAGTCGAACCCACCATCACATCACCGAAAGGACACCACCATGACCGGCTTCCTCGGAATGGACATCCAGGCGATCCGCACGCTGGCCACCCAGCTGACCACGGCGTCGTCGGACATCACGCAGCACGCGAACCAGATCAACAACGCGCTCTCGAGCGCGCAGTGGACCGGCACCGACGCCTCGGCGTTCCGGTCGGACTGGGGCACGCACTACCAGAACCTCAACACGATCGCGCAGGCGCTGCACGACGCGTCGCAGGCCGCCAGCAAGAACGCCGACCAGCAGGAGCAGGCGTCCGGCAGCTGAGCCCGGCGCTGGTCCGGCGGCGAGTGGTCGCCGGGCCGGCCGTACGGCCGACGACACGACGAGGGGGATGCGATGCGCGACGCGAGCGGAGCGGATCCGGAGTAGCTGGACCGGCTGGCTCAGCAGTTCGACGAGCTGGCTGCCGAGCTCGGCCGTCGGCGGGGTTCGCTGAACCTCTGGATCGAGGGCGACCGGTTCTGGCGCGGGCCCCGCGCCGAGGAGTTCCGGCACGAGTGGGCGACGCAGTTCTCCCCGCAGCTCGGCAATGCGGTCGACTTCCTCCAGCGCCACGTCACGCAGCTGCACGACAACGCCAACCAGCAGCGGGTGGCGAGTGGGGAGCAGCCGAAGGACTACGGCGGCGGCTTCCTCGACAAGCTGTGGGGCACGGTCGAGCACGACGTGCAGGGTGGCTGGAACGCGGCGTCGACCTTCGTGAAGGACCTCGGCGGCAGCAAGGCCTTCGCCGAGGTCATCGGCGTCGCGCAGATCGTGAGCACGGTCGCCGCGTTCCTGCCCCCGCCCGCGGACTTCGTCAGCGTGGGGGCGGCCGGCCTGGTCATGGCCGGGCACCTGGCGCAGATGGCCAACAAGGGCGAGTTCAAGCCCGGCGAGTTCGCCGCGGACGCCGCAGGTGTCTTCGGCGGCGGCGCGGTGGCCGTTCTCAACCGGGAAGCCAAGGCGCTCAACGCCGTGGCCCGTGCGGAGTTCGCAACGGCTGACTCCGCGACCAGAGCGCAGATCCTGGTCGGCCGCGAGCTCGGCCTGCACACCATCACCACCCAGATCCATGACGTGCGGATCGGGCAGAGTGTCGGCTACGCGGCGGGCACGGTCGAGTCGGTCGGCGAGGACCTGGGCGAGCATCACTACGTCGACGCGGTGACGGACGTGGTGACCGGCGCGGCGAAGGTTATCGACCCGGGCGCCGCCGTGCCGGACGCGATCAAGGACAGCGAACGCCTGATCACCGGAGCGCCCGGCGAACGTGTGGCTCACCTCGGGGGGTACGACGAATGAGCGTCGACGGATCCGCTGCGAGCCTTGAGCTCGACGTCGATCTCCCGCGACTGTGGCGCGTCGTCGAGGACGCTGCGTGGGAGCGCGACGGCGTGGATGTGGCCGACGTGCCGATGTTCGATGCGCTGCGCGACGGGCTGCATCGCGTCGGAAAACCGCATCTCGTCGCGACCCTGTTCGCGCCGCTGCTGGCGGACGACGGCGCTGTGAGCGAGGTGATCACGGCGTCGCTGGTCGTGGAGTGCTTCAGCGAACGGGACATGCCCGGCGCGGGCGCGCCGTGGCCCACGGCAGCCGAGATCGTCCGGGGCGTCGAGATCGCGCCCGGCATCGCGGCGGACGTCTCTCGGCTGACGATCCCCGTCTATGACGACGAGCTGCGGGTGGGGGCCGTGGCCACGTTCACGACGCCGAACCTGCCGCTGGCCGAGGCCATGGAGCCGGGCTTCCGCGCGATCGCCGACTCCATCCGCTTCGTGGCCCGGACCTGAGGACCGCCATGTACGAGTTCTTCACGATCGTCGACGAGCTGCACGACGACCCGACGATCTTCCCGGTGCTCAGCGCGCCGTGGGAGGCGCGGCCGTTCGAGTGGGAGGACGCCGACGGCAGCACGCCGGTCGAGTTCAGCACGAAGAAGATCACCGTCTCCCGGTTCACCGGCAACGGCTGGACCCGGACCAACTCGTTCACCGACCTGACGTTCACCGTGTCGGTCACCGACGCGCGGGTCGTCGTCCACTGCCAGAAGTTCGTCAAGGGCGGGGGATGGCGGGGCTTCGGCCTGGGCGGTCTCGCGGTCGCGGCGGTGGCGAACGCCGTCAGTCACGCGCGGGCGGCGGCCCGTCGCAAGGGGAAGCTGCTCGTGGCGCAGGTCCGCTACCCGTGGCTGCAGCAGGTGACGGCGCTGCGCGACAAGAAGGGCCGCTACCGGGCGATCCGGCTGGTCGTCGACGCCGGGGAGGCCGGCCAGCCCCACTGGATCGGCCTCGAGATCGGCATGCCCCCGCGCTCGGGCCCCGCCGACTACGCGCGGCTGGTCTGCCAACTCGCCGCACACGCACGCCTGTCCACCGGGCAGCTCGACGCCGCTGAGCGCGCGACCTGTGCCGCCCTCGCGGAGGGGCCGTCGCAGACGGCGGACCCGCACTGGGAGATCCCGGGCGCGATCGTCGTCGGCGCCCCCGGTTCCCTGCCGGGTGCCGCACCCGTCACGACCGTGCCGCGCGAGGACCCACCATGGCCGGCAGGACCCGCTGCGTCCGTCGAACCCGCTGCGCCCGCCGAACCCGTTGATCCCGCGGCCACGGTGGCGCGCAGCTCGCTCGCCGCGCCGCCGCCCGTTCTCCCGCCGGTGCCGACGCCGCGCGCCGGGGCCTGCAGCGCCTGCGGTGCCGCGCTGTCCGCGACGGCCAGGGCGTGTGGTCGGTGCGGACAGGCAGTGGCCGTCGCTGCGGAGCACGTGCCGCCGGTAACCCCACCGCCGGTACCCCCACCGTCTGTACCCCCGCCACCGCTGCCCCCGCCACCGCTGCCCCCGCCACCGGTGCCCCCGCCACCGCTGCCCGGCGGCTACCGGGCGAACGGTGCGCTGCCGGTCGAGGTTGCCCTGGTGGCGGTCGCGATGGTCGCGCTCGGCGGGCTCCTGCTGTACCCGTTCCTCCGCTACGGCTTCCCGGCGATCGGCCATCTCGCCTCCGGCAACGCGTTCGTGCGTTCGCTCGACGCCCTGATCACCTATCTGCTGGTGTTGCTCGCGGCGGCCGGTGTCGCGCTGGTCGCTTTGGCAGTCGGGTTGGTCAAGGGCAGCCGGGTCGCGCAGCTGATCACGTGCATCGTGTGTGGCGTGCTCGTGTTGAGCGAGGCGGTCAACACGAACGACCAGCTGACCTACGCCCGCACCGGCAGCGGTGTCCGCGTCTGGACGATCGTGATCTGCCTGGTCGTCATCGGCCTGCTGTGCCTGCCGCGGGTCCGCGCGTTCTTCGTCGACGGCGGCGGCCGCCCGCTCGGCGTCGACAGCACTGCCGCGATCGCCCTGTACTTCGGATCCTGCGCGGTGATCAACGGGCTGCTGCTCACGATCGTCGGCGCGCTCGGGCAGAAGTACGTGTGGTTCGGCCTCGCGCTCGTGGCCGCCGGGATCGCGATGATCCTCATGGGCCGCCCGCTGCGGGCCGGGCGTCCCGCGGCGCGGCTCGCGGTGAGCGTGGCCTTCGTCGGCTACACCGTCCTCGGCTTCGTCGTCCTGTCTGACGGCGTCGGCGACGCCACCTCGCCGAGCGCGTTGATCCCGCTGTTCGTCTCCGTCGCGGCGCTCGGCGCCCTGTGGCTCACCCCGGCGAGCCAGCAGTACTTCCAGACCCCGCACACGATGCCCGCGATGCGCCCGGCCGGCGTGGCAGCGGTGGCTATCGTGGCCGTCGCAGCCGTCGTGCTCGCCGGCGTGGGCTTCCACTCCGCGTCCAGCTCCCCGTTCGGTTCGGACTACGCCTCGAGCTACGAGCCGGACTACTCCGCGCCGAGTGACTCCACGCAGGGCTCCCCGCCCGCCGTCGACGAGGACGCGGCCCGGGCCGCCGCGGACACCCTGTTCACCGACATGGAGGGGCAGGCCGAGGCCGTCGCTACCTGCGACGGCACCACCGCCCCCCTCGCGGTCCGCGTCTACGCGATCGACGACGTGACCGAGCAGAGCACGGGGACCTTCCTGGTGTCGGCGACGGTCAACCTCGACGACGGTTCGCAGGACACCGTCACCGTCCTCATCGGAACCGGCAGCGACGGCACGGCATGCGCCGAGGACGGCACGATCGAGACGACCGTCATGTCCGCCCCCACCGACGAGCCGTCGGCGTCCGCCGATACGCCCTCGGACGTGCCGTCCGTGCCCAGCTCCGGCGACCCGGTGCCCACCGATGCGGCGCTGCCGGATCCGCCGCAGAACGATGCGCTGCCCTATGACAGCACCACGACTCCGACGACCGAGGACGAGATCGTCGAGTACGAGCCCGCCGACCTCGACGACGCGCAGTCGGCAGCGGTCGCCGACGTCATCTCGTTCATGGTGCACATCAACCAGCAGGACTTCGCCGCGGCCTGGGACGACTCGACCGACAGCCTGCTCGGAGCCTCGGCGACGTCGGCGTTCCGCCGCGGCTTCCGCACCAGCAGTTTCCGGCAGGTGGCGTTCGGCGAGCCGGAGCAGGTGGCGGACGACCTGATCGTCATTCCCGCGCGGTTCGTCTCCCGCCAGGACCCGGCGGCGCAGGGCAGTCCGGCCGGTGTCACCGACTGCACGCTGTGGCCGCAGTACGTGTTCGTCGTCGCGGAGGTGGACGGCACCTGGCTCGACGACGTGGCGGGCACCTACGCCTCCCGCCCGGAGCTCCGCAGCCTGAAGCGACCGGGTGACGACGGCACCGCCTACCTGAACCCGGTGGCGCAGCGGGTGGCGTGTTGAGGGGGGTAGGCCGGTGAGTGAGTCGACGCGACACCCCGTGGCGGCAGCGGCGAGTGACGCCGGTGCCGTTCGCGCGCTGAACGAGGACGCGGTGCTGGCGGCGTCGCCGATCTTCCTCGTCGCCGACGGCATGGGTGGGCACGCCGCCGGCGAGGTCGCGGCCGGGATCGCCGTCGCCGAGCTCGGCAAGCTCGCCGGGACGACCGACCTCGGGCCGGATCAGCTGCTGGACGCGATCGACGCTGCCAACCGCGCCATCCTGGACTGGTCGGCGAGCCGGCCGGACACCGCCGGCATGGGCACCACGCTCAGCGGGGTGGCGCTGGGCCGGGTCGGCGGCTCGCCGCACTGGTTCGTCTTCAACGTCGGCGACTCCAGGGTGTATCGCTTCGACGGCGCGGCGCTGACCCAGGTGACCACCGATCACTCCGAGATGGAGGAGCTGATCCGCGCCGGTGCGATCACCGCGGAGCAGGCGCGTCATCACCCGCGTCGCAACGTGGTGACCCGCTCGCTCGGCACCGACCCCGCGCCGATCGCCGACATCTGGGTACTGCCTGCCGAGCCGGGCGACACCTTCTTGATCTGCTCCGACGGCCTGACGCTCGAGGTGGACGACGTCGACATGTCCGCAGTGCTGCGCGCGGCCCGCGAGCCGGCCGACGCCGCGGCCGCGCTGGTCGCCCGGGCGATCGCGGCGGGGGCGCGCGACAACGTGAGCGCGGTCGTGGTGTCGCTGCCGCGCGTGGCGGAGCAGACCACCGCCGACGTCGCGACGGCCCCGCGTCACCGCCTGCCGGACGCAGACTCATGAGTGGCCCGCACGCGGCGACGTACAGCCCCGGCTCGTGGGTCGCGATCTCGACGCCGTCGGCGTGGCTGCTGGTGGACCTTCCGGCAGGGCACGAGACCGCGCAGCGGTGCTGGTCGCTGCTGTCGGCCGGCGCCGAGGTCGACGACATCCTCGACGCGCTGCTGGCCGGCGGTGTGCGCGCGATGCCGGACTTCGCGCTCGCCCGGGTGAGCGCCACGGAGCAGCGGGTCGTCGCGCGCGGCCGCGGCCGGGTGGTGCTCGCCGACGGCAGCGTCGTCGAGGGGTCGGGCGCAGTCGGCTGGGCCGGCGCCGACATCGCCGCCGACGTCGGTCTGCTCCTGGTCGGCGGTGACGCCCAGCGCACGGTGGAGCTCCCGCTGTCGTCCGGAGTCACGATGGCGTGCAGCATCGACGTACGGCCGTCCGCCACCGCCGACGGGAGCACCGCGCCGATCAGCTATCCGGTCGCGGCGCCGGCTCCCGCGGCGCCCGTCGCCGTCGTCGAACCCGGACCCGAACCCAAACTCGAACCCGGACCCGAGCCGGGGCTCGACCGCGATGCCGAACCGGGAGCCGCGGCCGCACCGCCGTCCGCCCCAGAACCGACCGAGCACGACGGCGCGGGGTACGACTTCCTCTTCGGCGCGACGCAGAACCCGGCCGCGCTGGCTGCAGCGGAGGCGCCTGGGGCGGAGCCGCCGCCCGCCGCTGACCCCTCGCCGGCGGTGCCGCCGGGTGCCCCCGTCCACGAGACCGCGAGCTGGATGACCGAGTTGCCCCGGCCGTCCGCCGTAGCCGACGGTCCCCCTGTCGGGCCGCCGGCAGCGCCGGCCTCAGGGCTGATCGACGCCGTCCCGTGGGCCGTCGACTCCCGCGCTGCGCACCCCGCCACGGAGGTGCCGCCCGCCCAGCCGCCAGAACCACGGGAAGTACCGGCACCACCGACGCCCACCGCGGTCACGCCGACCGAGCCGGTACCGGCGGCGCAGGGGCTGCCGCGCAGCGCGGAGCGCACGGTGAACCGGGCCGCGCTCATCGCCGCCGCGGCGGCGTCGGCTGCCAGCGGGACGCCGATCTCCGGCCCGACCGTGCTGGCCGGGCTCTGCCCGTCCGGGCATCTGTCACCTGTTCACGCGGCCGTCTGCCGTGTGTGCGCCGCGGCGATGCCGATGCAGTCGGGCACGGAGATCCCGCGCCCGCCGCTCGGCGTGCTGCGCCTGTCGACGGGCGACGTCGTGACACTCGATCGCGGGGTGCTGTTCGGCCGCGCGCCCGAGGTGCCGCCGGACGCGGCGGAGCGGCCCAACGCGGTGCGGCTGGTGAGCCCGGGCAACGACATCTCGCGAACGCATGCGGAGGTCGAGCTCGACGGATGGCACGTGTACATCCGGGATCTCGGCTCGACCAACGGCACGGTCGTCACCTTGCCGGGGCAGCAGCCGCTACGGCTGCGCCCGCACGACCCGCAGCTGCTCGAGCCCGGTGCCGAGGTCAGCCTGGCCGACGAGGTCAGCTTCGTGTTCGAGGTGTCCGGGTGAGCCAGGTGGACGACGCGACCGCGGGGCCGGCGATCGACGGGCTCACCTTCGTCTCACTGCTCGGCAAGGGCGGCTACTCCTACGTCTACCTGTACGAGCGGATCTCGCCGCGCATGCGGGTCGCGGTCAAGGTGCTGCGCGACGGCCGGTTGAGCGCGGGCGAACGGGCGCAGTTCGCGGCCGAGGCCGAGACGATGGCGGAGCTGGCCGACCATCCGTTCATCGTCCAGGTGTTCTCCACCGGCGTTCTCGACGACGGCCGCCCGTACCTGGTGATGAAGTACTACCCGCGCCCGAACCTCGCGGTGCGCGCCGCGAGCGAGCGGTTCACGGTGCCCGACGCGCTGCGGATCGGCGTGCAGATCGCGAGCGCCGTGGAGACCGCGCACCGTGCGGGCATCCTGCACCGCGACATCAAGCCGGCGAACGTGCTGGTCAGCCAGTACGGCGAGACCGGCCTGACCGACTTCGGCATCGCCGGCCACGCCGCGGACACCGACGACGGTGAGGATCTCGGCGTGTCGATCCCGTGGTCGCCGCCGGAGGTGCTCAGTGGGGCGTCCAACGGGTCGGTGCAGTCCGACGTCTACTCACTCGCCGCCACGGTGTGGCACCTGCTCGCCGGCCGGGCGCCGTTCGAGGTGCCCGGTGGTGACAACTCGCCGGGTCAGTTGATGTCGCGGACGATGCGGCTCCCGGTGCCGCCGACGGGCCGCGCCGAGGTGCCGCAGTCGCTGGAACGCCTGCTGGCACAGGCGATGTCGAAGAATCCGGCGGTCCGTCCGCGCAGCGCGCTCGAGCTCGCCCGGGCGCTGCAGGCGATCGAGCAGGAGCAGCGCTTCGGCCGCACCGACATCGTGGTGGACGGCCTCACCGCGCCCGAGACGCGGCCCGCGTCTGCGCAGTCGCAGTCGGCCGACCCGACCAGCCTGCGTCCGCAGCGGGTGTCCGGAGCCACGCCGCCGCCGACACTCGCCCCACCGCCGACGGTCGCCCCGCCGCCGTCACCGCCGATCACAGCGCCGCCGATCACAGCGCGGCCCGCCGCCGTGCCGCGTGCCTCGGCGCCCCCTGTCGAGCCGCCGACGGTGGCCCGGCCCACGACAGTGTCGCCGGCGGGACGTCAGCGTGTCACCCCGCAGGCGCCGGTCGAGAACGCCACCGTTCAACGCCCGAGCGCGCCGGCAGCCTCTCCGCCCGAGGCACCCGAGCGGCGCCGCGGCCTGCGTCGGGGATGGGTGCTGGCCGCGGCGGCGGTCATCGCGATCGCGGCCGTTGTGCTCGGCGTCGTCCTCAGCTCCGGCGGGTCGAAGGACGGGCCCACCGCGTCGGGCACGACGAGCACGCCGCCGTCACCGCAGGACGTCGTGGTCGGTGCATCGCCGCCGGTGGTCCACGCCAGCTACGACGCCCACGCGAAGGCGGTGTCCTTCACCTGGGCCGCCGCCGCGAAGGGCGACACCTTCGGCTGGTATCCCGCGGGCGAGCCGGGCCAGCTCAAGCGGACCAGCCGCCCCGGCGTCACGGTGCCGGCGGCCAGCCCGGCGCGGGTCTGCATCCAGGTGGTGGAGATCCGGACGGACGGGTCGTTCTCCGACCCCTCGGCGAAGGTCTGCGGCGCGTGAGCGTGCAGGTCGACTTCTGCGGTGAGCGCTTCGAGGTCACCGCGGACCGCCCGCTGGTCGTGGGGCGCGACGGCGACGTCGCCATCGACGACAACCCGTACCTGCACCGTCGCTTCCTCGAGATCACCCGCCGCGACTCGATGGCGTGGCTGTCGAACGTCGGGTCCCGGTTGTCGGCGACGGTCGCCGACGAGGACGGGCTGATGCAGGCATGGCTGCGGCCGGGCGCGCGGGTGCCGCTGGTGTTCGCCCGCACGGTCGTCTGGTTCACGGCGGGGCCGACCACCTACGAGTTCGACATCCTGCTCGACGAGGCGGACGCAGCGCCCTTCCAGGCCGTGACGACGCCGCCGGAGCAGGCGGGGGAGACGACGGTCGGGCGTATCGCGTTCACCCCGGACCAGAAGCTGCTGATCCTCGCCCTCGCCGAGAGTGTGCTGCGCCGGGGCGATCGCGGGGCGGCCACGATTCCGTCGTCGGCGCAGGCGGCCGCCCGGTTGGGGTGGACGATCACGAAGTTCAACCGCAAGCTCGACAACGTCTGCGACAAGATCACCCGCAACGGAGTGCGTGGCCTGCACGGCAGCGCCGACCGGCTCGCGGCCAATCGCAAGGCCCGCCTGGTCGAGTACGCCGTCGCCGCGCAGCTGGTCGGGTCGGCGGACCTGGAGCTGCTCGACGCGGCCGTCGGCCTGCCCTGACCGGGTCGTGATCTTGTTGCGTCGGCCGGGTCGTGATCTTGTTGCGTCGAGCGCCTCATCCGGTACTTGGCGCAACAAGATCACGCGAGGTCGGCGATCTTGTTGCGTCGAGCGCCTCATGCCGTACTCAGCGCAACAAGATCACGCGGGGTCGGCGATCTTGTTGCGTCGAGCGCCTCATGCCGTACTCAGCGCAACAAGATCACGACAGGTCGGCGATCTTGTTGCTCCAGGCGTCGTATGTGGCACTGAGCGCAACAAGA